>Ga0136558_1001638_pt1 | contig 11170 bp, 12 predicted proteins | sample AntRauTorckE6833_FD_101391 | JGI IMG/M metagenome (GOLD analysis project Ga0136558, IMG submission 101391) | Saline lake microbial communities from Rauer Islands, Antarctica - Metagenome Torckler E6 #833 | ecosystem: Environmental > Aquatic > Non-marine Saline and Alkaline > Saline | place...
CAACGCCTGGTGCGCAAACTCGGGGTTGCACGCCCCAAGGATAACGTAATTGTCATAATCTACATCGAGCTTCTTTTTCATGGTTGCCTTGACGTCAATTTCAGTCAATACACCAAAACCTGCCTCAGCGAGTCTCTCTTTAACTCTCGCTGAGGCTTCTTCAAACGAAAGTGCTACTTTTTTACCATATCCATAGTGCATAATACCCTCCTGCTTATACCTACATTATAACTAATCCAGAGCTAACATAAAGGCTTGCGATAATTTAACACTTTGAAAGTTCAGTTTAGGAGCTTCAGGCCAACCGGCTATTTTATTTTCAGCTCAAACTTGACTGGATCTACGAGGTTAACCTCTATAGGTGTTATTTAGGTGGCGGGCCTGCCTGCCGTAGCTTTAGCGTAGGTTGGGGCAGGTCAGCGCTCCGTTACACTTCGCTTCTTCGCATCGCTTTTGTCTCGGTAGAGCATACAACGCTAGGACCCTTGTAATAGGGTAAGGTATTCAAAAATAGACAAATGAGAAGTTATGAAAAGAAAAGTATAATCAAGATTGCTTAATACCCCCAGGTGGTATATCATAAGTATGAAATAAGGAGAATCTGCAATGGGTACTGATAATGAATCAGAAGAATTTACATCGAAGGACCAGCATTTATCCATAGATGTTGTCTGTGGTATGGATTTAGTCACCGAGAAAACAAACTACTCCAGCACTTTCCGCGATACTGTTTACCACTTTTGTTCAGCTAACTGTAAAAAACACTTTGATGATAACCCCGAACGTTATGTCGGCGATGCATAGGAGGGAAACAATGATAGACCCTAAAGTAAAGAAAACAGAGCTGGCCAACGGATTTGCCCTGGCGACTGGAGTTCTGTGGGTGTTGTGCTCAGCCTTTGTGGCAATTTTCCCTAGTTTTTCTCAAACAGTCACAGAATGGTGGCTGCACGGCATGAATCTAGATGTCGTAGGCGGATTTCAACTGGATTTGGCTAATTTTCTTTGGGGAGGCTTGACTCTCATTGCTTCGTTTTGGGTCGTGGGCTATGTTTTAGGTTGGAGCCTGAAAATGGTCAATAAAGGTAGATGATTAAAGTAATAATAATCACACTCAGCCCGACCAAACCGGCGTAATTAAAGTGCTCGAATAAGACAAGGGGCAAAAGAGTTGATGTTCTGAGACAAGTTAGATACTACAAAAAAACGGCTTCATATCGTCATTATGCTTTTTGCTGCAATGCCCGCAAAAAATATTTTTCAAATCCGAAGACCACTATAACTGCAATAGCCGAAGCATAAATGACTAACATATCCGACTGTGCTTTTATTATCAATAATGCCACGAGTGCGGCGAGATCCAACAATATTGCTGCAAAAACAATAACTACATTTGCCCCAATTTTCTCTCTTAGCTTTCTCAACACTCCCCAGTGAACAGTAATATCCATGAGAAGGTACAATATTGCACCGATTGCAGCAATTCTGCCTATATCGAAGAAAATAGTCAGTAGCATAGCCAGGATGATCGCATATACAAGAGTGTGTCTTTGAATACTCCCTGACATACCAAAATGTCGATGAGGCACAAGCTTCATGTCTGTTAGCATAGCCAACATTCTGGACACTGCAAATGTAGAGGCTATTGCACCAGAAACTGTGGCCACTATTGCCAGAATAACGGTTAAGAACGAGCCAAGCTCACCAAGTGCTGGTTTGGCAGCTTCAGCCAGCACGTAGTTCTTTGACTGTGCAATTTCTGCAATTGATAGATTGCCGGCTACTGCCAATGCCACCAACAAATACAAGAAAACACTAATGGCTATGGAGATTATGATTGCCCGACCAACATTCTTATGGGGGTCTTTTATCTCAGATCCACTATTAGTAATAGTTGTGAATCCCTTATACGCTAAGATGGCTAGTGCAACCCCTGCTACGAACCCCGTGATACTATATGTGTCCGTTGATGAAGCTTCGACGCTTTCCAAAGAAAATCCCGCCAACCACAAGCCCACAACACCAAAAAGTGCAATCCCACCAATCTTAATAAACGACATTATGAACGAAAATTTGCCAATAAATTTATTGCCAGAAATATTTACTATAAATGCGAAGATAAGTAACAAAACTCCAAGAGCTGGCACAAGTAGACTTGTATCACCAATATCAAATAACTGTAAAACATATGTACCGAACGTACGTGCTACCAAGCTTTCATTTATGACCATCGAAATAACCATAAGTAATGCACCCGCAGCAGTGATAACCCCTGGACCATAGGCTTCCTTTAAAAACATTGCTATGCCACCAGCACTTGGGAAAGCATTGGATAATTTGACGTAGGAGTAGGCGCTAAAGGATGTAACGATTGCCGCAGCGACAAAAGCCAATGGGAATAGCGGTCCAGCAAGTGCTGCAATTTGACCAGTCAAGGCAAATATACCCGCACCTATTATTACCGCCGTACCTAAAGACACAGCTCCAACAAGGGTCAAACTACCAGGTTCGTACCCAGCTGTTTTATGATTGTGATTTTTTATTTGCTTCATGTTTCCAGATTTCCCTTAGCGGAACACTAACTAATTTGTCTAATTTACTATTCATAACTACATGATATCAGAGGTGCAGGTTACGATCATGGAACACGGTCTAGTATATTTCTGTCCAGCTTCTCAGATAGGGGGAGGTCTTAACAGGGGTAAGAGCATTTTTAACAGAGGTAATTTTGAAACAACAAGACCGGGTCATAGAACCCGGTCTTTATCTCTTGGTGTACTGCTTGGTAGCGGGGGGAGGACTCGAACCTCCGACCTTTTGGTTATGAGCCAAACGAGCTGCCGCTGCTCTACCCCGCGATAACTGCTTCTGTCCTTTTTTACGCATAGAAAATAAAGGAGTTGCTTATTTACAAATATACCTCAGCTAGACCCTCTTGTCAATCGACCTCATTAACGCCACGGAAGAAGAACCGCATCCATGCCTCTAGATTTAGCTGATAGGCTGGCTTTGGGTCTTCAATACTTGACGCTTCCTGCTGGAGCTCAGGTACGGGCACCCTGTTTGCGAGCGCAACGCTTTCTGGAACCGTCAGTACGGTCTCGCCTGGCGCCGCCAAACCAAATTGTCGCCGAGCCTGCAGTTCCAAAAATTGATCCGTGTTGTAATACTCGTTTCGAAGCGCAAGATTTGTGTTCTCCAGTTCTTGTATGACCACTTCCTGCTCCAGGCTAACGATACGCTCCTGAAGCTCGAAGTTGGACTGCAGTACCCTAACTCCACTCCACGTCACCAACACTGCAATAACCCCAAAACCAATAAGGCCAATTACTCGTACATCCCTAAGCTGGGACATTACTGACTTAATGTATGTTGATAGGTCTTTTTTCTGCATAATCACTGTGTAGTATATACGGAGCTTTTGCGCTTTTCCATTGTTTCAGATTGTGCTCCAGAGTATTTATACGTAATTTTCTCTGAAGCAGATACATCGAAACAAGTAAGAAAAAGGCCTCATGTGCATCACTACGCATGAGACCTAGATCTTGGTGCTAATAGTATTGCTACTTTAGCAGAATGGACAGTCGCCTGCTTCTTTTTTGGCTTCCATCTTCGCTAACAGTTCTTTTGCTTCTTCGTCTTGCGACTTTTCAGCAACGGCTGTTTTTGAAGTGGTTGAGTCTTGTTTTGAACCAAGCTTTTTCATGCCAGTCCTTTCTTTTATGTTTGTTTTGCTACATTTTTATTTTGTGATGTAACAAGCTCTATTATACACATGTTTGTGTGTTTGTCAACCATATTGCGTTTACGATACTAGGCAATTGCTTCGTGTTCAGGGGCAATCAATCTGTCCAGCACTGGATTTAAGAGCTTCATCGTAATGGTTAAAATTACCGATCCGATAAGCAACACCAGCCAGTCAACCGGTCTGATTGGGCCGGCATCGAAGTATTGCGCTAGAGGCGCAAAGTACAAAACAAAAACGTGAATCAATAGTGACATCGCGATAGATACACTCAGCCACGGGTTTGAAAACCAGCGGATTTTATAGTCGGTTCGGATATCAATTAAGCGAACCATCTGATACACCACCATCGCCGTAAAGGCTGCGGAAGCCGCCAGCAACGTTGCACCGGTAGCTGTGATGAACGAATACTGCGCAACCACGATAATCGTCATAAGCGCCCCAAACACAATCATCTCGACCCATATCCGATTACTGATAATGGCTTCCTGGAAACGCTTCGGACTTGAGCGCAGGACGTTCTTCTGTGCCGGGTCAGAACCCAAGGCAACGGCCGGCAGACCATCTGTCACGATGTTAATCAACAGTATCTGCGCCGCCGTTAAAATAAGGTCGTTATAGACCAAGATACCTACCACGATAACCAAGACCTCGGCGATATTACAGCTGATTAAGAAGTTGACAAATTTGCGGACGTTATCAAAAATACCCCGCCCCTCTTCAATAGCGTTAACGATGGTCAAGAACTGGTCGTCAAGCAGGATAAGATCGGCGGCTTCTTTAGCAACGTCAGTACCGGTAATGCCCATGGCAATACCGATGTCAGCCGCCTTGATGGCCGGCGCGTCGTTTACACCGTCGCCTGTCATTGCTACCTGGTGACCGTGCTTCTTGAGTGCTTGAACAATGCGTATCTTGTGCTCTGGATTGACGCGGGCGTAGACACTAATGTCCTCGACCTTGTCTTCGAACTCTTCCTGACTCAGCTCATCCAACTCTGGACCGGTTATGGCATCACCCACTAATCCAATTTCGGCCGCAACGGCTTTGGCGGTCTCTACATAATCACCCGTAATCATGATAACTCGCATTCCAGCATCAGTCTGGACACGTCGAATCACTTCAATAACTTCTTGGCGAGGTGGATCCATCATAGCCTGCAGACCGACAAACGTCAGGTCTTTTTCGGCATCAGCTGACTTCTTTGGCTGAGATTTTGCTGTCTTATGTGCAAACGCAAGTACCCGTAGAGCCTCGGCGGACAGTGCCTTATTATGTTCGATAATATCGTCCCGTATATCGCTAGTCAGCTTCTGCTCTTTGCCGGATCCATCCAGATAGTTAGAACACATGTCTAGCACTTTTTCTAGTGCACCCTTACTGGCGATCAAGAAGTTTTTGCCGTCTCGATGTACGGTCGTCATGCGTTTGCGCTCGGAACTAAACGGCACCTCAAGCAGACGTTCGTGTTTCTTCGTCAAGTCGTCTTGAGCCAGCCCGGCTTTTGCACCTGAGACTATCAATGCTCCTTCTGTCGGATCACCTATAATAGTCCCGTTGCGGAGCGTCGCATTATTACAAAGAACCCCCACCTTCAGCAAAAGGTCAGAATTCATAGCTTTTTTATCAAAACTGATGGTGCCCTTAGTGTCATACCCACTGCCCGACACTTGTCCGCGCTGCTGATTGACGTACAGCGCCCGAACCGTCATCTCACCCTTTGTGAGCGTACCAGTCTTGTCAGAACATATAACATCAGTTGAACCTAGCGCTTCTACGGCAGACAGCTTGCGCACCAGAGCGTTTTTACCGGCCATTCGCCGAGCTCCAAGCGCCAGGCTAATCCGGACCACAAAAGCCAAGCCCTCGGGAATAGCGGCAACAGCTAAAGCCACAGCTGCCGTAAACGCAAAAATAAGTTGAGCTAGCGTACTTTTGTCTCCCGAGTCTACTAAGAAAAAGATAATCGCAAAAACAAACACACATATTAGGGCGATGAAAAAACCTAATTTCTTGCCTAAGTCGTCGAGTTTTCGTTGCATCGGTGTGGCTTCTGATTCGACGCTGTTAACAAGATCAGCAATTTTGCCGATTTCGGTTCGCTGAGCCGTGCTGACAACCACTCCAAGACCGCTTCCATTCGTAATAAACGTACCAGCAAACAGCATACAGCGCTGATCCCCGAGCGGAACGGTGCGAGTAATTGCATCCGGGCGTTTACTTACTGGCAAAGATTCCCCCGTTAAACTGGCTTCATTGACTGATAATTCGCTGGCTTCAAGTAGGCGCACATCAGCTGGAACCTTTTGCCCGGCCTCTAAAATAACGATATCCCCGGGCACTACTTCGGTGGCAGCGACTTCTTGGGTCTTACCTGCACGGCGGACACGAGCTTTAAAGCCAACGAGTTTGCTCAGTGCCTCAACGGTTTTCTCGGCTTTATACTCATTAAAGAATCCGACAAGTGCGATGGCGAAAACAATTACTACAATAAGCAAAGATTCCTGAATGCCTTCGCCTTCTTCAACGAACGCCAAACCAAACGACACGGCGGCTGCTATTAATAGAACAATAATAAGGACGTCTTGGAACTGGCTTATAAACAATTTGAAAGGATTGAGTTTTTTGCCGGAGTGCAGTTCATTGCGGCCGTACTGTTTTAACCGTTGTTTGCTTTCGGCGTTACTCAGCCCAACATTTGCTTTGGTCTCAAGCTTTTGCAGTATTGCTTGACCCGGAAGTTGGTACCACTGTTTCATCGACGCTATCCCACCTTTGCGTAATTTTTTATTGGTATGTTATGCAATCATGTTATAGTGTTTTTAAGCATAAACAAAATTTAAAAAAGTGATGTGGGAACAAAATAAAGTGATTGAATTACTAGCAGCCGGTGACCTTGAATCAGATATAAAAAGCCTTGCACTCAGAATAGTAACCATAGCTTCGTTAATAATCATTGTAACGACAATCGTTGCCGTTATTAACAAGAACCGCCTTGAGTGGCTTAAACTTCCGTTATTCGCGATTATTGCCGGAACAATCGTTATTTCAACACTTGTTCTTGTAGGCAACACGATCCGACTTAACGTCGTCTCAGAATCTGGTGGACCAGTACACTGGCACACCGATATTGAATTTTGGGCTTGTGGTACAGAGCTAGAATTCCGTAATCCAACTGGCTTCTTATCGAACAAGATTGGCACCTCAACCTATCACGAGCACAATGATAAACGGATTCACCTCGAAGGTGTCGTTGTACAGCTCGACAGAGACGCCAGCCTTCGTAAATTCATGTCCGTAACTGATGGTTACATTCAACCTGAGGGAATGGCAATTGCCCTAAACGAAGATAATGCAACGTGGTTTGCCGAGGGCGATAAGTTTGATGGCGACCCGCAAGGAACTATGGATACGGATTTCCTAAGTCGATACGTTAAAACAAGCGCCGACACCGGACTGCCAGTCGCAGAGTTCGCTGATGGGCAACTATGTGATGACGGCACACCCGGAGAAGTCCAGGCCTTCCTCTACTCTTTCAATAAAGAAAACGAAACCTACTCGCAGACAAAACTAGATAATCCCGCAGACTACATCATGCGTGACGAAAGCATTGTGCCTCCCGGTGATTGTTTGATCGTAGAGTTTGACGGCGCAAAAGACCGTACCGACAAGCTGTGCGAGCAATTCGGCGTTCGGGACAGCCGACGATGTGTCGAATTCGGGGTAGAAAACTTTAACCCTGACCTATGTAGCCTAGAAGAAGTAACCACCAGCGGAGGAAGCCTGTAATGATTGATATACCAACACTTGGACTCGTAATTACGACAGCCGCGGTTGACTCCATAAACCCTTGTGCTATCGGTGTTTTAATTCTTATGGTTTCAGTCATCTTGGGTCAAGGCGGATCTACCAAGAAACTGCTCATTAATGGTTCCGCATATATATTTGCTATCTTCTTTACCTATTTAGTTGCTGGCCTAGGGCTGATTTACTTCTTCGCCGCCATCCCGATACTCGTCGCTGAATACATATCCATCGCCGTAGGAGCGCTGGTTATTACCGCTGGTATCCTCGAGATTAAGGATTACTTCTGGTATGGAAAAGGTTTCAGCCTGCAGATACCAACCTATTTCGCTAACAAGATTCACGAATATTCAACTAAAAAAACATCACTTTGGGGCATCATGCTACTTGGTGCTTTCGTTGCAGCTGTTGAACTGCCCTGTACTGGTGCGCCGTACTTAGCCATCATCACAATACTACGAATTGACTTTAATATGATTGCCTTCTTCTTGATGGTGCTTTACAACTTCATCTTTGTTCTACCGCTTATTGTTATCCTCTTCATGGTTGCTGGCGGCACCAAGATAAGTGACGTATCAAAATGGAAAGAAGACAGTAAGGGTGCCATGAGACTCTTTATGGGACTTCTACTGGTATCGCTTGGTTGGATTTTAATTCTTATATCTAACGGAACCATAAACTTTGGCTAAGAGGGGGCAGAATGAGACACATCGTTAAACGAGCCGGCCACAGTGAGGTCTACGACGCACGCAAACTTTACGCAAGCGTCTACAGTGCCTGCCTGAGCGTCCGTGAACATCCTGGATCTGCCGAACTTATATCCAAAGAAGTGACTGAAGAGTTCGAAAAATGGCTGACTAATAAGCACGAGATTACCGCAAACGACATTCGCAAGCGGGCGTCAGAACACTTGAAAGCTATCAACCCTGATGCGGCACACATATACACGCATCATCGGGTTATGTGGTAAGGAGCACGTATGTATAAAGCAAAACACACAAGACCAGATTACGTAGACTTTGACCTGATAGTCATTGGAACCGGCGCAGGCGGTGGTGTAGCTGCGCACGTAGCAACTCGAGCCGGAAAGCGCGTCGCTGTTATCGAGAACGAAAAAATCGGTGGCGAATGCCCAAATTACGGCTGCGTTCCGACGAAAGCACTTCTTCACGCGACTGAGACGTATAAGACTAGTAAAAACGGCGAATCATACGGCGTCAAGAACAAAGGAGTAAGCCTCGACTACCCCGCTGTCAAAGCTTGGAAAGATAAAGCAGTATTACACACTGGCACACACGAGGGCGAAGACTTCTTCAAAAACGAAGGTGTCAAAGTACTTCGTGGAGACGCCTGGTTTCTGAGTCCGTGGACAGTTTCAGTTAACGGGCGTCGGTACTCCGCGCGTAAATTCCTTATAGCCACTGGTACAAAATCTGTAGTGCCACCTATCCCTGGCCTTGAAGACATCGGCTACATGACCTACCGTGATGCAATTGACCTCACCCGCCTACCAAAATCAATCTTCGTGCTAGGTGGCGGTGCAATTGGCTCTGAGTTTACCGAAATATTCAGTTCTTTTGGCTCAACGGTTCACGTGGCAGACATGGCGCCACGACTTATCGCACTCGAAGACCCAGAAGTCGGCGAATTACTGCAGAAGATTTTTGAATCTCGGGGTGTTCATGTACACGCCGGAGCTAAAGTTACACGAGTTACAAAAAACGGCGTCAAGAAAATTGTACACGTCGAAAAAAACGGACAGACGCACAAGATTAGCGTTGACCAGATCCTTTTGGCCACTGGTAAAGATCCAAACACCGACTTAGGGCTAGACAATGCCTACGTCGAGTACGATCGGGGTGGTATTACCGTTAATCCAATGATGCAGACAACAAACAAGCACATCTACGCAGCCGGTGACGTTGCCGGACCCTACCGCTTCACTCACATGGCTTCCTACCAAAGCCGAATCGCCGCTCATAACATGTTCCATCAGGACAAGTACAAAGCAGACTACCATGCCGTTCCGCGCTGTGTCTTTACTGACCCCGAAATTGCTGCCGTTGGCGTAACTGAGCGAGAACTCAAAGAAAAGAAAAAAGAATTTCAGACTGCTATCACACCCGTAAGTATTATCGGTCGGGCCAACACCAGCGATGTTGACGAAGGCTTCGTCAAGGTCATCGCCGACAAAAAAGGCGTGCTCATCGGCGCAAGTATCGTTAGCCCACGAGCCGGCGAGATGATTCACGAGCTAACACTTGCTGTTCAACACCGCATGAAAGCCCGCGCGATTGCCCAGACGATTCATGCCTTCCCTACCTGGTCAGAAGCTGTCCGTGTTGCCTGCCAGAAAATACAAAGCTCCTAAAAAGATACCGTACTTGCACTGGTGTACTCTGAGACCGTATACTCAGTAACCTATGAAACAAGCTACCTCAACTCAGGCCATTGAAGCCACCCTACTATTCTTACGAAAAAACGATCAGATTCTCCTCGCCATGAAAAAGCGTGGATTCGGCAAAGACTGGTATAACGGCGTTGGTGGCAAATTAGATACAGAAGAGACCGTAGAACAAGCAGCTATTCGTGAGTGTCAAGAAGAGATCGGCGTGATCCCAAAAAATTTGAGCAAAGTCGCGACATTGGAGTTTCAGTTTGCCGAAAAAGTCGACCAGCCACAGCCCGATATGAACGTACACGTATACTTTTGCAAGGAGTGGACCGGTCAGCCTATCGAGACAGAGGAAATGGCGCCTGAATGGTTCGATATTAGCCATATCCCGTATGAGCGAATGTGGGAAGATGACCCGTATTGGTTGCCCGTTGTGTTAACCGGTAGGGTCGTCACTGGCACATTCGTGTTCGGGCAAGACAACCAGCTCATCACCAGCACCGTCCGCAACGCATGAGCCGACCATTGACGTTAGTAAATACCTAGCGAATACGTTATAAACCCTTGTTTGCTAGAGCCGAGTCTATCTGCACAAAAATAGGGTCATAATCAGCATACAATCTACTGTCATCCTGCCTAACGCGCTCTATTGTCGGTAGACTAATGCTAACACTTTGGACTACTGGAGTAAAAAACCGGTCACCGTCCGTTGTCTCGATAAGCCACGGTTTGCCAATCTCAATAAGATTAATGTCTTCTAACTCAGCCGACATTATCGCTTTTTTGCGCAATGAGCTTTTGACATCCATAACTGCACCGTTTTCAATCAGAAATGCGTTTCCAGAATCTGTTGCAACAGCTATGCGTCCGCTGGTTGCTCGGTCATAGTTACGACCCAGACCGTTCGTATAGACTTCTCTAAAGAGGTCGACTAGCTGTCTATCGGTATCGAATCGCTTTCCGCGCTCAACCACCCTGTCAGGGTGGATTGCCACTGCAGTCATGGTCCAGTCTGGCTGACGAGCAAGATGCTCGCCAAAGTTGAAAGGCGCTTCATTCATACGTATATAGTATCACTTTTCGTATTTTTGTCAATATGCTTCCCCTCCATTCCAGTCCGAAACGCACCATAAGCAATAAAAAGCATCTCTGCACTTCGCTAAACTAGTTGTACCAACCAACTAACTAACAAAGGAGGCAGAGATGCACTCTCATCTTACTAAACA
>Ga0136558_1001639_pt1 | contig 11169 bp, 12 predicted proteins | sample AntRauTorckE6833_FD_101391 | JGI IMG/M metagenome (GOLD analysis project Ga0136558, IMG submission 101391) | Saline lake microbial communities from Rauer Islands, Antarctica - Metagenome Torckler E6 #833 | ecosystem: Environmental > Aquatic > Non-marine Saline and Alkaline > Saline | place...
AGATTGAAACGAACAAACAGAATTACACCCGTTTCGTCGTCTTGCGCCAAAAAACGACAGAAGCAACGACTGAAAAAGCCACTAAAACGTCGCTGATCTTACAGACTGAGGACAAGCCGGGCGCGCTGTATCAGGCGCTCGGCGTGCTGGCTGATAAAGGAATAAACCTGACCAAGCTGCAATCACGGCCTGTCATCGGCCGGGCTTGGCACTATATCTTTTACGTAGATGTCGATAGCGGGCTGCATGACGCCAGGCTGCAAGCGGCACTGCGAGAGCTCAAAGCCCAGGACTGCGCCGCCACCATCCTCGGCAGTTACCGCTCCAGCCGATAAAAAGCTATACTGTGTGTTATGGCTGAGCGTTCCCCGAATTTTCTCAAGCGGCTGGCGATTGATTGTGCCGGCTATCTGCTGATAATTGCCTCGCTGCTCACTGGTTGGCTTCCGGGTCCGGGCGGCATTCCGCTGTTTCTGAGCGGGCTGAGCCTGCTGGCTATTAACCATGATTGGGCGAAGCGCTGGCTGGAGTGGGTCCAGCACCACGGCTTAAAGATTATTGACCGCTTGTTTGTTGACCATCCGCTGGTGAAGCTCCTGCTGGATATACTAGGCTTTGGCCTGCTTGTTTTGTCCTTCAATCTGCTGCGTGATTACACCAGCAACGTGGTGCTGTCCCTGGGTATTTCGTCTGGCTTTGCCGGTGTCGGCCTGTTCCTTGGCAACCGGCGGCGCCTAAAACGCTTCACCGCCTGGCTTAAAAGCCGCTTCAAACGTTAAGCATAACCTTAATAAAATCTAGTTGCTAATAAAACAATACCATGCGATACTACGATTAAATTAAGCGTGGAGTATGCAGCCGTGTTGGAGTTTATCGTACTGGGAGAAGTCCCGGGAACCCAGTTTCAAATCACCTTTAACCTATTGTTGGCTTTGGTCGCGTTGGTGTCTGGAGCAGCGTTGCCCGCCAGCAAAGGCTACCGCTCGATGCTCCGCCACAAGCTGGCTTCCGGCAAAAATAAAAAGCTGGCTTCTAAACATCTTCCGGCATAAGACTTTGGCCGTAGAGTCGCAGCTCTTCTAAAATGTACTGCTGCTGGGCACTCAGATCCGGACGCTGTGCCAGCTCGTCCAGGCGCTTGAAGTAGCGAGCCAGGCGGCCTTGTTCTTTGCCGCCCAGTAATTTGTCGTTGCGGTAACTTTCCCAGACAGAACGCTCTTCGACGGTCAATTCTTTGGGGTAATTGCGGGCTTTATACAGCGGCAGCAGGTTTTTGAGGCGTTGGTCGGTGAAGCGGCCGTCAAAGCTACTGATATCGGCTGGCTCGGCGGCGCGCAGGCCGGCCATTTCGGTTTTGTCCGATTTGTCAAAAAATCCATCATAGAGCTGTTCGTCCACTGTTCGCTCGTCGATCAAAAAGCTCGCTTGCTTCTGTTGTTCAAGTAACTGTAACGCCTCCAACACGCGTTTAGTCCAATCTTTCATAATCGCGAGCTGGGCATGGTGTTTTTTGATAACATCCATGTCCAAGCCTAGACGCTCCCGGCTGACAGTATCCAACACACTCAAAGGGGCGATGGCCGGGCAGTGATTGAACTGCAGAGCCTTAACGGGTAGCCTAGGTTCATTAGAATCTTTTTTCCACTTCCAGGCTTCGGCCAGTTCGGAGGCGCTAAAATTAGCGAAGGGCGCCAGGTCGTAACGCAAATCATAAACCAGTACACCGCCACGCGTAGGATGATCGGCTAGAGTTGTTACTACTGTGGTTTTCTCAAATTCACTCGCATATTTGCCAGAGGAGTAGACGAAGGCCGGCTCAGCATGCACAAACTCCGCCACCCGCTTTTTGTCGCGCATCTTGAGTAAAAAGTCGAATAATTTTGGTTGTTTGTCGCGAATCAACTGAGCCAGAGCAATAGTCGCGTTGACATCACTCAGCGCATTGTGGGCATTTTGGTGGTCAAGCTTGTTGACACTCGTCAGTAACTCCAGCCGGTTGCTCGGCTTGCCGGTACTATCCACCGGCCAGTTAATGCCCTCTGGCCGCAGCGCCCGGGTCATGCGCGTGAGATCAAGCAAGTCCCAACGCGAACGACCGTCCTGCCACTGCCACTCATACGCGTCACAAAAGTTGCGGTACAGCAAGTAACGCATAAACTCATCGTCAAAGCGCAGCGAATTAAAGCCAACGAAAATCGTGTCCGGCGTGGCAATTTCCCGCTCAAAAATCCTCAGAAATTCCGCTTCAGTCACACCCTCGGCAATCGTTTGCTGCGGCGTAATACCGGTCAATAGCACGGCATCCGGATCCGGCACAACATCGTCCGTCAATTTGATCAGCAAATCATGCGGCTCGCCCAAGCTTTGCAAATCCAAATCCGTCCGCTGCCCAGCGAACTGCACAACCCGCGCCGTCCTAGGACTAAACCCGGTTGTCTCCAAATCATAAAAATAAAAACTGGCCGCCATGCTGCCAGTGTATCATTATGCTTACTTAATAATCGATACTCAGCACTAACCCCACTAACTAATTTCGGTGGGGTTATTCCGCTGTATGGCTACGGACAACACGCCGGCGCCTGACGGTTTGATACCAAAGGTCTTCTCCATTATTCTTTCGCCAATCTCCCACGAACGCCGGCAGCGTCTGACCTCAACTTCTGCTTCCGCATAGAGCACTCGCCTATCATCATAATCAGGAGATACTCTTCCGACAAACGCGGTAGTCCGACCATCGACAATCGGTTCATCAACTATCAAGAAATTAGCTGTAACGAGCTCGCAATTTCTCGGATCGGTGAGGGCTATTTGGAATTGATCAAGCCGATCAAGCCGAGCAATAGCCAACGCTCGTTCGACAGGGATTGGCGTTATAGAGGTATTAAATTCTAAAGACCGAAGTTTCATATAACATATATAACATTCTTATTGGCATAGTGTCAAGTCAATACTCAAGTGAATTTTTGCCGATTTTAATTTTTTGGCCGGGTTTGATGCCGCGACGAACGAGTTCGTGCATAATGCCGGTCTTTTTGAGGATGTCGCGCAAGCGTTGGGTGCCGTGGGAGCTGGCGAAGTCCGTGCGGCGAGCGAAGCGCTCGATTTTGGGGCCGATGACTTCGTAACCTTTGTCGGTCTGGTTAACTTGCCAGGTGTCCTCCGTTTCAGGAAGGCGCAGCACCGGGATACCTTCTTCGGCGGCCTGGGCTTCCACAACAGCCCGCTCGACTAAGACGACTTCTTTAATACTATAGAGCAACGGTTTGACACCAAGCTTGCTTTGGGCGGAAATGGCGTAGAGCGGTGTTTTTTTGGGTACTATTTTTTTCAACTTGGCGAGACTGTCGGCCACCATTTCCTCGTCCATACCATCAATTTTATTCAGTACGACAATTTGCGGACGCTTGCTTAAATCGATACTGTAAGCTTTTAGCTCGTTCTGAATAGTCTGATACGCGGCCACGATGTCCTCTTGGTACACGTCAATCAGATGCACCAGCACTTTGGTGCGCTCGACGTGGCGCAAGAAGTCATCGCCGAGACCTTTGCCTTCGGCAGCGCCCTCGATCAAGCCGGGAATGTCGGCAAACAACAAACTAACCTCGTCATCAATATCGACTACGCCAAGGTTTGGGCGGATGGTGGTAAATGGATAATCGGCAATTTCCGGATGAGCATTACTGATACTGGCGAGCAAAGTTGACTTGCCAGCATTTGGCAACCCCACTAACCCAACGTCAGCAATCATTTTAAGTTCCAGGGTTAGACTTAGCTGCTGACCTTCCTCGCCTTTCTCGGCCACTCGCGGCGCCTGGCGAGTCGATGACACAAAGTGCGCGTTACCAAAGCCGCCTTTGCCCCCGCTGGCAATACGTACGGTTTGCTGATCTTCCGTAAGATCTGCCATAATTTGCTCATTTTCGACTACCACTTGCGTGCCAACAGGTACGGCAACTTCCAGATCCTGACCACTTTTGCCGTGTTTACGCTGCTTAAATCCTGGTTTGCCCGATTCGGCTTTTAATTCTTTCTGGTATCGAAACGCTGCCAACGTATTTTGATTTCGGCTAGCAATAAAGACAATGTCGCCACCGTCGCCACCGTCGCCACCGTCGGGTCCGCCTCTATCAATAAATTTCTCATGCCGAAAACTGACGTAACCGTCGCCGCCATCGCCCGCCCGCACTAAAACTTTAACTTTATCAACAAACATAATACTAGGGTATAGGTTTTAGAGGTCAGGGTCTAGTGCCCCAGCAAAACACTCGCTCTAATCCTAAAAGCACCCCGGTCCATGCATGTCCCGATTCTCTACATTGCTTACGTTTAAAACCGAGCCGTTAACCTCGGTGCTATACTTTCATAGTGCAAAGGATATTAATTGTTGGCATTAGCGGTACGGGCAAAACAGCGTTAGCTAAGCGTTTGTCTGCAAAACTAAATATCCCTGTCACTTTTCTTGATTCAATATTCTGGAAAGAAAATTAGCAAGAACAAATGCCCGAAGTGGTAAAAGCAAACATACGTAATTTGCTTGAACAGAACCAATGGATTATTGAAGGATATATTGAGCCGCTTGGCCGGAAACGTGTAGACAGAGCAGAGACCGTGCTCTATCTTGACTACTCTGGCTATCTAGCATGTTGGGGTAGACTTAGCCGCTATCGACAGTATCGCGGTAAAACGAGACCAGAAATGCCAATGGGAAATATAGAATCATTTGGATTGAAGTTTTTAATGACATTACTTCGCCGTTACGAACGGCCAGAAATTGAGACTGCTATTAAGGGTTACGAGGCTAAGGTTATTCGCTTGAAGTCACGGCAGTCAACTGAGAAATACCTAGCTAATATTACTGTATGATTTTAGTTGCAACGGCAGTGACAACGATCCAAAAGGGTGGTAGATGAGGAGATTGCCTTATTTATAGTCTGGGATGGTTATAGGTACATGTTTCTGCGTGATTTAAGCAAAAAAGAATCTGAATTCATTTCAGATTCTTTTTTTCGCTATCAGGAAGGAGCAGCCCGAGTTCGCCGTAAGCGAACCCGGCACGATGAGGGAACCTATCTCGGTTCCCTCATGGGCTAGTAGATGTACCCGAAGCCGGCGGCTTCGGCAGGAGAAAGCGTCCGATTACTGACCACATTCCAGCCACGAACATTCATATCTGTCACATTAACACTCCCATCAGGGTTAATCGATTCTACAAAACCGACATGACCATAGCCTGATGAAGCCGGAGACCAAATTACCGCCCCCGCAGCCGGCGTATTCCCAGTACCCAAACCAGCTTGGGCGGCTAATGATTTCCAGGTAATTGCGTTGCCTAAATTACTCGGGATTGGACGGCCAATTTGTGCACGACGCACAGACGCCCACCAGGTACAATAGCCATAGTCATAGCCATTGCCACCATAAACTGGGCCGTTTCCAAAAGAAAACCCACCAATGTAACTAGCGGGACTTGCAATTGTACGAACAGCCACGGCTTGCACACCATCCGGCACAACGATCTTTTCACCGACTTTTAAGCCTCTTACTTCTGCATCATTAAATGCTATGATTTGCTCTTTGTTCGCCTGAAACTTACTAGCAATCGTGTCTGCAGTATCACCTTGCTGAACTTCATAAACTATACCGTTAACGGGCGAGATCACTAGTTTTGTGTCAACCGCAAGACCATCGCCGTTTGCGCTCAAGCCATTAGAGTAGCGAATGGTGTCTGAAGTAACACCAAACTGAGCAGCTAAAGAACTTATGGTGTCGCCCTCTTTACTGATATACGTTGTCATGTCATTGCGAGACTTCAGTTCGGTGGCTACAATTTGGGGTTTTGCAACAACTTGGTCATCGCTAGGGGTTACTGCTATCTGAGCATTGACAGTGTCTGCTAGATTGGCTACCGCGGTAGATTCTTCCAGAGCAGCCATTCTGGCTATGTGAACAGCGATATCAGCCGAAGATAGCTCATCGAGAGGATTGGCGGCTACACTGTTCTCGGTAATGCCGAGTGCGTTACGACGAACAGATTGTCCGGTTTCTGGATTACGAACGATAAGCCCGACAACCGCTACCAGTATAGCTATGTTAGCCGTCAGCAAACTGTAACGAACCAATCGCTTCCGTGATTTCCGAAATAAGCGACGAGCTGTTCGCTGTTGTGACTTCAATGCTTTTGTAAAGCCTAGGCCAATACTAGTCTGGCTCAGGCGGTGAGATGTAGTACGAATACTGTTTCTCCATTATATATCCGCAAGCGGACATTTTTACTTTAAATTGCAGAAAGTTATTATTTACTCAAGAATTTACTAGGCCATTCTTGATTTATTTAATTTATGAACCAGCAACTTAAAGGCAACTTGCGCTATAGCATTATAGAATCAGCTTATTTACTGTTAATGCTAATCGTAAATTGCAGGATCAATAGTACCACGCGTAGTGATTATATACAATACCCTTTCGGCAACTCACTGGCCACAAGCCGTTGAGCAATATTTACGCACATTCGCTTCATGCTCGTCTAGGGTGCGCGAAAAATGCGTTACGCTAACTCCGTTTTCGTCACGATCACCGGACACGAAAAACAAGAAATCAGTTTGAGCTGGCTCAGCTGCCGCCAACAACGCATTTTTGCCGACATTACTAATTGGGCCTGGCGGTAGCCCCTTATTCTGATATGTATTGTAGAGCGAATCGTAAGTTAAGGACGGTTCCTGCCCGTCCAAAATAGCACCGTACCTAGCGGTTGCATCAGATTCCAGCGCAATATCCTCTTTAAGACGACGAAGAAATATTTGTGCGACCCGCTTCTTGTCTGCCAGATCTTTGGCATCATCTGGATTACCAACTTCTCGTTCGATAATAGACGCCAAAATAACCCCTTGGTGTACTGTAAGTCCCTGACGCACTAGACCAGCACGAACTTTAGGCGTTAAATAACGCTGCATTTGATCAAGCGAAGCCCGAATAATATCTTGAGGGTTAGTCTGCGCGGTTTTTTGAAACGATTCCGGATAAATATAGCCCTCTAGATTAATGTCTGGCGGCTTATCCACTAGCACCGGGTGTCCTGAGTAAGTCTTGGGATTAAGGGCTTGATCGACATCTGATGGGTTAAATCCGTCGTTTATTAGTGAAGCACGAATTTGGTCAATTCTTTTCCCTGGCAAAACGGTAACTAAATCAGTATTGACCCTGCCTTGAGTAATAGCTTCTACGATTTCTTGTACGCTTTGGTTGGGTCGTAACGCATAGGTTCCTGCCAGCAAGCGATCACGTACATCTTGACTATTGACATACCACTCGAACGCCCAATCGCTACGAATTAACCCTGTGTCATCTAAAATATTGGCAATCTCACGCAATGAAGCACCTTGAGGCACAGTCACAACCACAGAACTCTCTACAGTGCTGACCGGCTTAAGGTTGTCGTAATAGGCTCTGCGCAATAGTATTACGGCAGCCAAAACCAATAATGAGACAGCTCCAAAAAGTATAAGCAAATTTTTAAGCCAGCGACGATGGTTAAAACTGCTCATATGTATGCTGCTCGTGGCATGAGATCATTATTTTCTAATAAAAAGTCATTCAGAATATAGCAAGCAGCGAGCGTATCTATATCGCCCTTCGTGTATGCCGTTTTGCGTTGCCGCAACTCAGCTTCTGCGGATTTGGATGTAAGTGCTTCATCGCACCAGTAAACCGGAACTATTATATTTGCTTCTAAAGATTTGGTGAAACCGCGAACGTACTTAGTCTGCGCTGTTTCCTGGCTATTCATACCTCTCGGAAGACCCACCACCACGCCAGCTACATGCTCAGCAGCTATAAGTTCCTGAATACGTTTAAATACGTCTTCTGTCTGTAAAATCACACCCCAAGGACGCGGCAAACGAGCCACCAGACTTGCGACCGCGACACCGATTCGTCGCTCACCTACATCTAAGGCAATCAGGTTTTTATTCTTCTGGTTCTTCATTTGACTGTTCAACAATAACAGTAATATTACCTGTACGGCTAGGCGTAGACAAGACCCAAAATGGACTGTAATCCACGCTAACATCAGAAACGCCTGATTTGCCCTTGATGGCCGCCTGCACTTCGCCGCGCTTTTTGCCCGCTACATCTTTCTTGATGCTTTCGACGTCCAGTACCGGGCCGGCGATTGTTTGAGCTTTTACTAAGAGGGAAGCTCCGCCCGAGGCTTGCCTATCTGTTACTTCAAATACTGCGCCATCAAGTCCGTCATCTTGTATGGTTTGAGCGTTATCGCCAATCTTTTTCTTGGCCGACTCCTCAATCAGCCGCTTCAAATGATCTTTTTTCACGCCCAACATGCTATATGCCCTAATTACTGTGACAGTAACCTCAGCCCCTTCCTGTCCAGCAGTAGGGCTGGCCGTAATTGACGGCTCACCGGTAGTCAACGTTTTTATCAATGGAAAAAATCCGGCATCCGTCAAAGTACGCTCGACTTCTTGGCCTGCGGAGTTAGCCGTGCGCTCCTCTATCTTCGCCCGGGCACTGGCAATATCCTCATCAGTGACTATTTTAACGATTTTGCTAGTGCCGCCACTCATGTCAGAACCGCGAGCTCGAACATCACCACCAATACCAGCTATGTTGTACGATCGTGAACCGAGATTGTACTGGTCGCCATTTTTTTGAGCAGCCACCTTAGTGTTGCCAATATGATCGCCCTCGGACTTGCACTCTGCCGAACTGGTAAATTCACCTTCGTCTAGATCAACTCCCGACTGGGTGATGAAACTTAGATTATTGCTGCTAACGGCAGTACCAGTCGGTATCGTAACCTCTTCATCAGTACAGTTAATGAACGTTACTGTGCCAGTCGCCTTAGTGCCGACATCTTTCTCGCCGGTAGCCGGAACTTTTTCAGCCTCAGTTTTTTCAGTTTGCTCAAGCTGAGCTGGCAATACAGTACCGGCTGGATCAAACTCTTTTGCGTCAACTGATGCCGTAAACTCTACGCTGTTATCAATTGTGCTCGTATCCGTTTTAATAGTTATTTTAGCCTTGGGCAATATAACCAAGATGAATACTAGGCCAACTATCATTACTACCAATGCCGCCGCGCCTATGAATAAACGCTTTCGAAAGCGCTCGAAGTTGGGTATGCTAAACTTTTTAGATTTTTTGGTTGCCCCGGAGTTTTTGTCGGTCGGTACAAGCGGCACATCGCTATTGTCGATATCGATTGTTTCGTCTTGAGCATCAGAGGGCAAACCGGCTAGCTCACCGACGGGTTGAGTTTTGTCAAGGTTGCCATCGGTTACTTCCAAGCTCGCTGCACTCACAAAAGCCTCACTCGCGTCATCGGGCATTTCAGGCGCGGCAGGTATATATGGCTTAGACAATGGAGTTTTCGCAACATGTATACCAACCGCACCGGCCAAAGGTAAAAGACCGGCCTCTGAGGTTATAAGTACCAAGTTCTTCTTGTTTTGGATTGCGGTACGCTTCAAAAGCTTCATATTGACAATGCTTTGCAGTACAGCTGCGCGTTTAGGCAAGACCAAAGCCACGATTTTGTGATTGCTTGAAATTAGTTTGTCGATAATACCAGTGATTTCTTCGTCAACGTCAATGTAAACGGTGTCTTTTGTTGAGCTAGCCATGCAAACCTCCATGAATAGCAATTTTCAATTCACAATTCACAATCAGCAATTCCCAAACTTTAGCTACGACTTGTCTGGAAATAGAACATTGTGCGCTAGTTACAAACTCAGCACTCATACTCGGAGAATCCTATCTATGCGTTCACGAATAGACGTGGTTGGGCCAGGGCTTTCCTGCTGATGCAAAGTGTCAGCACCAACGCGAAGCAAACCCATCGCCGTGATAAACGTATGATCGTTAACGGCGCCAGTTTTATCAATCACACCTACTACCTGTTCGGGTTGTATGTGCTGAATTATCGGCTTGCGTGTAAATGGCAGATCACTGTACCAGTTCGACTGCTCAAGCCGATTCATTAATAAATCCAGACTAGAACCACCGCCACATAGTAGTAAGCGATGTGGTAAATGATCTAACGACGAAAATTCGGCAAGTGCTAGCTCAACGCCATTTAGCCATACTCCGAGAGTCTTGTCGAGCGCATCTTCAATGGATTTTGCTTTCACAGCAGGCACCTTGGCAGTGCCCAGACCCAACTTAAGTGTTTCTGCCTGGGTGAACTCCACACCCAGGTCACGCTCAATCGCGTGAGTGAAGCCTCGACCGCCAATGCCGAACATTTTAGTACCTTGCACGCCGCCCTCGTTAATAACAGCGATGTCGGTCGTACCGCCCCCAACGTCCATCAGAACAGCGCTCATTGTAGCGTTCGGATCATCTCCGATTACCGAACGAGCCACAGCAAACGGCTCAGCCGCTACAGCCAATAGATCAATATCCAGTTGCTGAGCTGTCCGCTCCAAAGCCCCAATATGAATCATCGGGGCAAACGCCGTATATAGCTGAACAACTACATCGCGTCCCTGGAAACCTACTGGATTAGTAACCCGATAGCCGTCAATATCAATGCCGACTAACGCGCTATTCACTAATCGAATGTCGACTTCTTTACCGCCTAATTCCCAGCCCAACTGTTGTTTAGCGCGCCCTAAAGCTCGCTCCTGAACAAGACCAATAATCCGTTCCACTTCCTCAACATCCAAAGGTTTATCGGCATTCTTTCGAGTACATCGAACCGTCGTAGTTGTCCCTTTAACCAGCTCGCCGGCAATGCCGATGACCGCTGTCCGCACGCTCACGCCAGCTTGAGATTCCGCCTCACTTAGCGCTTGGTTGCAATTGTTTACAACCGCCGCAATGTCGCTAATTGCTCCTGCCTGCATATCACTGAGTTCTTGGTGTGCTCGACCAACGCCAATAATTTCAATTTCACCATTTTTTGTAATACGGCCAATCAATGCTTTGATAAATTCTGTACCGATGTCCAACCCAAGCAAGTACTGCTCGCCCGGTTGTTTGCCGGTTTTTACCCGTTGGGCAACTGTAGTTTTAAAACTCTTCATTTTTTCAAGCATAATCTTAAGCATTATACCACGCGCCGCTTACCGTAAAACGGCTTTGATGCGACGGATGCCGGCGGAGGAGGCTTCTTCTTTGGTAATTTTGAAAACTTTGTCGTCCTCAGAC
>Ga0136558_1001640_pt1 | contig 11166 bp, 13 predicted proteins | sample AntRauTorckE6833_FD_101391 | JGI IMG/M metagenome (GOLD analysis project Ga0136558, IMG submission 101391) | Saline lake microbial communities from Rauer Islands, Antarctica - Metagenome Torckler E6 #833 | ecosystem: Environmental > Aquatic > Non-marine Saline and Alkaline > Saline | place...
CAGTTGTCATGAGAAAGGGCTTGGTGTATGGAATGCTTGGACCGCTTTTAGGCGTTTTGCCGGCGGCTATATTCCCAACGCTTGGCTTTGGCTGGTTTTTTGGCGGGCTGGCTGCTGGTTCATTGCTGGGATTTCTTATATTCTTACCATATTGGATAAGCTGGTATTACAGCATGTTCATAGTTACCGACAAAAGGTTCATCCAGATAACTCGGAAGGGTTTATTTACAAAAGGATTTGTAGATATGGGGATCGATCAAATACAGGGCCTCAACTACCAGATAAAAGGTCTTCAGGCAACTCTGTTAGGCTATGGTACACTACTAGTGCAAACTTACATGGGTAGCATGGAGGTGAAAAATATTCATCATCCGACAAAAGTATACAAACAGTTAGTGTCCGTTATGCGCGAGCAAGGTGTGCACCCGCACAAACTAGTGGACAAAGAAAACTTTACTAATGAGCTTAAACAAGCGTCGCTTGATAATGGCGACAATAATCAAGAAATAGTAGATGCAGAAGAAGTTTAAAAAAGTACTATCGAAAAAACCTAAAATAGGTAAAAAGTCTGACCAGGAAGAGAATAAATCTTCCAAGGTACCGCGAATCACCAATGAAACTGTGGCGTCCCATAGAGAAGAGGTAATTGGCAGTGCCCGAAAATACATATATCCGCTGCAGCATTCACGCTACAGGATTGTGCTGATATCCGTCGGATTGGCAATATTGCTCTTCGTCGGCTTTTTTACTTATTCGGTACTGTCACTTTATAAATTTCAAAACACCTCAGAATTTATTTACAGGGTGTCACAAGTTGTACCATTTCCGATTGCCAGAGCAGGGAGTGACTTTGTTGCCTACGAGGATTATCTGTTTGAACTCAGACGCTATACTCACTACTATGAAAACCAGCTGAATATAGACTTTGACGAAGATCAATACAAGCCCCAACTTGAGGATTTCAAGGGAAGGGCTATGGATAAAGTAGTAAATGATGCGTATGTCAAGCAGCTTGCCGAGCAAGAAGATGTGAATGTAGCTGACCGTGAAGTAGATGAGCAGCTGGAGATTGTGCGAAGCCAAAATAGACTCGGTGGCGACGAAGAAGTTTTTGAGAGGGTGCTTAGTGATTACTGGGGTTGGAGCGTAGATGATTTCAAGCGGAGTCTCAGGAAAGAGCTTATGACTCAGAAGGTGGCCGCAAAATTAGATGACCAAACTACGCTTGATGCCAAAACCGCGCTAAGTGAGCTCGGGGCTGGCAAATCTTTTGCCAAGGTAGCAGAGCAGTACTCTGAAGACGAAAGCACAAAAGAAAACGGCGGCGAGTTTGGGTACGCGATAACTAGGACCGACAGGAACCTTTCCGCTCAAACTACAAATACGCTTTTCTCATTGGATCCGGGTAATATATCAGGAATAATCAATACTGGCTACACCCTAGAAATCGTTAAAACGCTCAAGAAAGAAGGCAACAAAGTTCGTGGTGCGCACATACTTTTTGTATTCGATGACATTAGCAAATATATTAATGACTTCAAAGAGCAAAGACCTGCCAAATTATATATTACCCCGCCAGAATCTGCCGGGCGCGACGAACAGAACAGCCAAGAAGTACCTGATTTTAACAACCAAAATTAATCAGAATTTCTTGGGCTATTTTCTTTGACTGTGTGTATGACTCTCTGAGGAAATGGTATTTCGATACCGTTTTTGTCAAAAGCTTTCTTAAGCCGGCTGCGATATTCACCGGCAACATCCCATTGGCTGCCGGCTTTAACTTCTCCTAAGGCTTTTACTTTTACGGACGAATCATCAAATGAGTGTATTCTTAGGAATGAAATTGGTTCCGTGACGAAGTCTTTATATTCAGCGTCCTCGGCAAGTTCCTTGCCGACTTCATTGATAATCTTTTTGACTTTGTCCAGGTCGGCATCGTAACTGACGCCGATATTCAGATTTACATTAGACTGGCCAAAAGTCATGTTGGTCACTGTGTCAATCTTGCCATTTGGAACGATATGCAAGTTGCCGTCCAAGTCTCGCAGCTTGGTTACCCGAATAGTTATTTGTTCTACTACACCGGTCTTTCCGGCCAATGTAACCACATCCCCGACCCTAAGCTGGTTCTCGGCGATGATAAATATCCCTGCTAGAAAATCAGCTATGGCACTCTGAGCCCCAAAACCTATCGCGGCTCCAAACAAACCCGCACCGGTTACAAGTGCAGTAATATTAACCCCAATATTAGACAGCATCATAACCACTGCGACTACCCAAATAATTACGGCGCTGGCAGTAGCTAGTATGCCAATTAATGTATCTTCGCGTTGTTTTTCAACTTCCTCGGAATCATGATTGTGAGATTTTACTACTCGCCTAATTATTTTGTCTATATATCGTTTGACAATAATCATTGCCAGCCATGCTGCAAATATGACAATACCAATCCTTACTATCGGCATCTCCAGCAAGTTTTGGAATGAGTTCATTAATTACTATCCATTTATAGCAAGGTTAATATAAGCAGACTCATTCAGCAACTTAATATACCCAGGACTTACGCGTTTGCCACTCGCGCCTAGCAAGTTCTAGCAGGCTTGGCTCTGCTTTTTCTGTTTTCGACGATGCTATAGCATCGCCTGTAACAGAGAAAAACAGCCCAAACTCTGCCATAACTCACTACGCATCAAGCTTCAAACGCGTAAGTCCTGATACCTAAATCATGAATGATAATTTGGTGAGTTAGTCACTGTTTGAGAAGAGCCGGTTATGGTAAAATTGGTTTAAAGATGACAAAGACCACACAAATTATTATCGCACTGTTCGTTCTTATTGTAGGCGCAGGTGGAATCGTGGTTGCCCAGACAGCACCAAAAAAACCACCAGCCGGCGGCACCTTTGAAAATAGATTAGCCCAGCGTAAAAGCGAAAGGAAAGTGCAGCTAGACGACAAAGAACAGCGCAGGTTATCTAGTCGGTGCACAAGAACTCAACAAGAAGTGAGGGCACTGCAGCAAGTCACCAGCCGCGTAGCTGATAACAGGGCCGCGGTTTACGATCAGATTGACGGTAAGCTATGGGTAACTATCGGCCGGCTGAAGCTTGCTGAGGTTGATACTTTTTCTCTGCAAAGGCAGCGTTCGACCTTAGAACAAAAAGTAGAAGGCTTTAACACGGTTATGCAATATCACAGACAGACGTTGGATGACATCGCGGTAATCAATTGCCAAGCCGATGTAGTTGGCTTCAGGGCTTTAGTCGACACCGCCAGGATATATCACAAAGATCTCAGGGCTAGATCTGCTGATATTCGGACCTACATAATTGACCAAATAAAACAGAATCTTAGCAACCTTCAAGATAAATTAGCTTATGTTGAAACCCTGCAAGGAGAGGCGTAGCGATGGATGACGATAATCTGCAGAATCAGCAGCAATCAGGCGATTCTCAGGCTTACAGCCAGCAAAATCCTAGTGCTCAAAGTGGGCAGCCAGTAATCGGAGGCAAGCCGCCAAAGAAGACGATGCCTTTTTTGATCGGTGTAATTGTGGTTGGAGTGCTTATAATAGGTATATTTTTATTCGCTGCTTTATCCGGAGGAGATAGCGGCCCTAACGCGCCGGACGCACCTAGCCCAAGTGATCCCATAAGCCCGAACGGACCACAGCCGGCTCAGCCTCTTGATGTTGAGCAATCTAGTAATGCAATCTCAGAAGACCTCGGAAGCTTGAATGATGATGTGGATTTGCCGCGAGATCAGTTAAGCGATGACAATTTAGACCTGTAGTTAGTATAAGCTAGCAGCTAATTTGATAAATTTGTTCTTCGGTTATTATTACGTCCATCGGAATGTCGTGAAAATCCTCTTGCCAATTTTGGATTTGACCCGCCTCATAACAGAGACCTAATACTGTTGCTCGGGTTTGCTCGGCTAGGAATTTATCATAAAAACCCCGACCATATCCAACTCTATGCCCGCGTTTATTGAATGCCAGCATTGGGACCACTATCAGGTCATATTGAAATGAATTCTTAACCGTTTGTTGCCATTCATGGTTTTTGCGCCACCTGGCAACGTATTTGTTATTTTTAGGTTCCCAGCTAGCGGTTTTTATTTCAGGGAAATTTTGCCAGATGTATTCAAATATATTGCTTGTTTTTATTTCTTTTTTTTCTGCCATTTGGAGGTATATATGCGCAGTTTTTATTTTAGAAAAATCGACAAAACCAATTAATCTTTCATTTATTTCCCGGCTCAACCAATCTACTTCATCACTATCCAGGGAACTACGATAGGATTTAACATTATTTCTGATTTCTGATTTTTTTAACAGATGTTCATTATTCAAATTCATAAGTACACAATATTCGATAGACGAAACTTGGTCTAGCCAGAAAACTTAGGGTGTTTAGTTCTGAGACTTGGCTTTTATGTGCTCAGAAAGTGGCTTGTTGCCAACCGGGCCGTCAAAGTTAAGTGTGGTGATTGGGAATGGTATGGTGATTCCACCATCATCAAATGCTTTCTTAATGTTTTTTATGGCGTGTGAGCGAGCCTTAAGATAATTGGTCTGTTCGCTAAATTTTATCCAAAATCTAATGGTGAAGTTTATGGAGCTTTCGCCGAACTCCTCATAGTAGAGATCAACCGGTTTTTCACTTAAGATGCCTTCCACTTTATTTACCGCTTTTAAAGCTAGCTTTTCAGCTTTTTCCAGATCATCGCCATAGCTAACACCGACGGATAAATCAATTCTTCTTCGGCCCAGGTGAGAATAATCAACCATTTTGGCTGTAAAAATGTCTTTGTTGGGTACATATATAATTTGACCATCAAGTGTCTGGATGGTTGTGGTTCTTAGTTCTATTCGTCTTACTATGCCGAATGTTTCACTAACCTCAACTAGATCACCGACATTGAATTGTTTTTGTATGGCGATGACTATACCTGCTATAAAATTGCTAGCGATATCCTGGAAGGCAAAGCCCAGAGCTATCCCAATAATTCCGGCTCCGGCGAGTACGGAGGCTACCGCACCGTCAAGCTCTATTACCCTCAACGCAAAAAGCACGCCTATAACAACAATTATGATATACACCAACCTGGCTAATAGATTTACAACTGATTGTTGATTGGCGACTTTTGACAGGGCTTTTGCCGTAGCGGCTCTCATTAACTTGGCCACTATGGCAAATAAAATAATAATTAGTAGGGCTACGCCAAGATCTGGCAGAAAATCCACTACCTGGTCCACCCAATCAGAAAAAGTCTCTTGAACCATTGAACTCAATTATATCACTCGGGTGTGTTAATTTATTTAGTTTGGTCTATAGAACAAATATTTTAGCTTGCATTAAAAATTAGTGATGATAGTTGTTCTAGCTGGATATTATCTGAATGAAGCATACTTTAAGATATGTTGAATAAATAAATATTCAATTGGGGCAATTAGGGCGGTAATTTTTTCGCAAGTGAGAATGTTTGTTCTATATTGGCGTCTCTGTCTCATTCTCATCCGCTGAGCTGCCTGGCAAATTTGTACCAGAAGCGCCTTCGATTCCTTCGTCATAACGCTCTTGAGCATCTATATTGGTATCGGTTTGAGGGTGGGTTGGCCCCAACCTATCCTGAACTCCGCTAGGGGGAGAGAAGGGCGTATCATAATCATTGCTTAGCTTCTGGTCATCTTGCATTTTTGCCATCGGATTTTCGTCTCTTTGGTCATCATCCGCTAAGCTACTATCATCGTTTTGCTGTTGGTTCATAAAAATTACCTCCTTCAATAAATTCCAACTATTATTATTTTGTCAGAAAACACCGATACTTACTAGATTGTTCGACAACAAACTGATGCTTCTGGCAAGTCGGCAATGTTTTTGGAATTGTTATATTGCTAAATGAGATTAAGCTACAAGGTTATTGCCCAAATTTGGCTGCAAGAAGACTAAAGTCCAACAAGTTTACAGTACCATCTTGGTTTATATCCGTTCTGCCTATCGTCGAGCCTGACTGCCCAAATTTAGAGGCAAGCAAGCTAAAGTCAAGGAGGTTTACGATGCCGTCTTCGTTAATGTCTTCTGGCCAGTTTTTAACAATGATCGTTAATTTAGGGCTCGTACCAACGTTTCCTGCCGCGTCGTATGCCTTGGCCTGAATTTCGTGACCACCGTTAGTTAGCCCAGTAGTATCGAAACTAAAACTGTAGGGGGCTTGGGTATCGGATTTTTCTAGTCGACCGTCGACATATAATTTTACTTCAGTTACCCCTATATTATCATTTGCCTGGGCTTCTACAGTCAATTGTTTTAGCACTGTTGCTCCATCACTAGGCTTAGAAATTGAAACAGTAGGAGGTGTGCTATCGGGAACGGCTAGAGAAAGCGTTGCATTTTCCGTAACAGGGAAAGTGTAATATCCTTCTTTTGTAGCGTTACCGGATGTCACTATAGTTGTTTCTCCATTGCCTACCAATGCTTTAAAAGTTATTTTGGCAACAAGTGAGTCGGAGTTAACTCCTGTACTTAAATTACCTCGTGTAATAGTAATCTTGCCATTGCCACCTGTTTGTTCGCCTAAGGCTACGTCAAAAGGAGAGCCAGAAGCATCAATTCCGACAAATTGAAGTTTAGAATTGTCATAGCTAAGTTCTGCCTCTACACCGTTAACGGTAGTGTCTGGTCGAAGCCTCAAATTTACAGAAGTATTTTGATTCGCATAAGCAATCTTAGTCGCCGGGGAAATATAGAGCTTACCTATATTGCCGGCCAATATTACTAATTGTGCTCCTGATACAGCTGGATCAGTATATGATCCATTGCTGGTAGCATTGCCAATAAGCCCAATATTTGCCGGGTTTACTACTTTTAGTGTCTTAAACTTAACCTTTGCTACTAACGATGTGCTGCTTACGTCTCCATCTAGCGATCCTCTTGTAATATTTACTTTTCCATCGCCTCCAGTTTGTCCACCCAGCTCTACTTCGAATGGCGAATCTGATGCATCTATACTAATAAATTCTAATTCGCTAGAGTCGTAACTTAACTCGGCTTCGACACCATTAACATTACCTCCGGGTGTTAGCCATACTTCGGCTTCGACATCGCTTCCTATAATTGTTGAGGATTTCTTTGGGATAATTTCCAAAGTGCCCGTAGATGCTTCGGGGCTAGTCAATAGAAGTACTCCTAGAATTGCAAATACACCAGAGAATAAAATTGCAATTACAGTTTTGTTTGAATAGCGAGATAATTTGCTGTTATTTGTTTTTTTCATTTTCATTTTTAGTTTTTTAGATTATTAATAATTTAAATATATCATGATAAGTCATTTTAGGGTAAACATTTTTTGTATTGCTATTCTCGGAAATTAATTGTTGACACTACAAAAAATGCTTAAATTCCCCTATAATTCCACAAAATCCAAATCCATATAAGGTAAATTGTGGGTATCAGTTGATAAATTAAACTGTTCAAGTTGGTTTTTGCCCATTTGCTGGAATCCCGTTTCTACAAGTTCCTTATAAACTTTTGGCACGATAGCTTTATTATTTTGGCGAGCTTGAATAAACCTATCTTTAGATTCTTCATTGCCACAATTAAGTATAAATTTTGGCACTGGCAGGAGGGTCTTGTATCCGCTCGGTTACATCAATGCGCTCATAATTCCACTCTCTTATATCTAGCTTTTCGAGAAGATTTGAGCCTACCGGAATCAGCAGGCCATTCGTAGTTGAACCCATATCCTGCTCAATTAAAATATTCAAGAATGTCACGAATATTGGTGGGCGAAATTTAGTCACTGGCTGGATGCAGAAACTATTACCTGAAATTTCATCCGAATTATCCATGCATACATTCCATTTACGCCGGCTCCCTTTGAGTTTTGCCAGCCGAACGTCCGGTGTATTCAAGTAATCAACCAGGGAACCATAGCCAAATATATAGATTTTGGTTTTTGCCATGAGCATATTGTCTCATGTCAATTCAACAAAAAATTATCATTCCGCCATACGGGTGTGGCGGAATGTGCAAGAGAAACGTTCTCTGGCATCTATAGAGGAACGTCCTTCTTATCCTTCTTATCTCCTTATCCTTATCCCCAATCAATGAAGTCCTTAAAGACAAAACCGCGGCTCAGATCGAGCCGTGGGAGAGTAGTACTTGTCTGGCAGATTGTACAATGCCAGCGCTGAGTACCAGCAGCTATTTTACTGCATTTTTGAAGTCTGGTTTGGCATACTCTACAGTATCTAAATCCTCGTTGTTTCTTGAATAAGTAATGTCTACCGACATTACTTATTGGTCAATAACAGAGGGAGAGCCGGCTAAAAACCACCACTTTTTGCTTATAGCCCAAAAATGTCGAAATTTTGGGTGATGATTAAGCTGAGATAAAAAGCGTCATTTTGTATCGGGATTGCTGTATATGCCCTAATGATTTTTGTTCTTACTGCTCATATCCGTTTACATCATTGCGAACAGAAGATTATTGTTATATACTGAAAATGTTACATGAAATGTTTAAGCTTAGAATGAGGGTAGCTCAAATTAAAGTTTTCTAGCTGCTTGGGACTTGGACGGCCGCCATCTTCTATGGGTAGAAAGTGGATATATATTATTAATGAGTGAAAAAGCATTTACATCAGAAGGTGACCCCGAATATCTTCTGGAGCCGATTGCAGAAGATAGGATTTTTCTCGAGCGTATGTCTGTGTCGGGACTCTGGCTACTTTATAGGTGATAGAATGTGTGATCCAAGGTTGGTTAAGGATTATCCAGAGATACTAGACGGGGCTGAACCTGAAGATATCATCCCGGGTACAAAACACATCCCGATAACTTTGATTACAGATTGTTTGAATGGGCTTCTCAGCCGCTTGAAAGAGAGCTTTATCCTGATTCGCTTCAGCAAGAGGCGATGTTGGCTCAGACTGACAATTTCATCGTTGTACCGGATCAGTTTGGAGTGGTAGAAGGGCATTTGTTAATACTTACCAAGCAAGAGGCGTCGTCTTATTCTGCACTTGATAGCTCTGTCGGAAACGAAATTAATTGGCTGGTCGAACGTTCGTCAGATGTTCTGCACTCGGCTTATGATGGTGCTCATGTTCTTGTAGTTGAGCATGGGGAATGCGGGTGTTTGGCTGCAGGTACGGATTTCCAAGAGGCTACGCATGCTCACTTGCATATGATTCCTATACCAGGCAATACCAGCCGCGAAGAATTAGTCGGCGCGATTAATGATACCCTGGAAAACCGCTGGATTGGAGTAGGAGTGCGCTACAAAGACACGGTTTTGGATAAAGTGGAAGATATCAATCACTTCCTGTCAGAGGAGCATCCTCCGGAATCACTTTCGCTTAGGCATAAGGGAGTTATGAAATGGGTTCAATGAGTTCTGAATCGCCTGGCATGCTTCGTTTTCTTGAAGGACATCATGAAACTGTAAATTACGGACATTGGTGGCGTATTCGATATGTCGGCATTGATCCTGTAAAAACACACTATGTTATTACGAAATCTAATCCTGTTGGAGCCGAAGACTTTCTGGTGCGTCCTCAGTCCAAATGCACCCCCGGTTCTCTTGGGGTTAGCTGGGGAGAGGTCACATGTGAATGTCATGACCAGCTTAGAGAATCTATGAGAATTATAGATGATGAAGGTGCCGGCATGGTGTTGTATCTTGACGAAGAAGGAAGAGGCCAGGGGTTAGTAAATAAAGTTCGTGCTTTGGCGCTTAAAAACCAAGGCTACGATACGTTTGAGGCGGTAGAGAGGCTCGGGCTAGAACCTGACATCAGAGATCACAAAACAACTCCTTATATACTCGGCAACTTGGGAGTATCTTCGGTTTGCCTTATGACAAACAACCCCGATAAGATACAGGCTGTGGAAGAGGCGGGCATAACGGTTGCAGGTATCATGTCAATTGAAATTCCAGCCACCGAACACACTGCACCACATTTGAAAGCAAAGCGGGACAGAGGTCATCTACTTACACAGAGCTTTGAATAATTTGTATGCTGTGTATTCACAGTGTACAATGTATACATGAGCAAAGTTCAATATACAATCAGAAATGTGCCAGAGCAGGTTGACAGAGTTATTCGCAAGCGGGCAAAAGCTACAGGGAAGTCGTTTAACCAAACCGTGGTAGACCTGCTTGTTTTACAAACCTTCGGTACCCTAAAGCCCAAGATAGATAAGAATTTTGGCTGGCTGTACGGCAAGAATACATTGGACGAAAACTTTGATGATGCCATGGAAGAGCTGTCACAAGTAGATGAAGCTTTATGGCAGTGAAATTCCAAACGTTTTTACTGGATACCAGTGCGTACTCTGCCTTCAACAGGGGCGACGCCAGGTTAAAAAAGTACTTCAACACAAAATACCAAATTCTTGTGCCGCTAATTGTTATTGGGGAGCTAAGATCGGGCTTTGCTGCTGGAAACAAGCGGGCAATTAACGAAAAATTATTACGCCGGTTTTTAGATAGCCCAAATGTGGACACCATTACTTTGTCAGACACCACAACAAAGGTTTTTGCTGATATCTACCTAAAACTTAGAAAATCAGGCACGCCAATTGGGACGAACGACCTATGGATAGCGGCCATCTGTCTAGAGCATAAACTGCCAATCCTCACACTTGATAGTGATTTTAGCAAAGTTGACAGCCTTGTCTGCCTAGAGGTATAGACAGGCGGGCCCGACCCATGAAGCAAAATGTCTTTACTTCATGTTTTCCTTGCTTGGCAGAGTCCGGAGCAGCTTTGCTGCGAAGGCGAGCATACTTAGTAGATTTGAACCTGAAGAGTGCCAGTCGGCACTCTGAGTTCACGCTGGATAAACGGACGTTAAAATTTAACTTATCAAAAACACTTGGACTTTAACCAGTCTCAAATGCTGAGGTTCCGCAAACAAAAACAGAAAGCCCGCCAGCCTATCAGTTGAATTTAGAATTTAGACTGGCGGGCCCGACCGGATTTGAACCGGCGATCTCCTCCGTGACAGGGAGGCGTGATAGGCCCCTTCACTACGAGCCCATCAGTCAAAATTCTAAATTGTTAATTATTAGGGCTTTCTGTTTTTGTTTGCGGAACCGGCGATCTCCTCCGTGACAGGGAGGCGTGATAGGCCTCTTCACTACGAGCCCTCGTCAGAG
>Ga0136558_1001643_pt1 | contig 11159 bp, 15 predicted proteins | sample AntRauTorckE6833_FD_101391 | JGI IMG/M metagenome (GOLD analysis project Ga0136558, IMG submission 101391) | Saline lake microbial communities from Rauer Islands, Antarctica - Metagenome Torckler E6 #833 | ecosystem: Environmental > Aquatic > Non-marine Saline and Alkaline > Saline | place...
CGATATGTGGTCGGGAGTTTCAAAGACTCCTGTGTTTGCCAATTTCACCACGGCACAATTTATTATAAACGCAAAAAATCCAACCAGAACTGAATCTGATTGGATTTTTTATAATGTTTAATTTAACTATTAAGCAATACAAAGCCATTCAGATAACATTTCTGTCGTCTGCTGTGCTTGTTGTTGTGTTGCTATGTTAATTAAGTTATTCATTACTTAGTATATATATAATATTTTTATTCTTTTGTTTAGTTTATTTTGAATTTACTAGCTTATTTAAATTTCAAGATTTTTCCATCTTCTGTTCTAATGTTTTTTCGAAGTGTGTAATCTACATCTCCTAATCTTTCTTTCTCCGACCTAGCGAACTCAATAATATCCTTTTCGATACTTCTGTCCTTTTCAGCAATCTTAATTCTTACTTGACCTTGTGAAGAAATTGTCAATTTACTTTTACGTTGACCTTTATATTCTACTGTTACTTTCATATCACAAAAATAGCAATTAAAAGTGATACTGCCAAATTTTTACTCATAAAAATTATTTACATTCCATCACATTACGAAGAACTTCATTATCATATTTCATCATCGTTGGTTTACATCTGTATCTAAATACTTCACCGTTGATGTAATTAACTTTTATCACAAACTTGCCCGATAACCTATTAAGTGATAATAATTTATTTCTAAGCGCAATTGCATAGAGCACAATTTCATTCTCAAATTCGATATCCTTGTGTGCTAACTTAATCGCATTCTCTGTTTTTGAAATCGTTATTTTCGTCTTGGTTTTTATTTTAGTTCTATATTCTATAATGGTTTTTGTTTTCATAGTAGCAAATGTAATTACATTTTTTTAATGTACCAAATTTATTTAGTCGAGTTATATATAAAAGTATTGAATAGATTATTTCTATTTTGGGTTTAAGCAAGTTAGGTGTTTGATAATAATTCTTTAAGTTTAGCCTTTGCTCTAGATACGTTAGATTTAGAAGCACCGACACTTATTTCTAAGTGTCTGGCTATTTCCTTATGTGTTTTATTTTCTAATTCAAACATAATAAAAGCAGACTTATAGGCTGGTGATAACTTTTCAGTCATCTCAATTATCCTATTATATTCTTTTTTAGTAGCGGTTGCACCTTCTATATCAAGCATTTTATCTAATATATTACTACTATTACTTTCAAGGTCATCAATACTATAATCAAAGGAGTAATCAACCATCATCACCTGTTTATTTCTATAATTGCTCCGGTAGTAATCTATTGTTTTATTCTTAATAACAACTTTCAACCAATGGTCATACTTATCTGGTGATATGTTAGCCATCTTTTTATGGAAGTTAATAAAGGCTTCTTGTGTGATGTCTTTAGCAACATCAATTTTACTAATCCTTTTATTGGCGTAAGTTAAGAACTCTATAAATTTTTTATTATAATAATCTTCGAAATTTATCATATACCTAGCGTATTTATATTATAAAGTCTTTTTATTCTTTTGAATTTGGCAACCTTTCCTTCTACATCGTAGTATGCACTTCCTATGGGTTCTTTTTCGAATGCTAAATCAACAAGATATAAATTTGGGTGATTTGGGCTATGTCGTATACCTATATCTTCTATAATTTTTGATGTGGCAGCTTTTTCTAAAATTTGATGATGACTTGATGTTCGATTACCGAGCCATTCGTTGTATAGGTTAATAACGGAATATATCTCATCAAATACCTCGTATCGATAGAAATCACCATTCTTACGAGTTATACAAACTAAATATCTACCTGAATTATCAACCATATTTAATAAACTTACATATATTATATCTTATAATAAAATTTATTTAAGTAAATCGTTTATTTTAACACCACGTATTATACACTTAATAGCATCATCAGCCTCAATGTCTTTATTTGTTAGGTCGTGTTTGCCTGTGATAATGAATTGGCACTCACTCATCAGAAAAGAATCCATGGTATCATAAGCAAAAGACGTTTTCATATCAGTTAAAAAAACGTTATGTAATATTTCTTGTACTTTATCACCATTTTTAGAAAATAACGTGAAAAGTAAATAATTTATTTCAGATACGTGTTTATAATCAGGAATATGTTCTGTATCTGAAAACATATTGACTACTATGGATTTAGAATCTTCCGATTCAGATATATTAAGCGATGATACCTTAATTCCTTCAAGTTCTTTACCCGTTGATGAATAAAATCTAATTTCAAATAGATTTCTATATAGTAGCTCTGGTAATGTGCCTGCCATCATGTTAAAGTGTGGTAAAGCCATTATTGTAGATTATTTTTAAGTTCCTCTAAATCTGAAGTCCAGAGTTCTTTCTCAGTAGATTTCTTAAGAGATTTATATTCGTCTTGTTTTTTCTTAAGTTGTGCATTTAAATCATCCACCTTCTCTTTAGTAAGTGAGTAAATAGACATGTTTAAAAGATAGCTATATGTTCCTTCTATAGTCATTAATTTATGATTCTCCATGTCTTCAATAATAGCATCTTTCTTTCTGTTATTAATTACAAGCTTTTCTGATATAACCAATTTTATAAACTTAACCATGTTAGATAACCTATCCTGTTCAGTTGAAAGCTTATTCAACATAGATTGTTTTCTGGTGGCATAATCCTCTAATCTTTTTTCGTAGAAGACATCAATGATATCCATAACAGAGTCAAACTTCATAATAGAACCATCTACAAATAAATTCATATTTGACATATATGTATTATTTTCCAATTTGAATTTCTTTATCAAATCCTCATCAGTATTTATTTGCATCATATTCTCTCGTGGTATATTGATAGTGATATTAATATCTTCCTCGGTTGAATTATCATCATATGACTTTATAAATTTATCTTCTATCAATCTGTTTAAGTAACTGATATATGTTTGTGTCCAAGAACCTACTGGTAATTCAGTTATTTTGATTGTGGATGTATTTACACGGTTGAAAATACCTCTAGTGACATAGTTACCATTTTCAAGTTCGATTACTTCTCCCTTGAAGTCTCTGAACCAGGGGTGTATTCTATTCGAACGTTTATCTTTCAACTTATTCTCTATAATCCTAATAACTTCTTTAGGATTGAACATTGGTATATTTGTTGACCAACCAGTACCAATGCCCTCAACACCGTTAATCAAAACTAAAGGTATGATTGGTTTGAATGTTTCTGGTTCAATAATATAACCATCTTCATTAAGGTGATTTAAAATATCACGGTCTTCGTTTCTGAAGATATACTTAGTGATATCAGAAAGGTATGTACTTATATAACGTGAACTGGCGGCATCCTTACCTCCGTGTAGCCTAGAACCAAACTGACCTGCTGGGTACAGTAAGTTAATATTGTTGGAACCAACATAATTTTGCGCAAGGTTTATAATACTATCTTCTAATGATTTTTCACCATGATGATACTTCTGACTACCTTTAACCAAACCAGCTAACGGAGACACTTCCATATCTTTATTGATGTTTTTTTCAAGACAAGAATTCATAATTTTCCGCTGAGAGGGTTTAAGACCATCATATATATTTGGAATACTTCTAATGTTATCATAAAGAGAAAATGTAATCATTTCATTATGTATGAAACTTGACATAGGTGTGGGAGTTTCATATTTATCTATGTCCTTTGGTTTAGTATTAAGTAACCATTCTTTTCTCTCTTCAACACGTTTATCATTGAAGACCATATCAATATGGTCTGTATTTTTATCACCATCCCATTTGAATGGTAATAAGTGTTTATCTATTTCCTTGAAATAGTCTTTGGATTCTTTTGGTGTCGATGTACCAAGACCTTTATAATACTTGATAGAATATCCTGTTAGTTCTCCTTTTTCTAATGCCGTTTGATAGCCTCTAATTGTATAGAAGGGCTTTTCGTCCTTGCCTTTCTTGGCTTTAAGTATTGGTGTGATGAATTCATATAAGAAATCCATTTTCAGTAGTTCGGGAAAGAAATTATCAAAGAAATTAATTAATAACCCCTTAATATGTATACCATCTACATCCGAATCTGTCATAATCACACATTTACCATATCTTAAATCATCTGTAGTTGTGTATTTCTTACCAATTTCAAGACCGAGAATGTTAATAAGGTTTTGAACCTCAGCATTTGCTTTAATCTTAGCCGTTGATGCGCCTCTGACATTTAATACTTTACCTTTAAGTGGGAAAGCACCGTAATAATCTCTACCTACTACACTCATACCAGAGACTGCCATGGTAACGGCGGAGTCCCCTTCACATAAAAATAGTAAACATTTATTAGAGTCTTTCGTACCTGCCTTGTTGCCATCCACGAGCTTATCCATTTTAATACTCTTCTTCTTTCCGCCACTCATTCGCTTAAGTGACATCTTCTCTCTCAGTTCAATTTCATCTAAGATAGACTTAACAATATCAGACTTCATAATCTTCTTAACTGTTTTATCACTAACTTTACAGTTATTAGTAATTTCGACACCCATACGATTAGTTAAATTCTCTTTAGTCTGTGTGTCAAATGTAGGATTCGGAACTTGACACGTTAAGAACATAAATAATTTATTCTTCGCATCCATCCAAGATGCTTTTATTTTCTTCGGAAATTTATCAGAAATATCTTTTGATAGTTGTAATGCTACGTGGTTAACGTGTGTACCACCTTTATGTGTTGAGATGGCATTAACAATAGATACTTGTTCGAAACTATAGTTTGTTGATTTGGCAATACCTACTTGCCAACCATTTTCCAATTCTTCATAGAAGAATTCCGCATTTGGTTCTAAGTGCATTTTCATGAAATCTTGCATCTTCTTAACTGGTAGTGTTTTACCATTTAATGAAATTCTAACATTTGGTATATAAACTGCAACATCAAGACATCGCTTATAAATTATAGAACGTAAATCATCTGTTAATTCATCAAAATCAAACTGCGAATAATCTGGATAATATGTAATTCTTGTGAATGGTTTTGTATCACCTTTAACAACAGTTATCTCAGGCTCTTCAATATCTTTCATATTATTTCTTGCCCATTGTCTATATAGTTGCTTGCCATCGCAACATTCTAGTTTAAATTTATTACAAAAAACATTTACTAATTTAATTCCAAGTCCGTTACGTCCACCTACCACTCTCTCCTCGGTGTCATCGAAGTTCTCTCCGCTCAAAAGCTCAAAAAATATTAAAGATTGATTATATATACCTTCATCATTGTCTTTAGAAATAGGTATTGTAGGACCATCATTCTCTATAACAAATTTAGAGCCCTTATCATCAATAGTTATTTTTATCATTTTAACCTTACCATTACGTATATACTCATCTGAGGCATTAGTAATTACTTCATCGAATAATTTGATAAAGGCTGGATTATTATTAACTTCTTTTTTAACAACTTTTATATCATCTAAATCGTTATTCTCAATAACATACATTTTTTGCTTATCGGTAATTTTACTACCTACGTATGTTTCACTTCGTTTTAAGATGTGCTCTCTATGTGTTAACTTTTGATATTTCTTTTTACCTTCTGACATATTTCTATTTATCTTTTTCTACTTTACAGTTTTCATTAATCAATTTATCTAAATACCATTCCATCTTAAGACCATTTTCTGTACAGTAGTCTTTTAATATCTTGTGTATATCATTAGATATTTTTATACTTTTCTGGTATCTGCTTGTACTGACATAATTATTAGTTTTCTTTTATATGTTAGATATATATAAAAGTTTTCTTTTTCCTGTGAAATATCCTAAAAGAGACATTAATATTTTTATATAGAAGTATGAATGATAGTATGTATATCTAAATCCTCTTAAGAAGGGAGAATACATATATGACGGTTACGAATTTGAATGTGAGCCGTTTTATGCTGGTTTTGGCAAAGGCAATCGATATAAATTATTAGAAATGGTTCTCTTTCTGATTATCACATGAATTTAAAAGTATTTATACGTGTTAATTTATTTCAATTACACTTTTATTAAATACTACATAAGTAATACCATTTCCTTCATTAAATGCAACACCATCCACTCCCTTGCGCTTTAATTTAGGCACTAAATCATAAGATTCATCGAGGCTTTCTAAAGTGGTATACCCAAAATATGGATTGCTATAAATCATTCGCCTTCTATTTTCAAAGACGATATTACATTTCTCTTCAATATAATCGAAGAATTTCTCTTTACCGTTTATATCATCTTCAGCAATGAATGAAAGGTCTAGCAAATTATTGAAACTTAAATAATATGACTGTACGTTCTTACCATACCTCTCAGCTTCCATCCTGTTATCCGAAAAATATGCACCCATAGAATAACCATATCCAGATTTACGCCTTTTGGTTTTAAATTCATCAAATTCATACGGCGTTCCATGGTATACTAATATCCTGTCATGATATTCTTCGAATAATTTTAAATTGTACATGACTTATATATTAACCCCCGATTACAAACAGGATAAAGCATGAAAATTTTAAGAGTTGTTATGTATCATCCAATTTTTAGGACAATGTTTTATATTTTAAACTAACAACATCTTTTCTAGTTCTTCCACTGTCAATATCTCTTTACCAAGTGATATTGACTTAACCTCCTTAGAACTGCCGCTACCTTTAACCTTAGCAATCAAATAATCCATCTTATTCGATGGTATACATCATTTTGAAGTTATAGAATATGGTATAGATAAATTAAATGATACAATAAAAAAGGACAAAATAAAAAATGAATTTTGTGAAAAGAATAGAATAAACTTAATAAGAATAAAATATACAGAAATTAATTCTATATATTCTATTCTAAATAAAATAATTGCTATTTAATTTAATAATTCCATTAATTCATTAACATCAAGTATATCAATTCCTAATTTCTCAGCCTTAACTATTTTGGAGCTACCACTTTGTTTATCTTTAACAACTAAGTGTGTCACATTTTTGGATATTCCTGATTTAATTTCACCACCAAGATTTTTAATATTATTTTCCACTTCTTTATCACGGTATCCACTGAAGACGAATGATTTACCAACGAGTTCATCAGAAGATGGTTCAATCATTTCTGTTTTCTTAATACGCACTAAGTCTCCTAAATCTTCTAAAAAGTAATTAAATTCACCAATGCCATCTAAATAATTACGGGCTGAAATATCAGAAAATCCTTCAATTGAACAAATTTCATTCATTGTTGGATTTTTTAAGGATTCGAGCAGCAACAATTTTTTAGAACCCAAGTTAGTGAATTTATTCGAGGCGTGTTGCAATTTAGATAGTGTGATATCTTTCATCTTTGAGTGTATATTCGAATAAACACTCTCGGCTTTTTTCTCACCAAATCTATCTAAATTTAAGAAATCGTTTTTGGTCATTGATAATATCTTTTTCACGGTATCGTAACCAGATTCGAATAGCTGAGTTATTACGCCTTCTTTAACAGCATCTACATCTAAAATATTAAAGAATGAAATGATTTCTTGTAGTCGTTGTGAATCCGTTTTCTCGACTGTTCTTAAATGTACACTATTAGAATCCCATTCAAGTTCATGACCAAGCTCTGGTTCAATAAATGGTACTTGTTGCACAACTCTTGTGATGAGTGGTATTACACCTCCGCTTCGCACAAGTTCGATTATACAAGGATTTTCATCAGAACCGGTGCCGATACCCATATCCTTAACGTATCGGGCATTGTTGCATGTAATCCATTGTATCTCTACTCCATCAAGCTGAACTGGTGAAATTCTAACTCTTGGTATGCAGTCTCCATTTTTACTTATATTATATTCAAGTTCTAAGACTGTTGATTGTGCTCTCTCAGCCATATCAAGTTTAATAGCTCTAGCATATGATGGGTTACCATTCTTTTCTCTACCTAAGCTATTTATATAACTTAAGTCATTTATTTCAATAATAATACCATCAATTTCATAATCTACGCACCATTCTTTATAAAGCTCAGTTAAATTCTCTATAGTTAGTTCGTTTATCTTGGTTGTTTTATATGGAAATTGAACAGTTTGGGTTTTATTTAAATAATCGAAAATATCAGTCTTATAATTAAATTTAACATTATCATCGAAAGAAACTAGACCATATCGGATATAATCACAATCGGTTAGGTGTTCTTTAGGCTCGGATGAGTTTAGTAGTCCAGCTACAAAGTTTCTACCGTTCGCATAATTATCTGAATATTTATCTAGGAATGTGTTTTTCTTTATAATTACTTCACCAAATGTATATACGTTGCTGCCATTTATTTTATGACCAGTTTTAGATAGATGTGTATTAGATTTCTGACCGTGTGTGCCATCACCACGGGTATATGCATCACCATTGCTTTCATCATTACAAAGAGCACACCCATCAAGTTTTGGACTCAACACAAATTCAACATCAGAGTTAATATTTTTATTATTAACCCACGATTGTATTTCCTTAATAGTTTTTAATTTATTCATAGAAGCCATTGGAATTTTAAGCTTCTGTTTTCGTGAGTCATCCATTGGTATTAAACCAATATCAGACAGAATGTCGTTAAACGGGTCTAACTCTGTTAACTCGTCTACCCAGGAGTCATAAATCACATCTGATACAATTGCTTCTCCTGTTCTGTAAGCCTCATTGGCTTCTTTAATATTATATACTAACTCTTCTATTTTTGACATATTTTTATTCATACACAAATGTAGTAATTATTATCTATTTATCCTAATATTATTTAATAGTTATTCGGAGTCTGTGTACAATGTGTTATCCCCGGTATTTCTTAGTTAGCGGTGATGCCGTTCAATTAATGATACGATTCGTTTAATACCATTTAGGGTACCTATTTCGTGTTCAGTGGAATGTTCTGTGTAGCTATCTATTTTATGCTGTTGTTCTAACTGCATTTGTCTAGCTTTTGGGAGTAAGTCACTATCGCTAATACCAAATAAAGCCAATAACTTGGTTTGTGCTTCTTTTTCGGTTAGTATACCGTGATTGAGTTCATCGCTTATAATTGTAATCTGTTCTTTCATATCGTTTTTTATTTAACAATTTCAAAATATCTATCTCTCAATAGTCTAACATATAAATCATTCGGCATACCATAGTTTCCAATAGCCCACATATCATTATATTCAACAATTTCGTGTCCGTTATTATTTTGTTCATCCATAACAGCAACATCCATGGTATATGCTTTAGGGAATGTATCGCTATTAATACTCACCATATCATTACAATAAGACTCTTCTGGATAAATAAATGGGTCACCACTATAATTACGCACATCAATAATTCTATGATTGTGTATATATACTCTAGATTCGCTTAATATTTCAGATGTGAATGGAGCATATGCCATTACTTTGGTATCACCTGGTAAATTCTCTAAACAAGAATATACACAACCATCTAATATTAATCCAGTGAATAATTTAATTTCAAGTGGTTTTATAAATAATTTAGCACCGCCAGAGACAAATTCATGTGCTTCACGAAGCGTTAATATCTCGTGTTCCCTGTTTGAATTTTTAGGCACTCTAACATCTTGTATACCAATTCGGTTAAAAACTTCTCGCATGAACTCAACAGAACCAACAAATAAATGGTTTTTGATTAAGTTATCAAACTTACCAGATTCTACTTCTTCGAAACTAGTTAATCGGTAATCAGAGGCAGTTTCTTCCGCACCATATAGAGCACATGATACATCGAAGTGATGTGGTAGTGTTCTTTCTGTATTTGATTGTATGTATATCATAAATTATCGAATTGATTTACTTTTTAAATAATCATTTAATTCTTTTCTACATTTATCAACTCTAAGCTTTCTATCTTCAGTTACTGAAAGTGACATATAGCTAAGGGGTAGTCCATTACTATCAGGATAATTGAATGCTTTCTCAGCCTTCTTTAAATTAAACCTTAAATCGCTTTCGGTATTTATCCGTTTATTATTTAGCATTTTGTACTTGTGTCAATAAAGTTTTATTTCGGTTTACATCTTTTTGACATTTTCCAATGTAGTCTTCAATTCTCTCAATTAAGTATTCAATCAATAAAGAATCTGCTATTATATTTACATCGGTTAGTGGATAGTCTGAGTGAAACTTTTCAGTATCTTTATGTATGTAATATTTTCCTAGCGTTGTATCAATGACTTTATTACCACCATCTCTGATAGTATCAATTGATTTTACGGTGAATAGTTTTTTACCACCCATGACATATTCTTTCATTTGCTCTTCGGTCATCGTTATTGGCTCCTGATATGTTAATGGTTCTTTAAATAATTCTTTGACATCCTTCAATAGTACATAGTCTCTTATATCAAATATTGTATTTGTGTTGTTGCAATTTTTTACCTTACTTTCTAGTTTTTCTATTAGATTTTCCATGTTAATATAATTTTATATAGACTAAAGTTTTTTAATTTTAGATTCTACATCATTCGCCATTTCATCTTTACCAAGTTCTCGTAGTCTTTCGATGCCTTTTGTTAATCCTTCTTTTATTTCAGTATCGCTTTCGCCTTGGTCAATAAGTTCTATAATTTCAGATGATTTATCATCGTTTTTAAGCTCATCAAAAACCATTAGGACTGCTTCGAATACATTGTTAAAATTCATATTTTTTATTTTATAAAATCATTTAATAGTTTTAATCGTTGTGTTCTCTATCGGTGTTACTTACCAGAGTACATAAACGGTAATAAGAATGAAGAATATAGTTGCCATTACTATCGTTCGTTTTACAAGCGATGCGGTTGCGTCTCTTTCATAATCATGTAGATTATCATATCTAGCATCGCTAACTTGTTTGTAATATGTCTCGTTGTTTTCTTCAAGTTCCTTGTATAGTGATTCCACTTCTTTTTTGTGTAGTGATTCTACTTCTGATTCAAAATTATATTTCATAATCTTTTGTTTTAGTATATTTTACAATAGCAAATATTAAAAGTGAACTTCGGTGTTGGTATTATAAATAATTAAAATTACTTAGATTTTCGTTTCTTAACAATTATCATTTCATAATCTGCATCAGGTACAAAGTATGCTCTGTCCTTTTCGACGTCCTTACCATTTATTTTAGTTTTACCATCCATATTATGGTCATAGCAATCTAATTTAGATAATGCC
>Ga0136558_1001645_pt1 | contig 11150 bp, 8 predicted proteins | sample AntRauTorckE6833_FD_101391 | JGI IMG/M metagenome (GOLD analysis project Ga0136558, IMG submission 101391) | Saline lake microbial communities from Rauer Islands, Antarctica - Metagenome Torckler E6 #833 | ecosystem: Environmental > Aquatic > Non-marine Saline and Alkaline > Saline | place...
TGGTTAAAGAAACCATAATATTCGCTACTACAGTTCGCTGAGTAATCAGGACCCGAGTCCGGGCAGCCATAACCCATCGCGCCACGATACTGAATAGGCCATGGCCAGTCATCAGTGACGAGACTTTGTTCTTTTTGCAGTAGTACCAGCAGAGTTTGCGGATTAACGCCACAGGCCTTAGCAACATCGTTTATTATACGTGCGGCAGATTTATTGCCACCCGATACTGGGCCACACAATCCGCTAGCCGCCTCCATAGAAGGAGTGTCTTGACTATAGTTTTTCAGACATGTGTAAGGAGCCGGACTGCCTTTATATTTGCCGTATTCCCAGCGTTGTGTTTTACCGTCACCGTTGAAGTCTGGGGCATACCAAGAAACCGTTTTAGTACCGTTGGTGTCGCATGTTGGAACCTTGGAGTTTAGAAAATTCTGAATCTGTGAGGTTGACATAGTGTTTGAGTTATAGAACACACTGTCATCAATGATTCTGCCGGTCTTGAAATCGCTCCCGGACAGTGCATTGGCTTTGTCTGTTGGTAATATCGTCGCTGAGAATATCGAGACAAGTAAGGCTAAGGCTAAAGCTATAGTAATTGTCGCTATTAAGCTGTAGGTTTTGAAGTGGTTATTGGTTGCTGTTCGATAGTTCATAGTTCGAAACTAACCTCGCTTGAGCTGCCTTGGTAGTCTGTAGATTCATAGCTTAGGACTACCAACCAGTTGCCGGTGGAGCTGAATTGATTACGGCTGACTACGATTGGTTCACATTGAGTAGTGGTAGCGTCCATAAAAGCTGGGCCCGATTTGCTAATAGTCGCGGAGTCTTTGCTGAATGTGGCTGTGCAACGACCATCGCCTTCTATTATATCAGACGTAAAACCACCAACTTCGACATTGTCGTCAGTTACATAAGGTTGAGTAATTGCGACGTTCACCGACTTCTGCTGGCCATCGTCTGTTGCGGGCGCTCTATCATTATCTGACTGATCTTCGATTTGCTGTTTCTGGGTATCACCAGCTTGCTGCTCTTCCTCGGTCGGTGGACTATAGTTAATGGAGTCATCTTGAGTTGAGCCGTCAATAGCAGACGAAGCTCTGAAGTACGTAAAATACAGCCCAACTCCCGCAGCTAAAGCTATGATTGCAGCAGTCGACAAAAGTAGATATTTTTTCATTAGTTTATTATGGTCATAGTTTTTGTTTGCTTATTGTAGTTTCATTTAAACATAAACAACATAATTTATCCACACCCCTATGTTGTAATATTTTTGTAGTGATAGTGTGTATAATTTAGAATCGTGAATAAACTATATAAAAAAGTTAATGCCTTTGTTGGTTCCAGTACGTTTTTTTGGATAATACTCGGGTATTTTATTCTAAGCGCAACGTGGGTTGCGCTATCATTCAGCTTCCCATTACCTTATGATGAGTATTTTCATATACCAATAATTCAGGCGTATAGTGAAGGCATATCGCCATTTGTTAGCAATCAACCCGTTATATATGACAGGCTAGGCGACCTAAATATGCTGGAAAGCCGCTGGGCCGGTCTTTATCACTATTTGCTAAGCTTCGTATATAGTTTAGTTAGTTTTTTTACAGACAGCTTTACATTCAAGGTTGTTAGTCTACGCATGCTCAATATTGCTATGGCCGCCAGCGGTATATATTTTTTCGCGGAGTTATTTATCAAACAGCTTGGATTTAAACCCAAGCACACCAATATTGGTTTGCTTTTTTTTGTAATGCTGCCGGTTGTTAGTTTGGTTGCAGCGCACGTAAATTATGACAACATGCTATTTCCAGCGACTGCACTATTTTTAATTTATTTTGTTAAAACACTAAAAAATAAAAACATCAACATTATCCATATCTTAAACTTTTTTTCAATCGGTCTTTTTGCTAGCCTCATAAAGTTCTCCTTTCTTCCAATTTTTGCCTTCGGGGTCATGGTTTCTCTTGTCAAACACCTTCGAACCTACGGGAGGGGTTTCTTTAAAAACGCCCAGACCTCTTTCAAAAACTCAAGCAGAAAACTACTAATATTCTCACTAATACCCTTCCTCGTTTTATCGACACTGTTTACAGCAAACTACATAGCAAATATCGTTAAATATAGGTCGCCAATTCCATCCTGCCGACAAACATTAAGTGTTGAGAGGTGTTTAAGTAACCCTCTTATAAATGAGTACTCAAACATTAGGGCTACAGCAAATGAAAGACCACAGCTACCCATATATAGGTATTTTCATGAATGGTTAATTATCGTCATAGACAACTTCTCATGGACTGCCAACAACACACAGACTGGGCTAAGAACGGGGTCTGCCACAACCTTGTTTAAAACAGTCGTGTATGTCGCTGCTTTGGCCGCTCCGCTCGCAATTGCATATTCCTGGCGGTTAGCACCACATACTTCCGTGGAAAAAAGGGCTATTCTAGCTGTTGCAGTAGTTCTTCTGGTCTCAGTTTTTTTAAAAAACTACGATACTCACATTCACTATCGAACTTATTCTGCAATCCAGTCAAGGTACCTCTTGAGTGTACTGCCAATATTTATGGTTTTTACGGCCGCTTCTATAGGGGCGATTGTTCGAAGAAGAAGCATAAAACTAATGGGGCTTCTATTGACTGGCTTTTTACTGCTCCAGGGAGGACTTATAACTCATATACGCCAATCAGATGAGTCGTGGTACTTTGAAAATTCAAGAATTAGCGAAATTAATATCGAGCTTAAGGCGTTGTCTGAAGGGTTTATTTACAAAAGATGAGCCAAAAGGTGACTATTTTATCAAGTTTTCCGCCGCTTCGAGGAATGAGCAAATACAGCGCTGCGTTAGTGCGTGGCTTGCCAGATAATATTAATGTCGAAGCGCTAGGCTTTAAAAACATGTACCCTTCATTTCTCTACCCAACAGACACAAAGGACGACTCGCTGCAGTTGCTCAACAAAAAAAATATCAACGAACGTTCATTTATGACGTGGTATAACCCGTTGACGTGGCTGTACGCAGGGCTTACATTTAGGGGGCAGGTGCTTCACGTTCAGTGGTGGCATTTTATTTTAACGCCAATATTTATGGTAGTTATGGTGTGTGCTCGACTAAGAGGTAAGCAAATTATTACAACATTTCATAACGTCAACCCACACGAGCGAGCCGGGTTTCAGTTGGTAGCGAATAAGATTATTCTGTTATTTAGCAATCATTTTATTGTGCACACTCAGTCAAACAAAGAGATACTCTCAAAGCGCACCAACAAGACAATAAATGTGGTTCCACACGGGATACTACGCCCAGATGTTGAGCAAACAGGGATTAGCAAAGAAGAGGCTAAATCAACAATTGGACTTGGCCCTAAGGACAAAGCGGTGCTGTTTTTTGGAATAATCAGAGACTATAAAGGGCTTGATGTGTTGATCAAGGCTTTTTCAGAAGTCGTTAAAAAGGATCCGGACGCAAAACTGGTAATTGCTGGAAAGCCGTGGACCGGAGAAGACTGGAATGACTACCAGGAGTTAATTTGTATAAATAATTTAGAAGATTCGGTGATTAAGAAAATTGGTTTTGTGCCAGAAGCTGAAATTGAACCGTTATTTGTAGCGTCAGATGTAGTAGTGTTCCCCTATAAACATTTTGACGCTCAAAGCGGCGCGGCCTCGCTAGCCCTGCATTTTGGGAAAGCGATAATCGTCAGTGACGTCGGTGGTCTCCCCGAGCTGGTAAAAGATGATGAAGTGGTTCTGCCTCCAAGCGAAGAAGGCCGTCTAGCACAGGCGCTAACGCGAGTTTTGACTGATAGTGGGTTTAGAAATTCGCTGGAAAGAAGCAGTCAGCAATTAGCCGGTGAGCTGAGCTGGACGACAATCGGGTCTAAGACAGACGAAGTGTACGCGCAGTTGTTAAAAGGTTAACGAATCTTGTCCCACAGTTTTTTGATAAACCAGCCAAGGCCGTTGTCTTTGATTTTTATTAGTACATACACCCAGCTGTAGCGTCGCAACAGTGGTTTCATTTTGTGCTCAAAATAGCTCCAGTCATCAAGCGTAACAGCTTTTTTATAGTGAATGTGGCTCTGTTTGGTAATCTCCTCTCGTAAGTCCTGGACCTTTTTGCGCAGAAACGGAATGTCTCTCGACGCCTCCATGCGCTTTTTTGGTCGCCACTGGTCGGCCTTATCTTTTTTATATAGTCGATATGGTAAGTCGTCGCGGTACTGATGAATCAGCCCAGATTGTGATCGTAGAATTGTGTCGACGTTGAGCTCGTCGACTTTAATGCGGCCATCTTTTAGCGCACGCTCAATTAAGTCCAATATTATGGGATGACGAACAATTAATATATTGTCGCCCATGCTGTCTTTAGTGTACTCGGGCAACCATGCGTCACCGAGAGCTATGTCTGCTGTTTCATTTAGTGCATCGTCAGTATAGTCGGAGAATTTAGTCTTGAAGAAGCCGTGCCCCCAGTGACTGCCAAACAGCTCTTCTTGCTTCTTAGTAACTGTCACTTCCTTGCCATCAACTAAACCAGTCATTTCAGTAGCGTATTTATTGGCGGGCGTGTTGGGGACTTTTTTGCGAAAATCAACCGACTTTAAATCACCCGGCTTGATGCCGCTTTGCCAGGCGAAATTTTCGATATATTTTGTACTCTTTTGGTGACCGCAAATTAGCCCCAGCGTAAACGCAATTCGTTTTTTAATCTCAGGGTCGTTGTTTGCTAGCAGTCTAACTTCCATGATAAAGCTGGGTAAACCCACTACGGCGTACTTGCCATCAAAGCCTCTGAGCCTGCTTAAGGTGTCGGACAGTTCGACTGGATAGTATCTCGTTTTTGCGCCAGCTTTGATTTGTTCGACGGTGGTGGAGATGTCGTACTCAAACAAAAGATCATCTCGGCCGGATTCATGGACATGAATTACGCCATCTATGTGCCCGTTGACCATAAGCTCCTTTAAGAGCCAAGTGGTAAAGCCGCCGGAGCTTGCGATTTGGCGGTAGTCATCTTCGACTACGTGTCCGCCGAATAAGCCAAGGTAATAGCCGATAGCCGGGCTATATTTGATGTTGTCGGTGCCGGCGAACAACTGTTTAGCTATTCGGTCTTCATCTGCGCTTTGGTCAGACATTACGCTGACACGCAGCATTTTTTTCGCAACCTCAACCTCTGGCTGCTTATTGTTCAGGGCGGTAGCGGTGTATTGTCCGAACTCGTCTAGTTTCATTACGATACTGCTGTCTACCGCTGAGTACACACCGCTACGGACGTCATAACCATTTTCAATTACAGTTTGGTGGAGGTGTTTGTACCTATCCATTGCGCTCCACAATTGATTTGATGTTGCCAATGTTTTTAGCGGATGACTGTTTGATTTCGGGAATACGTTCCTTTAATTGACGAGTGATTTTCTTTGCGTCCTCAGCAATTTCGTTGAGTTCTTTAAGTAGTGTTTCTTTAGTTAGCTTGCCACCGTCAAGCACATGGTCTTGCTGTCCAGCTGAATTCATAATACCGATCGTTTTGTGGCTGTAACTGAGCGCCACGGTTGGAACGTGGGTGGAAATAGCGCCGATGTTTGAGTGCATACGTGACCCTAAAAACAGTGAACACTGGGAAATGACACCCTTAAGTTGCATTGGAGTATAGTCACCATTTAACACAAACGCCTGGTTGCTATGCTCCATTTCGTTCTGCACGCCGCGGGCGGTCTGACGATCATCCTTGTTGTCGTCTGGACCGGTGACATGGCCAACGAACAATATGTTCGTGTCGTGTTGAGCCACGAAGGTGTCGAGTACGTTAGCAAAAAAAGTGTTGAAGTTGGTGGTTGAGTTCGACTCAAATCGACTTTTTATAATGTCGCTAACTGTGACGCCAAGCAGCGGTCGATTTGTGTCAACTTTTTCGTCGGCTAAAATCTGTTTGGCGCTAGCCTCATTAATCGGTTTCAGCAAGAAAGCCATATCTGACTCTAAACTAAGAATATTTTGCGGTATGCCTAGTTCTCGCAGGTAGTCATATGTAACCTGTTCTCGAGCGGTAACACCGGCGCAGTTTGACAACACTCTACGTACTAGTCGCTTCGTGAGCTTGAAGGGCCCAACAGACTGACCGCTCAAATAAACAGGACGTTCCAACGTCTGCGCTAATAGAATTGGCAGAAGGTGCGAATACGTCACATGTGGGCCATAGTCCTCTGTGATGGTGTCGCCACTTAAGTCAACCACGACATCAGCTTCATTGGTGGCTCGTTGTTCGGTGCTAACCAACAAAAAAGAAACGGTAACATCGACACGACGCAGCTGTCGATACAACCAGGACAATCCTAGTTGGAGGGTGCCAAAAACTAGATTTCGGCGATGACACTTAACAATTTCAAACTCTCGGTACAGTTCATCGTCATACTGAGGGAACGGTGTCGAAATCGTGATAGTGGCGTCGGGCCACTCGTCCCGGAGTGCCTGAGCTGTCGCCAGCTGCATTGCGGCGTCGCCTTTATTGAAAGAGGAATAAGTGCCTGTTAGTAGAAATTTTATAATTGTCGGCCCCTCTAATTCGCGATTTATTGTGTCAGCTGACATGTGGTTATTCATGCGGTGACATAGAACTTGTCATGCGTCTTCTATACTCTAGAATATAGAGTAGTACACAATATTAAAAGGGGGCTAAAATGATTATCAGCGACACTCATAAGTATCTTTTCCTTGAGACTCCACATACAGGATCTACTGCAATAAAAAACGAGCTAATAGGGAACTATGACGGCAGGGAGATTGTTAACAAACACGCTAACTACCACGAGTTCTTAAAAGTGGCTAACGACGAGCAAAAAAAATATTTCGTTTTCGCTGGTGTACGCAACCCCCTGGACGAAGCTGTTAGTTTGTACTCAAAACTGTTAACTGACCACAGGTCTCACTTCTCATCTAAAGAATGGAGAATGAGCGAGGGCGGATGGGTGACAGATCGCAAGGCCGAAATTTTTGAATTAGTACAAAAGACAGAAAGCTTCAAAAAGTTTTTAGAGAGCTACTATCAGTTGATCTACACTAGTAACATTGACATTAACAAGCGCTACTGTAGCTATATCATGCGATTTGAGGACCTGGACAATGAGCTAACGGAAGCTTTTAAGCAAATCGGCATAGATAAAAAGCGTCCGCTCCCAGTGGCAAACAAGACCGAGAAAAAAGGCCATTTCACCGATTATTATCAAGACAAAAGCACCAGAGAATTTGCTTTAGAGTATTTTGGACCGTTCATGCAGGAGTGGGGGTACGATTTTCCCGAAAGCTGGCAAGAAACAAAAGTTGAACTTAACAGAAAGGCTCTTTATAAAATCGCTACAGTTGGTCGTGAACTGTATTCACGTGCCGTAAAGGGTGGCCCATTGAAGAACTTTCATTTCTTGCGCAATCGAGTTGAGTAGCTTAGACAATAGGTTAGTTTCTGGGGTTGTCTTTTAGGGATTGCAAGTTTTTGATTCGGATTTGCAGTAAAGTGTTTGCGAAATAAACTGACAACAAAGCTGTTATTGCAAATGTAATCAACCTCACCGCAATCGAAGCGGCTATGGTAGGGGGAACCGGGACGCCCACGATGACCGCTCCAAACGACAGCAAGCCTTCGCGCACACCCAGACCGCCGGGTGTTATCGACATCAGCACTGTCCAGTTAGCGAGAGCGACTATGAACAGTGTTTGCGTTAGGCTTACATTAGTGCCGACGGCCTGGTAGGCAAAGTAGTAAACAAAAGTTGACGACAATAGTGAGAGCACCGACCAGAGTATGACTTTAGCTAAGACGAGCGGTTTCGACCTAACATGTCGGTATTCCCTCGATACATTTGCGAGCACATTAAGCATTCGCAGCGATGTACTTTCTAGAAGTGTTTCAATCTGCTTCAACAGTACAGACGCTAAAGGGCTGACTGCAGCCATAAACAGCATTATCGCTAACGTTAACAGTACGAGTGTGTTGTCGCCTGCATAGCCCTTAAACAGCACGTACATTGCTGCAGCTGCAGCACCTGACGCTAGCAGCTGTAGCACATTGCTCAACACGAAGCTTGAGGAAAATCGAGTGTAGTTAACGTTCCGCTGCTTTTTTAAGTAATATGCCCTGATCGCTGTGCCTAAGTAGCCAGGCGAAACGTAGTTGCCGAATCGAGTTAAAACAGAGAGACCAAAAGTCTCCCTTCTACTAAGCTTTACTCCATGAGGCTCGATCGCCACGTCGAGTAACCTGCCCGTGGTGTAGATGTTCGTTACGGTGATTAGCGCTACAATAACTACGCTGGATGGCGAGCTAAATCTGATTTGCGAAAAGACGGTCCAGTTACTAGAAATGTACCAACCAAAGCCAACCACTACGACAACTGTTGCAACGAGTTTTAGGTGGCGCTCAACAGTCCTGCGACTGAGGGGTTTTGTCATGGTCGGTCTTCGTAGCGTGCAGTTTTCTCTAGTTCTAGCAGGTCTTCTAGCAGTTTGCGGTTAATTTTGATTAAATCGGCCACCACGCCAAGCACTACGAATAGCACGCCGACAATGATCAGGACTGCGCCGAGAATCAACGACTGGATGTGGTCGCCTACTAGTGCGTTGTTGACAAAAAACAGGTATGCATAACGAACAAACGGGATTAGTCCGCCGGCGGTTAAGATTGCCGCGGTAATCGAAAAGACTTTAAAGGCTCGATGCATGGTGTAGCTGCGGACGATTGCGCTGCCAGAACGGATTACATGTTGGCGCATACTTTTAAATAATCGAGATTCACGAGTTTTTGGATTAGTTGTTACGGGTGTTGACGTAATCGGGATGCCTTTGCGACCTGCATGGATGATTGTCTCCATGCAGTAACTAAAGTCGGTAATGATGTTTATCTCCATTAGGGCGGATTTAGAGTAAGCACGGAAGCCACTAGCGGCATCAGGGATTTCAGTGCTTGCGGCCAAATTAACGATTTTGCTGCCGAATTTTTGCAGAAACTTTTTAAATGTAGAGAAGTGTTCGATTTTGTCGGTTTGGCGGTCAGCTACTACGATCTCTGCTTCGCCTTCTAATATTGGTTTTACTAAATCAGGAATTTTCTCCTGGGGGTACTGATTATCACCGTCGGTGTTTACTACGATGTCGGCGCCGAGTTTTAGTGCGGCATCTACGCCGTCAGCGAATGATTTAGCTAAACCACGGTTCTGCGCGTGGTGGACGATGTGGTTGACGCCGAGCTCGCGGGCGACCTCGACAGTTCGGTCGGTCGAACCGTCGTCTATAATAAGTGTTTCGATTTCGTCAATACCATCTATGTGTTTTGGTATTTTTTCAAATACCAACGGCAACGTTTCTTCTTCGTTAAGACAGGGGATTTGAACAATTAACTTCATTGTTATTAATGATAGCAAATAACACCAGTGTGCGCAGTAGCGGTTCAAACTGCACCACATATCAGTTACCATAGAGTTTGTAACCAGGAGGGTAAATGAACGAACCGCACGGCGGAGTATTAGTGGATTTAGTTGTAGAAGAAGACAAAGACAAGCTCAAAGACGAAATTAACGGTTTAAAATCTTGGCGGCTAAGCGATCGTCAGCTGTACGACCTGGAGTTATTAATGAATGGTGGCTTCTCTCCGTTAGCTGGGTTTATGACAGAGGAAGACTATGATTCGGTCTTAAAAGACATGCGACTCGAGGACGGCAGCTTATGGCCGATGCCGATTACGCTCGATGTTGATGAAGACTATGCCAAGAGCCTCAAGAAAAACGAACGCATAGCACTACGCGACGAAGAAGGTGTGCCACTAGCGGTGCTAACTGTGGAGTCAAACTGGAGGGTTGATAAACAGCGCGAGGCGGAACTGGTCTATGGGGCAGATGATAGCGCTCACCCGGCAGTTGACTATTTACACAATCATGCCGGCTCCCACTACCTGGGTGGATCAATCGAAGGACTGCAAAGGCCGTTTCACTATGATTTTCTAGAACATCGTTTTTCACCGCGAGAGCTTAGAAACGAATTTAAACGCCGTGGCTGGTCGAAGATTGTCGCGTTTCAGACCAGAAACCCTATGCACAAAGCCCACGCAGAGCTAGCCTTGAGAGCTTCGAAGGAAACAGGCGCCAACCTACTAATTCACCCAGTTGCCGGTATGACGAAGCCTGGCGATGTCGACCATTTCACTAGAGTACGTGTATATCGAAAAGTCATCGATCGTTTTCCGCCATCGACCGCAATGATGTCGCTGTTGCCGCTTGCGATGCGCATGGGTGGCCCTCGTGAAGCGCTGTGGCACACAATTATCCGTAAAAACTATGGTTGTACTCACTTTATTGTCGGAAGAGATCATGCTGGTCCTGGTAAGAATTCAAAAGGCGAAGATTTTTATAACCCGTACGATGCGCAAAAGCTAGTAGAGAAGCACGAGCAAGAGCTGGACATAACTCTAGTACCGTTCAAGATGATGACCTACGCTCCACGAAAAGACAAGTACGTAGCAATTGATGAACTAGAAGAAAACGAAGAGCATTGGAGTATTTCCGGCACTGAGCTGCGTGCGCGACTAAGCGATGGGCGTGAGTTACCAGAGTGGTTCACATTTCCAGAAGTCGCCAAAGAGCTACGCCGGACTTATCCGCCCAAGCACGAACAAGGGTTTACTGTGTTTTTCACCGGATTGAGCGGTTCGGGTAAAAGTACGCTAGCAAATGCATTGATGACGAGACTACAAGAAATAGGTGGAAGGCCGATTACATTGCTGGACGGCGATGTGGTTCGCACTAATCTATCATCTGAGTTGGGCTTTTCTAAAGACGACCGAGACCTAAACGTACAGCGTATTGGTTACGTTGCTTCAGAAATTTCGAAGAATGGCGGAATCGCACTGTGTGCGCCGATTGCGCCGTATGATTCTGTCAGGAAGCATGTTCGACAACAGATAGAGGGCGAGGGTGGAGCGTTTATCTTAGTTCATGTCGCTACACCACTCGAAGTCTGTGAACGTCGTGACCGCAAAGGTCTCTACGCCAAAGCCCGTAAAGGCGAAATAAAAAATTTCACTGGGATTTCTGACCCGTATGAAGAGCCTCGAGATGCAGAAATCGTAGTCGATACGAGTGAAAAGACCCCAGATGAAGTCGTTCAAAACA
>Ga0136558_1001647_pt1 | contig 11142 bp, 13 predicted proteins | sample AntRauTorckE6833_FD_101391 | JGI IMG/M metagenome (GOLD analysis project Ga0136558, IMG submission 101391) | Saline lake microbial communities from Rauer Islands, Antarctica - Metagenome Torckler E6 #833 | ecosystem: Environmental > Aquatic > Non-marine Saline and Alkaline > Saline | place...
GGATACGTTAGCATCCGTTTAATTGATCAGATGATAGATAATAAACAAAAATTCTTAATGCGCTTACCTGAAGGTGTTTTTACAAAGGAAAGAGAGTTACTAGAAGAAGGAAATCAAGATAAAGTAATCAAAGTAAAATATGATAGGCTTCGAAGCAATCAATACCGAAAAGATAAAAAGTTTCGATATAAATTATTAAATACAGAATATGAATTACGCTTCATTAACATAGAGACAGTAAATAAAAAAGGTGAAATTTCAACAATAGCCTTCGTTACGAATCTTTCAAAAGAAGAGTTTGATATGGATGGAATAAAAGAGTTGTATCATATCCGCTGGGATATTGAAACGGGTTATAGAGCATTAAAATCACAGATGAATGTTGAAGATTTTAGCGGTTATAGAGATATATTAGTGAGACAAGACATTTATGCTTCAGTGTTTGTTTATAATACAGTATCCTTAACAATTGCTGAACAAGAAGAAATTTCGAAATCACCAGAAGATCGATATAAATATGATATAAAAACTAACAGGAATTTTGCAACAGGCGTGTTAAAAACAGATTTATTGAAAATATTTGTTCTTTATGATAATAAAAAGGCGAGTAAAAAAGCTAGAAAACGGTTTGAAAAGAACATTGTTAAATATTCTTGTCCAGTAAGAAAAGGACGTTCATACGAAAGATTTAGAAAAGGGATTAATAAATCAAAATTGTCCTATCGTAGAAGTTACTGATTAAGTATAGTTTGAAAATTTCATGATTCTATAAAGACTATTTTTTTATGCAATAAATTAGATAAAAAAAGGTTCTATGCTATGAATAGTCATAACATAAAACCTTATATTTTGTCAAATTGCTTAAGTTGGTGACATTGCATTCTTTGGAGGTGCTGTTTTTATTTATTTTCCTTCAGATTTTCCATATTTTAGGCAATTTTTGACTTTAGATGTGATAATTGATGATGTTATTGTAACATTAATTGGAATTGCTGCAACACGGAAATTAGTCACTCAAATTATACTTGCTATTTGAAAAATAATATAATATAATTAACCTATGAGGTAAACGAAAAGGAGTTCGGATGCAAATTTATTTTAAAAATAGTAAAATAGAAAAGTTGTGTACTAAAAGAAAAAAAGCTATAAAAAAATTAGGTGATAGAGTAGGTAAAAATTTACACAGAAGATTGACACAATTAGCGGCATTTGAAACCTTGGATAGCGTTCCTGTACATCTACCATTTAGAAGGCATAAATTGACTGGTGAACTGGATGGTTATTTTGCTATCAACATCGATAAACAGTATAGATTAATAATTACTAATCTGAATGGTGAGGTTATGGATTTGACTACAATAACCATTGTACAGATAGTGGGGGTGAGTAAACATTATGAGTAATAAATATTTTTCTGATGAACTAATATTACCTGGAGAAACTATTTTAGAAATGATGGAAGAATACGGAATGACACAAAAAGAGTTATCAAACAGATTGGGGTATTCTACTAAGCATGTTAATAGGGTTATTAAAGGAAAGTCGGAAATAACAGTTGATTTTGCAATGAAATTAGAATTGATTTTTGGTTTGGAAACTTCATTTTGGTTAAATTTAGAGTCTAATTATAGAATACAGTTAGCTAAAAAAGAAGAATTGAAAGCACTAGAAGAAGAAAAGAATATTGCGAAGGATATTCCTTATGCAGAAATGGCTAAGCTGGGATGGGTGGATAAAACAAGGAAAATTAATGAAAAAATAAAAAATTTAAGATCTTTTTTCCGAGTATCAAAATTAACTTTAATTGGTGATGTATATTCTTATGCTTTTAGAGAAAAAGGTGGAGAAAAATCATCTAATTTAGCACAAGCTGCATGGATTGCTAAAGGAGAAAGAATGGCTAGTAAACTTGAAGTTGCTAAGTTTGATGTGGATAAATTAATGACAACTGTCGAGAAAATTCGAAGCTTAACCTTAAATGAAGATCCTGAGTTTATTGAAGAATTGACAGAAATATGCGCTTCATGTGGAATAAAATTTGTACTAGTTCCTAGACTTCCTAAAACCTTTGTACATGGTGTAACTAAATGGATAGATAAAGATACTGCACTAATTATGTTGAGTCTACGTTATAAGTATGGGGATATATTGTGGTTTTCCTTTTTTCATGAAATTGCTCACTTAGTAATACATGGCAAAAGAATAGTTAATAAACAAATTAATGATAATGAAATTGAATCTGAAGCAGATGATTTTGCATCAAAGTTATTAGTTCCTGAGAAAGAATATCAAGAATTTATCAGAGCAAATAATTTTACCTCCCATGCAATTAAGATGTTCTCTAGTAAAATTAATATTCATCCAGGAATTATTGTTGGAAGATTAATGCATGATAAATATATAGCATATAATAATTCTGCAAGAAATCTAAGAGTAAAATATGATTGGAAATAGAAATACAAAAAAATCCTATGCTTGGACTTTTTCAATTGTCCACTCTATAGGATATATTTTAGAAGTATATAATTTTTTTTGTTTCAGTCCCAAATCTAATTGTTGGGTTGAAAGAAGCAATGAGGGAAAGTAGGTTGAACCAATACAAAAGAAATTTTGAGAAATACAATACCGTTATTTTGGAGAGTTGGGGTGCGTTTCATTTGATAAGGCAGGAAGCAAAATTTTAGGTAATCTTTTATCAAATAAAAGTGATAAAGGTTTTATTATTATAATAAGTAATTTATTTTTTGATTGATGGAATTAAATATTTAATGATCAAGTTTTAACAGGAGCAATTATTGATAGATTAGCATATAAATCTTATATTCTAGATATCTCAAGAGATATTATTCATAGATTTGAAGAAACAATTTCAGGGCTTAAAGCTGAGAAACAAGTGGACCTTTTTTCAGCCGAAACGGGGGAACGATTTTTAATTGACAAAGACACTTATAACAATCGATTTCATTTGTATATTCAGTAGTAAATGAGTTAAGAAAAGAGGTGAAATATGTTAGAATTTATATATTATGGATACATGAAAGAGGTAAGACCAATGATGTTTCATGAATGGAAAGATTTTACTTTGAAAGACTGGCTACTATTGCTTGGTATTTTACTTCCGGTATTACTGATTCTCATATCATCATACGTATTTAGAAGCACAGTAATGGCAGCGTTGTTTTATGTAATTCTAATTGTTGATGGAACACTAGCTTTTTTCTATTTGAAAAAGTATAAGAAGCTAAACTATATTTCATATGCGAAGCAATATAATAATCGATTAGATAAATTAAGGAAGATACTAAAAAGTGATGAAATTTCAGCATATCGTGAAACTACTATCGAAGGATTAATTAATCAGTGTAACGAAAAATTGCCAAGTATGCAAAGGACTAGAATGATGTTTAAACCTTTAAATTCTGTCTTTACAAAATTAATTATCCCATTAGTTTCAATTGGCTTAGGTGTTTATCTTAATAACATTGGAGCACAAGAAATCTTATATTTTCTCGGAGCAGTAGTAATGCTAATTGCAGTTGGGGTGATGATATATTATCCCATTTTGTCTAGGATATTTGGCTTCTTAAATAGGAAGCATGATAACATGATTGAATTGAAATTTATGCTAATGGATATTTTAGCTTATGATTTTCGTAAGTTCACATAATGTTATATAAAAATTAAAGTGAAGAGAAATGTATCTTAGAATCAAAATTTGCTCATAGTTTCAGAATAGCTTAATTTAATAAATCATTGTAAAGTTGCAAAATATATTGTTGAATATTATGATTTTAAGTTAAAAATAGTGGAAATTCAAGTTCATATATAAAAATTAAGAATGACTTGTACCTCTTATCATATCTGTTTAAAAATGGATATTATTACTGGAATAATAGATTATGTATAGATTGAAGTGTTATACTATTCTCATCACATTATATGCATGATGGAGTGAAATAAAGAGTGTAATTGGTAAAATAATTTACGAGAAAACTCTTTGGATGTAATTTATCAAATCAGACAGGGCATTACATAAAGATGGAGGTAACAGATAAAAACATTAAAACTTAAACTGTCATTAAAAGAAACAGATATTTATAGGGAAGTCCTTGTTAAAAAAGATATGACTTATCATGATTTACATATGGTCATTCAAAAAGTCTTTGGATGGCAGGATTATCACTTGTATGAATTCAAGGTATCAGGTGAGACCATTGGTGATCCTGAAAACAACACTTATGAAGAAGTCAATTATAATGCAAAAGAAACCTGGATTTTTTCTGAAACAAGAACATTTGACTATGAATATGATTTTGGGGATGAATGGCAACTGACCATTCAAATACTTGATATTTTACCAGTTGATCCAAATATAACCTATCCCCTTTGTATAGGTGGTAAAAAAGCAGGACCACCAGAAGACTGTGGTGGTATATCTGGGTATGAAGAACTTGTAGATATTATGGCTAATGGCCCTATAGATGAGCAGGAAGAGTATATTGAATGGTTAGGCTATAAATATGACCCAGATGCGTTTACTGCCAGCTGGGCCAATAAACGATTAAATGATCCAGATTGTTGTAGGAAAGGTTATACCCTTGATGATCTATCCAGTATGACAGGCATGTCATTAACTAAAATTAGAAAGTTAATTAAATCATATGGAGAGAATCAATTAAAAGATTATCTTTGGAAGTATGAAGGAGAAATTTTATTATTAGACCCTGAAGGTGTTCCCATACTGTTAGGGTTAAAATAGTGAAACCTTAAAGAAGAAAACCTAAGAGACTTAACTGGTGTGTACTTAGTAGAAATAGGAAGCAATCGATGAACAAAGAACTATTGATCATTTAGTTTTAGAAACAGACCATGATAATAATGGAGATTATTTCAACCATGCTCACATCATACTACAAGAAACTGTTATAACCTGGCAGATAGACAAACCCATTTAACCAAAAAAGAACTAAAGGTTTAGAGAAAAATATATTGCTGTCGTCATAGGTATCATTAAAAAGGGTGAAAAACTTTAAGGGGAAATTAGGATCTCTTTAACAATCCTTAATAACGAAGAAGAAAAGATTATTCACATAATGCTAGCAGATCCAAAGAAAAATTTATAAATTTCTAAACTCTCATAACTAAAGTAGTGGGAGTTTTTTCGTTTCTATTAAATTCAAAAAAACAATAAAATCTGAGAAATAGCAAGATATTCGATTCATTGATATCATTTTTCCTAAATAGAGGCTGAGAAGTTGTATAAAATGTATTGATTGATACGAAATATATTGAAATTATTGTAGAAAAGTATTATAATTAAGTTATAGTATTGAGAAGGAGGATGAAACTTGGGTTCAAAAAAACAAGAGTCAAAAAAAATATTAAACTTTACACCAGATCAAATTAAAGAGTATTTAGATAAATTTAGAAAATGCATCCTCGAAGGTAGATACTCAATTTCTAGGAACAATAATCGACAAGAAAATATTGAGTTCATTGAAGATTATAAAATTAATACAAAAAAAGAACAAGAAATACTTATAGGTCTTCAATTTGATGACTTTTGTTATGCTGTCGAAAATGACAATCCGGATTATCCTAATGAGGTATTGTATATATTTTGTAAGCAACGTGAACTTGATTTTTGGGGAACATTAGAAACGGTTGAAATTTATATTAAAATCAATATGATTAATACAAGAAGTGGAGATTTATTTTCTGTGGTTGTATCATTTCATAAAAGAAATTATAAAATTAAGTATTTGTTTAAATAAATGAATTTAGAAATAACCACTTAAAAAGGGGGAGAGAGAATGAAAGGATTTTGCGAGAATTGCCGAGATACTGTTGATTATCAGGTAAAAACAATTGATAAAGAAAAAGAGATTAAAGAAAAAACTATTGAATATGTAGGTAAAATTGCGTATTGTGAGGCCTGCAAATCTGAGATTTTTGTATCTGATATTAGAGATTTTAATTTAAAAGCACTTGATGCTGCATTTAGAGAAGAAGAAAATTTAATTAAAGTTGAAGATATTGAGAGAATATTAGAAGTCTATGATATTGGAAAACGACCATTGTCTTTGTTACTCGGTTGGGGAGAAGGAACATTGACGAGATATATTGATGGAGATATCCCTTCAAAACCGTATTCAGATAAACTGAAACGAATTCTGAAGGATAGAATGTATTATCTTAAATTGTTAGAGCAAAACAAAGATAATATTACTGATGTTGCCTTTCGTAAAAGCAAGAAGGCTGTTAATGAAAAACCTATAAATCTAAATGAAGAGACAACTAAAATTGAATCAGCCGTACGATATCTGTTGATGCAGACATCAGAAATCACCCCTCTTGCAATACAAAAATTATTATACTTTTCTCAGGGATTTCAGAAAGCATTTACAAATATGTTTTTATTTGAAGAAGATTGTGAAGCATGGATTCATGGACCTGTTTATCGAAATATTTATGATAAATACAAAAACCATGGATATAATCCCATTGAAGAAGACTTATCTTATGAAAATATAAATTTATCTGAAGATGAAAAAGAATTGCTAGATCATATTATTTCATATTTCGGTCGTTATAGTGGAAAAGTATTAGAAAATATGACCCATTCAGAAGAACCATGGAGAGTTTCTAGGCAGGGTTTGAAAGATTTTGAAGCTTCTAATAGAATCATTGATAAAAAAGAGATAGGGTCATATTTTATAAGTGTTAAAGAAAAATATAAAATGCTCAATTTTACAGATATCAAAGATTATTCAGAAGATTTATTAAGTAAATTATATTCTTAAAATCAAAAGTATCCAGGGACATAGATTATTAGGTCAATCAAACCATTTGGTTGATCTTTTTGCTTCAATAAACATAAAACGCATAATATTATATATATAAAATATTTCAATTAAAAAATATAAATATCCTGATTCGATGATTTACTATTTGTTAAAGTTCTTGGATAGGTTAAACTTGATTGTATAATTGTCTAATTTTGTTGATTTTTATTTTTAGATATACTACTGCTTTTGTCAATAAAAATGTGTACCTACCTACAAATAAAAACGCTCAAAAATATTCCTCAACTAAGTGAAATAAATTTACGATTACCATTTTATTTATTTAGAATTAACAGAATTATTGAATCTAAAGAATACTTAAAGAGATTTGAGAATGGTCCAATGAGTATTAAGCACTATGCAAATTGGCTAAATAAATATTATAGGATTTTAAAAAAAGAGTGTGATAGTTAAAAGGAAAATGGAGGTATCATTCGATACCTAAATAATTGACGATATAGGTTGGGAGTGATACAATGAGTATAGAAGATGGATATAGTGATAGTAGAATAGAAGCAAAATCTGATATTCAACATTATTTGGCTAGATTGAAATATGCATTAAAAGAACCTAGCACAAGGTTAGAATTTCAAAGAGAAAGAAGATCAGATTTTGGAAAAGAGAAAGAAGTAACAAATAAATTTACAGTAGAGAATTTGTTTCCCGATGAATTGCCTACTGAAGCACTTAGAAGAGAGTTAAAAAATCTAAAAGTCACTAATTATATTCAAACTGTAAAAGATAAAAAATATCCAAACTTATCAGAGATGAGAGTTTTTGGGAAAACTTATTCCAAGAAAGATGTATATATAAAGATTAGAGTGAATTTATTAAGTTTTCAAAAGGCAGCAGGAGGAAGTTTTGTTTTAGTAATGTCTTTTCATTTTGCCCAATGGGCTTTTACTGAAGAAGATTTTCCTTATAGGAAGTAAGGGGTGATTTAGATGAAAAAAATTAAATCAATTAATGAATTCTGTATAATGTGTATGAAGGAACATGAGATTGATCTTGTTGAAAAAGAAGAAGAAAATGTATTTAAAGGAGAAAATGTAAAATTTCCAATAACCTATAAGTATTGTTCAAATACTGATCAATATAGCGAGAGTGAAGAAATGATGAATGAAAACTCTTTGCGAATGAAAGATGCTTATAGAAGTAAAATGGGATTATTAACTTCAAAAGAAATAAAAAATATTAGAAAAAAATATAGTATTAGTCAGGCCGATTTGGCTAAAATTATAGGTCTCGGCAAAAAAACAATTACACGTTATGAAAATCATCAAGTACAAGATAAGGCTTATGATAGAATTTTAAGAAAAATTAGTAAAGATCCGAATTGGTTTTTAGAACTTGTTAAAGAGTCTAAAGATGAGTTAAATGAAAAATCTTATAATAAATTGATTAAAAATGGAAATAGAGAATATAAGGATAAGCAAAATGAATATTTAATTGAAAGAATTGAAGCTATGTATGCAGAATTTTGTGAAGAAGATAGAGGAAATGTAGAATTGAATTTAGATAAAGTTGTAGAAATGGTCAATTATTTAGCTAGTAAAATAAGAAATTTATATAAAGTCAAATTAATGAAATTGTTATGGTATTCTGATTCAATTTTTTATAAACTGAAAAACAGAAGTATAAGTGGTCTAGTTTATAAAGCATTACCCATGGGTGCTGTTCCTCAAGCATATCAAGAGATATTAGAGTTAGAGGGTATACGATATGATCTTCATTTCATTAATGGCAATGAATCATATCACTTTTTACCAGATAAAGATTATCAGATTAAAAATTTAACTGATGATGAAATTGAAATTTTGGATGAAGTTATTAATAACTATGGTGTATTACAGACCCAAACATTAATTGATAAAATGCATGATGAAGTTGCTTATAAGTGCACTAATGATTTTTGTATAATTGACTATTCTCATTCACCAGAAATAGAAATTTAGAAGAGAAGAATATAAATAAATAACAAAAAAATAATTACCTTAGCTTTTAATGGCTGGGGTATTTTTTTTATCATATTGTCTAAAGAAAACTCCATCGAAGCTACGCATTGGGTGGAGATGAATTTAGACGGTTTTTATTTAACAAACGCTTGTTTTAGTTGAAAACATATGGTATAATATCATTAACAAGGAAAAAGATAAAGTGTTTTCTGATTAAAAGAAAACACGCCTTGTTAAACGACAATTGAATATATGGAGTTTCAGACAGTAGTCTTTGTCTGAGTAAAATATTCAGAGCAACAACTTCTAAAATGTATTCCGAAACCATATTTTGGTAACGGATAATGGGTATGTGAACTACCCTTAGTGTATAAGGGTTGCCTAAGTAGCTTAGGTGCAAAAACTTAATGACCAAACTACACTTAAATCAAGCTAGTACTATACTGATATAGCGTATACGAAGTCTTGAAAAGAAGCACCATCCAAATATTTTATTTGGGTGGTGAGGTTCACGCAATAGATCTTCTTCTAATAAAAATTAGCATCTCTTATTATTTACTCAAATTCTTTCGTAATAATTTAACTCATATAGACGGATCATATTCCTATGAATTCTTTATTGGTCTAATATCTCTCTATCCAAACCATTACATATTCTAAAGAAGTTGCACGTGCTAATTAACATAAAAATGATTTTGTAAAAAAAATTAGTTTATCCTAGTGAAATCGAGGCACCATTAACTGTAGGAACAGTTACTATGATAGTAATAACTGCTTCAAGTGTTACAATTACTTTTACTGGTACAGCATCGGCTGGATCTTTACGTATGACACCGCATGCAGAGACACTGACAAAGCACATGACAAGGGCTGCAGTGACAGTTGAATACCGGATGTTACAATCGCAAGTTTATTAGCCGTTGGTGGTGAAGGAAGAATTATTTATTCATTTGTGCCAGGGGATGATTCCGACAATAATGATCAATTTAAGATTAGTGGTAATGAAGTACAAGTGAAGAGTGTTACTTTAACTTAAGAAACTTATAGTTTCCAAGTAAGAGGTGAAGATTCTGAGAGGTCATCCTTCGTAAAATCATTTATTGTGGTAGTGGTAACACAACCAAGGATACCTGTAAATTTTGTTGCCGTAATAGCTAATGGCTTTAATGATATTGAAACAACGACGGAACTTAACTACTATTTAGTTCAGACCCGACAGCGTTAGAAGCAGGAGATATCATAGCGATAGGAGCTGATAAAGGGGAGTTATCAGGCACTGGATCAATCCGAAGTCTTGAAATCTCAAATATTGATGGTATTAATGGTGATGAAGTAACAGTTACTCTTATGTCACCAGCAGGCTATGATATTATTTCTTCTTCTAGAAATGTAGCCGTATTTGTGAAAACAGAAGCACCATTAACCTTAGATACAACGTCACCTTTACTTTCACAGTAAGGGTAACAGGGGATGATGGTGAAACAGATGCCCATACTTATAGTCTTACCATTGCTCCAGAACCAGTTATTCAAGTATCAAGTGTTGAAGATTTAAATAATGTTAGAAATAATCTGGATGGAAACTATATCCAAACAGCAGATATAGATTTATCTGGTGCGCCTTGGGTGACAATTTGAACCTATAGTAATTATTTTGCTGGGGACTATGATGGGAATGGATATAAGATAACAAATTTAAATTTCACTGGTGGTCATAATGTAGGACTATTTAGTGTTATTAGTGGAAACATTGAAAATCTTGTGTTAGAGAACATATCAATTAGTTCAGAATCAAGAGTCGGTGGCCTTGCTGGACGACTATGGGACGGCGGTACAATTAGAAATACCCACATTCAAGACACTGGTAGAATTTATGGTGTTTTTGTCATCGGAGGATTAGTTGGAGAAAATAGAAGAACAATAGAAGACTCATCTGTTAGCGGTATTTTGATAGAATCTAGTGGCGGTCAGACTGGTGGTTTCGTTGGCGGAAACGGTGGAATAATTAATAGAAGTTTTGTTACGGCAAAGATCTTAAGTGAAGGTCCATGTCCCTGTAGTAGCGGTAAGAAGTATAAGAAATGTTGCTTAAAAAAGGAATAATCTGCTTTAAAATTAAAGAAGAATCAATCGCTATAGGCGGATGAAAACATGTTAGAAAAAAACAAAGCAGCACTTTTAGTAGTAGATATGCAATATGGTGGTGCACCAGACGGCTCACTAGTTCAAATGTTAAATGTAGATGTATCAAAATAAGAAGACATTGTGACACCAATAGTAAAATTAAAAGATTATTTCAATGATAATGATATGCTAGTGATAAATATTAAAACTGAGTATGAA
>Ga0136558_1001649_pt1 | contig 11141 bp, 5 predicted proteins | sample AntRauTorckE6833_FD_101391 | JGI IMG/M metagenome (GOLD analysis project Ga0136558, IMG submission 101391) | Saline lake microbial communities from Rauer Islands, Antarctica - Metagenome Torckler E6 #833 | ecosystem: Environmental > Aquatic > Non-marine Saline and Alkaline > Saline | place...
GATAATTTGTTCTAACTCTTGCCGTATTTCATGTTTTTCTGACTGACCGATTCGGCGATGTTTTGGGGTTTGAATTCCAGCTGATCGCATTGTCTGCTTTGCTAACTCCTTGTTTCGAGCAAAGCCGGCCGCTAAGACTTTGCTGCCAGTATAGGGAATCTGCTTGCGTTCTAGAATTTTTTGAATGGTACCATCTTGTTCTTGATCACCCTGTAGCGTTATAAATACCACATCGATTCCCTCTAAAGCCTGGTCCGGGGTTAGTCGCCTACCTCCAGTAAGCCAGTCTCCTGACCTGGTAATAACGATGTCACGATGGGGATACGGCGAGCCTAGTAAAGCACTTAGTACAGCGTTACCTGTACTCATAGAAGCTTCATAGTCGCTACTAGTTCCACCGCGTAATACTGCTACTCTTTTCATGTCTTGCATTTTAACACTTTTGCAGATGGCAAAGTTACTGTAATGCCCGTTTGCGCTTTTTCTCGCGGTGGTACACAATCGCAAAGCGGTGTGACTCGGCGTTGGCAAGCAGGATAGCCTGCTTGTGGTCGTCGATGATCTTTTTTTGGCCAATGAGCCGGATTGGTTTGTGTTTTTCGTCCTTCACTACCCCGACAACCGGTATCAACATGCCGTGTTGGCGCAGTATTAGCTCTAGGGCGTTTTTTTGCGCTGTACTACCGTCTACCACTATCAGTTGTGGTAGCGGCCATTCTGGGTGTTTGAGGCGTCTGGTTAACACTTCTTTGAGGGCGGCTGGATCGTTGGCATTATCGAGGGTTTGAATTTTGAATTTTCGGTACTCATTTTTGGCTGGCTCGTTACTTTCGAGTACTGTCATGACACCCACCATATCCTTCCCGCCCATGTGCGCAATGTCGTAGGCTTCGATACGGATACGTTTATCATCTCGGTAGATTTTAGAATCAGCTTTAATCAAGGCAATGTCATGAATATGTTTCAGGGCAAAAATCCGATTTTTAATAACTCCTGCTTCCTCAAAGCGCTGTTCTTTTGCTAGACTCATCATGTCTTTCTCTAGCTCGTCAATAATCTGATGCTTTTTACCTTCAAAGAATAATCGGATATGGCGCAAGGTACGAGCGTATTCAGCCTTTGATTGAACTTCAGGATAGAGACCAATTTGACGATTGAAGTCTATCTTCCCTTTGTCTAGTTTAGAGGTTTCTTTTCCAACTGGCGCTTTGGTGTCATAAAACTTGAATAGCTTGCGGACGATCTTGAGAGCTTCACGAAATAGTGAACCGCTGGTAAATGGCCCAAAGTGGTACTTGATATCACCATCAGCGAACTTTTCGGTTAGATCTTTTCCTCGTACCACCAGAACACGCGGAAATTCCTCGTCCGTTATAACCAAGTGATTGTATGACTTGTCGTCTTTACTGCGCGAGTTGTACAGCGGCTTGTGCGTGCGGATGAGGTTGGTCTCCAAAATTAAAGCTTCAAGTACGCTGTCGGTTTCGGTGAACTCGACTGATTTGGCTTCTATCACCATTTTTTCGATCAGTTCAGATCGCTTTTCCTTGATGTCAGCCGTAAAATAGCTACGTACCCGGTTACGTAGCGATGTTGCCTTGCCGATGTACAAAATCTTCTTTTTTGACCCCAAAAAAAAGTACACCCCAGGTGTATCTGGTAGCCTTATATTACTAAGATTGGTCTTATTCATGGCAATACTATAGCAAAAAAGATCATCTCTGGCTGATGATCTTTTTTGTTAACTACGCTTGTAGAATTGCAATGTTTTTGTGGAGTAGAACCTAAAGAATCTTCTTGAGATACCTTCCGGTGTGCGACTTTTCTACCTCGGCAATGTCTTCTGGAGTACCCTTGGCGACAACGTTTCCACCACCAGTTCCACCCTCGGGGCCAATATCGATTACGTAGTCTGCGCTTTTAACTAGATCAAGGTTGTGCTCGATAACCATAACGGTGTTACCGCGATTAACCAGCTGTTGCAGGATTTCAATTAGCTTTTTGACGTCCTCGTAATGCAGACCAATAGTTGGCTCATCGAGCAAGTACATGGTTTTCATCGTATGGGGCCGGTACAATTCAGACGCAATCTTGACCCGCTGCGCTTCTCCTCCAGATAATGTTGTAGCAGCTTGTCCTAACTCTAAATAACCTAAACCAACATCTAGTAGCGCTTGCATGCGTTCAGCAATGGCTGGTATGTCTTTGTAAAAGGTAAACGCATCCTCGACTGTCATATGCAAGACCTCGTAGATGTTCTTTCCTTTGTAGCGAACCTCAAGCGTTTCTTTGGTAAAGCGTTTACCATCACACACATCACACGTGACGTACACCGTCGGCAAGAAGTGCATCTCTACTGCAATCACTCCATTACCCTGACAGGTTTCGCAGCGCCCGCCTTTGACGTTAAAGCTAAAGCGGCCTGGTTTCCAGCCTCGGGCGCGAGCCTCTCCACTAGCAGCAAACAAGTCCCGGATATGAGTAAATGCTCCAGTGTAGGTGGCTGGGTTGCTGCGTGGTGTCCGGCCGATTGGCGACTGGTCGATCAGGACTGTCCGGCCTAAGTATTCAGTGCCGGTGATTTCTTTGGCATTGTATACCTTAGCGGTACGAAATTTCTTGTCTAGGCGAGCCTTGAGGTTCCGGTGAAGGATCTCGTACATAAAGGTAGACTTCCCTGACCCAGATACACCTGTCACACAAATTAATCGACCCAGTGGAATATCTAGATTCAGGTTTTTGATGTTAAAAGCCTTGCCACCCTTGATCTGGATTTTGCCTTTTTCCGCAGTCCGGCGTTCTGGTACTTGGATTTTCTTTTCACCTCGCAAATAAGCCAATGTGACCGAATTATTGGTATTAGTTTTAGCGTCGAGCAGTGGCTGCAAGTAATCTGCGACCACGACTTCCCCACCACGCACTCCGGCTCCCGGGCCGATTTCTATCAGATAATCAGCGGCGTAAATCGTGTCTTCATCGTGCTCTACTACTATGATTGTGTTACCGAGATCACGTAGTTCGTGCAAGGTCTTGATCAATTTATCGTTATCACGCTGGTGCAGTCCAATCGTGGGTTCATCAAGCACATACAACGCGCCTACTAGGCCTGAACCAAGCTGCGAAGCTAGTCTGATCCGCTGTGCCTCACCACCAGAGAGCGTATTGGCTCGTCGATCGAGGGTGAGGTATTCGATACCCACGTCCATCATAAAATCAAGTCGGTCAATGACTTCACGTAGGGCGGGCCAGGCGATAGCTTCTTGTTGCTTGGTGAGCTTGAGGTTGCCGATAAACTCGACAGCTTGTTTTACCGTCATGCCGGTAAAGCCAACTATGTTGGTTCCTAGATCCTTTTTACCGTCACCACCCAGGTACACCCGCATCGCCTCGGGTCGCAACCTGGCCCCTTTACATACCTGACATTCATCACTTTGGAATATCCCCACTACACCCAAACCATTACACTCAGGACACGCTCCATAGGGTGAGTTAAATGAAAATAGTCGTGGTTCAACTTCTGGAAATGATGAACCATCAATTGGACAAATAAACTTGGCAGACAGTGTGCGATCACTCCCATCAGGACTTTCGATTTTGACCAGGCCACTAGACTCGGCCAAGGCTAGCTCTACCGCTTCAGAAAGGCGCTCTTTAGAACCCTTTGGATCATCAGTAAATTCGCTGACGTAAATTTCATCAACTAGCACGTCAATATCGTGTCGCTTGGTTTTAGTTAAAGTAATCTTGTCTCGTAGCTGTTTAATCTCCCCATCAATTTTAACGGTTTCATACCCCTTACCAAGGAGGTCATACAGTAGTTGGTAGTACTCACCCTTACGTCCAACGACTACCGGAGAAAAGATTGATACCCGCCCTTTGCTAACTTCGATACCCATCACCTTTTCGTTTTTCTGAGCGGTTTTCACTTCTTTTTGCTCAATCGACTGCAGTACCATCGAGAGGATCTCATCCTGAGAAAGCTTCTGGATCGGTACATCTACGTCAAGACAGTACGGTTGCCCAATACGCGCGTACACAATTCGTAAATAGTCGTAGATCTCTGTAATGGTAGCTACAGTTGAGCGTGGATTACGGCTGGCAGATTTTTGGTCGATTGAAATAGCTGGAGATAGACCAGCGATTTCATCCACGTCGGGTTTCTGCATTTTATTTAAAAACTGTCGTGCATAGGGTGAGAGTGACTCAACATATCGTCGTTGACCTTCAGCAAAGATAGTGTCAAATGCTAATGAAGACTTGCCCGAACCTGATGGTCCTGTGATAGCCACCATCTTTCCACGCGGCATCTCTACATCAATATTTTTGAGATTGTGTGTCCGTGCGCCACGAACTACAATTTTCTGATCAGCCGCTAGGTCGTCATTCCAGCTAGTTTTAGACTTCTTTGGTGATTGTGCCATAAAGATACTAGTATACGTGCGATGCTACGCTAATGCTAGTGGTCTTGTGGTACGTCCCTAAATTCGAGTACCACGTGTGTACCGACTCCCTTAATAGATTCAACACTGATTGATCCGTGCAGTAGCTCAATCATCTCCTTGGTGATCCACATACCCAGCCCAGTACCAGTAGTAGCAGTTTGTTCCACCCCGCCAACTCGCGCAAATGGGGTAAATAACTTTTGTTGGTCATCAGCACTGATACCCATACCAGTATCCTTCACCTGGACTACAGTTCCATTTCTTTCAACTTCGCAACTAATCTCGACTGTTCCAGTCTCGGTGTACTTGATTGAATTACTGACGATATTGGTCAGGATCTGCAGTAAGCGATTTGGGTCAGTAGTAAGTATTTGCGGCTTAAGTGCCTGTGTGTAGACTAGCTGCAAATTTTTATTTTCAGCCTCTTTCCTTAATGAGTTGGTGACGGTTTCTAGTGTATTCCTAATATCGATAGACGTGGCTTCGATTTTCATCTTACCTGATTGAATTCTTGCAATCTCTAGAAAGTCGTTGACGAGCAACACCAATCGCTCGGCTGACTCACGGATTGTGTCTGCGTAGCGCCTTTCTTCATCTGTAAGGGTCTGTGAGTCTTGCAAAAATGATGAGTATCCCTTGATTGCGGTCAGTGGAGTACGAAATTCATGTGCAATCATGTGTGAAAACAAGTCACGTTCTTGCAGGTCTGCGTGTAGCTTCTGGTATTGTTTTTGCCAGTCTGCTTGACGACTGATCCAGTATGCCAAACCAATGAAGAATATAAAAATGAGCGACAATAGTAAATACGCATCTTGTTTACGTTTATCTAAGACACTATCTACCTGACTGCGGGAGTGTTCAGAAAAAATATAATATGGTTGGTCTTGTATCTCTAGATACCGGACAGACTGATCTATGCGACCTGTACTACTTTGCAACGGGACCGTAAAGCTTTGATTTGGGGTAACCCTACCAAGCTGCAACACCGTGCTAGCACTAGTGGTACTGTTTAAATCGATGACATCACCAGACGCAATAACTTCGTAGGATTCTGCTGATCCACCAAGGTAGACTCTAAATGTTGCCAGAGTACTGTTTTGATTTTGGAGAGTAATCAGTAGGTCAGAAAGCGTGCCAACACCACTATGCATCAAGTGTGCAGCCACTGTGTCGTGCAAGGTGTTAACCTGAGCCTGTTCAAGAGTTTCAATATTAGACTGTGCGACCGAGTAGAACTGTTCAAGAACCACCACAAAGAGCACTGGGAACACAAAGAGAACGATCACCAAAAAGCCTAACTTACTGTTCTGCTTCACACGCTTCCAACCCTGCTCCATGACATACAAGAACTTAGAGATCATACTAGTCTGTCTTCTAAGATTACAACATCTGGTTTATTGCTACGTAAACCTACTCCGAGCAATAGTAGTAATATTCCTAGAGCAAGTACTGACATACCTAATGCAGTCCGGTACGGTGAGGTTTGTGTCACAAGATCTGGAGCGGCAATAGTTCCACTTTGTGACTCAGCATCTACCGGGGTGAACGCTTGGGCCTGCTTTATAAATGTAAACGCTTCACTCTGTGCAACTATTGAACCAGTATTGTCGGTTATGGCAACAAACACTTCGTGTTGTCCATCCTCTAATTCTTTGCTGAAGGTATATTCAAATGACCCATCTGCTTCTGTTTGAACAGTTACAATTGTAGGTGTGCTGTACAAAAACAAAGTCACAAAACTGTTAGGAAGTCCTACACCCCTAACCACGGTACGTACGTTATTAGCTGAAAGTTCAACCTCAGGCACAACCTCCGCTACCCGTAGCTTTTTCGTGGTCACTACCCCGACAGATTCTTTTGGTGATTGGTACGTTATCGCTGCTTCGACTGCGGCATCATTTGGGTCAAAGCCGCTGATAATCTCCGCCCCATCTGTAAATCCATCATTATCTGAATCTGCCAGAGCGGGGTTGGTTTTGTATAGGTTAACCTCGTCAAAGTCGGAAATGCCGTCACCGTCTGCGTCAATGGCAGAATCTAAATCTGTTCGATCTTTTCTAATCGTCTCAAAGGTTCGCACTTTTTGCATGAGTGCATCCAACTCTTGACCTAGACTTGTTTCTAGTTCTTTGGCTAGCAACCGATTGCTCTCATCGTTTAGTGCTGTATACAGCACTTGCTCGCGGTGGCTTTCAATCGCTTGTTTAGCTTCAGTAATTAGTGTCTGGTCTCCTGACTGCTCTGCTACAGCGTAACGTTGAAACAGGTCCTGTAGCAACTTTGGGTTTGCACCCAGGACTATACGAGCTCGGTCTTGTATATTGATGACAGGGTTGGTAGTGGTACCAGCACCATCAGTAAGTTGCTGAGCAGATGCTTGCAAATCATTTGTGACGTTAAATAATTGACGCTCAGTGCCAGTTGCGGCTGGTGTTACTACTGATGATACGGGAGCGGTAACATTGTTGATAGTGAACGCAATCGCATTACTAGAATCTACAACCTGGTTCTTTTGTCGCTCAGCATACAACTGATACTGACCATTAGGAAAGCTCTTTGTATTAAACCTAAAAGTACGTACGCCAGGAATTAGCTGTCCAATTGACTGGGTATTCAGTGTCTGCACCGGTCGAATATAAAAAGTTACAATTTCACCTCGTTTGGCGTTCTCGACAACTACTTCTGCGATGCCTTGCAGCTCTTTGTTGGCAGAAATACGCACAGAAGGTTCTGGCTGTACTTCTGGCTTTACTGGCTGTACTTCTATATTTTCAGGCTGCTTCGTCTCTATCTCAACTGGTAAAGCATCTTTCATTATAACTGGCTCATCTATTTTAGCGACTGTTTGAGATATGTCCTTCGTAGGCGACGCGGTTGTAGTTGCAGGGTTAATACTTAATTCAGCTGCTGATGTATCTACGATTTGAGCCGAACTATCAATCGGCGTTTCGGTGCTACCAGGTAATTTATCGTCCGCAGTCACGTCAATTTCAACTTCTTTTTCACCTTCGGTCTCTTGTTCTGTATCTTCTTCATCTTCTAAAATTGCAAAAAAGCCAAGTGAGTACACTGTTGGACTAGGGTTGTTGGTATGAAGGACTGAAACCATGAGTTCGTACTGATTGGGATCTAGTATTTCAGGATCAATGTGTGCCTCGTACTTATTATTACCAATTGGTTCTAAAGCTACCCTAGTTTCGCTTGCACCAGTTGCAGACAGATAGCGTACATAAGCCCTGACTGTATTTGCAGTCGAAAACTGTATCGGGATCCGAGCTTTAACTTCGATAATGTCAGGAACATCTGCTAGGAGTTCGACGTAGTTATGCTTTTGGACGTTAGTTGCAGCAAAGTCGACCGCATCACCAACCAACGCAGCGTTGCAAGAGCCAGTTGAGCAGTCGTTACTAAACATAGGCTCCAGAGATAACTGAGAGTAAGTCGCCAGAGATCCAAGTAATATAAAGCAAAAACCGCCGACTTTTGCCAGTGTCAAACCAGCCACATAGAAGTCTTTTTCGAATGCCTCAGCCAACACCAGAGCTTTTTCACGGGCCCTGATACTCATCCTAGTTGGCAGCACTATATCTGGCTTCTTGGTGGCAGTCTGATTTGCAGCTGCACCCTTTACTGGTCTAGTAGCTGTTAACTTTTTTGTTGTCTTCTTTACAGCTACCTTTTTCACTATCTTAGAAGCTGGAGCTATCGCTTTTGTTGGCTTTTTTGCTACTTTTGCTGGTTTTGTTCGTGAAGAGGGACGCTTTGTTGCAATTTTCTTTTTTGCGGCACCTTGTTTCTTCTCACTTACCTTTTTCTTTTTTGTAGGGGTTACCGCTGTGGTAGAACGTTTTTTTACTATTGCAGGCTTCTTAGTAGTAGTTGTTGCTCGCTTTGGTTTCGCGGACAGCTTTTTTTTGGGAGCAGTTTTAGAAACTGACTTACTAGAAGTCTTTGGCATTACTACCAGTATACAAAATGAGGCTACAAATGCTTACTTTATTGTACACAGCCTACCGTTGCGCGTGTTCCTCAATAGTTTCCATTAGATCGGACAAATCAGTTAAGGCTTTGACATAAAAACCCTTTGCACCCAACTCAGCAGCACGAGCTCTATCATCGGCACTATCTTTATTAGAGAAAATGATTACCGGTATTTCAGCGGTAGCTGCATCAGCACGCATTTCCTCAAGCAACTGAAACCCATCCTTACCAGGTAGCATCAGATCAAGAATAACTATTTGTGGGCGAAAAGCCTTAAGTTTTGTATTTAAATCTAACCCATCACCGGAAATCCCAAATGGTACATTAGACTTTTCAAATTTGATGGCCAGTAGGTTTCGAAGCAATGAGTCGTCCTCCACGGCGAACACGCGAATTCCCTCCCCATCAGCTGATACGTTTGTGGGAGTTAAGTCAATTGCTGTCGAATTACCTTGCGTGGAGGTGTCACCAAACACAACCTTTATTTTCTCAATAACTTGATGTACATCCTCACCTGGAATAATGTAGTCTGCTGCTCCAAGCATAAGTGCATCGCCAATGTGTTGTTGATCATTTTCTACCAAAGCAAAGACCGGGATCGTCTTAAGAGAATGAACATTTCTTAATGAATCAAGCATATCACGGCAATGTGCACCATCATGTAGATGGTTAAGTAAAATTAAGTCTATATGTTCTGACTTTATCTTATTAGCATCAGTCTCCTCACAGGTTGCACTTGTGATTGTAGCCCCGTAAGTAATTAAGGCTGCTTCAATTTTTGAGATTTGCTTAGTTTCTTCCCCTACTACCAGGACGTGTTTTTCAGTTAGAATTGACATAATAAAATTGTAGCACCTAAAGATCCTGTGTATCGAAGCAACTCACATTTACTTCTTTTTCTGTGACTCCTCAAAATACGCCATTTCGTCTCGAATAATTGCAGCTGTTTCAAAGTCTAGCTGAGCTACTGCATCTTCCATTTGGCGACGTTTTTCTTTCAATACCTTTTTAGGGTTCTTTTTAAATAACTCCATATCAACCTGAAGTAAAGTCTCTACAGTTTCATCATGATTACTCCGCATTTGATCAGCGATAGATTTGATTTCCTTAGTAATACTTTGAGGAGTAATGCCGTGTTTGGTATTGTAGGCAATCTGTATTTCGCGTCGTCGATTGGTTTCTGAAATTGCGTACTCTAGGGCATCAGTCATCTCGTCGGCATACAAAATCACCCGTCCTTTAACGTTCCGAGCGGCTCGCCCAATTGTTTGGATTAGCGCTGTTTCACTGCGCAAGAACCCAGCTTTATCGGCATCTAGAATAGCCACCAGCTCTACCTCAGGTAGATCTAAACCCTCCCGCAACAAGTTAACCCCTACCAAACAGTCAAACTTTCCCCTTCGAAAATCAGTCAAGATTTCAATTCGTTCAATTGTGTCTACGTCACTATGGATATATTTAGTCTTCATCCCCTTCTCTTCCAAGAAATCAGCTAGGTCTTCGGCCATCTTTTTAGTCAGAGTTGTGGTTAGTACACGTGCCCCACCGTTGATGATTTTTTGGGCTTCAGCGATAAAATCTTGTACTTGTCCGGGATACGTAGCGGTTTGATCAATACCACGCACCTCAATTTCTGGATCGATCAATCCAGTAGGGCGAATGATTTGCTCGACTGGCGGTACACCGAGCTCTACCCCTTTAGCGAGCTCAAACTTACCTGGTGTCGCTGTGGTGTAGATCACCTGTCCAATCCGTTCTTCGAACTCATGGTACTGCAGCGGACGGTTATCCATGGCTGATGGTAACCTGAATCCGTGCTCGACCAGCATATTCTTTCTCGATCGGTCTCCTGCATACATACCATTTAGCTGCGGGATAGTAACGTGAGATTCATCGATTATAGTTAGAAAATCTGGTGTTCCGTCTGGTTTGTGTGGAAAGTAGGACAGTAACGTAAAGGGCGCCTCACCTGGCTTACGACGGTCAAAGTGACGTGAATAGTTCTCTATTCCACTACAAAAGCCAATTTCGCGCATCATAGCTAAGTCTTGGTCAGTCCGACGCTTAAGACGCTCGGCCTCAAGCAGTTTATCTGGTTGCTTCTTGAACACCTTTAACTGTTCATCGAGCTCTAGTTTAATGTCTTCAATTGCCACTTTACGCTCATCCTCTGGGGTAACAAAGTGTTTAGCGGGAAACAGGAAAAATACTTCTGGTTCGGAAATAATTTCTCTTGTCACGCCATCAATTTTGGTAATTGAAGAGATCTTATTAGCAGTAAACCCAAGTCGATAGATCGCTCGTTCGTTGGTCGGCATAATCTCAATGGTATTTCCTACTGCTCGAAAGTGCGCTGGAGTCAGGTCAGCGTTGGTACGCTCAAAATACATATCAACTAGCGTGCGCAACATTTCAGTCCTAGTGGTCTCAAAGCCACGCTCGAACTTGAGGTGCTTTTTAAGATACTGCTGTGGTGAGCCAAGACCATAAATACACGATACGGACGCGACAATGATGACGTCTTCTCGAGTCAGAAGCGCTTGCGTGCTGGCGTGGCGTAGTCGATCAATCTCCTCATTGATTTGTGACTCTTTCTCAATATACGTGTCACTAGTTGGCATGTAGGCTTCTGGCTGGTAGTAGTCATAATACGATACAAAATAGTGCACGGCGTTATCTGGGAAGAAGTCCCGGTACTCTTGAGCGAGCTGGGCGGCC
>Ga0136558_1001652_pt1 | contig 11133 bp, 5 predicted proteins | sample AntRauTorckE6833_FD_101391 | JGI IMG/M metagenome (GOLD analysis project Ga0136558, IMG submission 101391) | Saline lake microbial communities from Rauer Islands, Antarctica - Metagenome Torckler E6 #833 | ecosystem: Environmental > Aquatic > Non-marine Saline and Alkaline > Saline | place...
GTCCGCGTAGGAGAGCTGTTCGCGCGCCACCTCGGCGACGGTCGCGTCCGCGAACTCGGGTTCGCGTTCGGTGACGAAGTACGCGTTCTCCGCGAACCGGCACGCGTCGAGGACGAACGTTGCGTCGATCTCCTCGGCGAACTCGGCGGCGCGGCGCGTGTTCTCGACGGAGACCGGTTGGCCGGCCGCGGAGTTGTTCGTGATCGTGAGGATGACGACGGGGACCGAGTCGGCGCCGTGCTCGTCGACGTACGCCCTGGCTTTCTCGATCGAGAAGTTCCCCTTGAACGCGCCGTCGACGTCGGGGTCGTGCGCGGTGTCGGCCGGACAGTCGACGGCTTCGGCGCCCTGGTTCGCGACGTGCGCGCGCGTCGTGTCGAAGTGCGTGTTGTTCAGCGCCACGTCGCCGTCGTCTAGCAACGCCGTGTAGAGGATGTTCTCCGCGCCACGACCCTGGTGGGCGGGGACGACGTTCGAGAACCCCATGACGTCCGCGACCGCCGACTCCAGTTCCGCGAAGCTGTCGCTCCCGGCGTAGGACTCGTCGCCGGTCATCAGCGCCGCCCACTGCGAGTCGCTCATCGTCCCGGTGCCCGAGTCCGTGAGGAGGTCGACGAAGACGTCGCGCGCGTCCAGATTGAAGACGTTGTATCCCGCCTCGGCGAGGTTGCGCTCGCGTTCCTCGCGAGCGGGGAGGTGGATGCGCTCGACCATCTTCGACTTGTACCTGACCATACCCCAGCAGACGGCCGGAACCGCGAACAAGATTGTTGACGGCACCTGGCCGCCGACGCACACTCCTGTACGCGAGTGTCGAATCGTGGAATCGGCCCGCAGGGGCGACTCCCAGTAGCGACGCCGCCGTTCCTCGCCAGCGACCGTACCGCTACCGCGACCCCACTGCTACCGCGACCGTACCGCTACCGCGACCCCACTGCTACCGCGACCGTACCGCTACCGCGACCCCACTGCTACCGCGACCGCACCGCTACCGCGACCGCGCCTCCCCTCCCCCTGCTCGCAGCGCGCGCAGTTTCGCGCGCGCTGCTCGCGGCCCGGATTACGGGTCGAATCGAGCGTGAAGCGGCCGGCTGGCGCGCGCTGTCGCAGCGACGCGAACGTCGGTGAGCGTCGCTGCGTCGATACTGCGCGAGGTTCCCGCGAGTGAAGCGAGCGGGAGCCAGTGAGAGCTTGCTCTCACGCTGGACGAGCACCGAGGCCAGAGGCCGAGGCGCGCAGTCGGTTGGGGAGGCCGTGGCTGCGGGTGCGGTTGCGGTGGGGTGGGACCGAACACCGATGCATCCGCCGAGCGAGCGTCTGCGAGCGAGGCGGTTCACCGGACGCGAGCGACCGCAGGGAGCGAGCTGTCCGGCCTTTTTCACCCATGTTTTTGCGCCGAGTGGTTCCCGGAAGCGAGCGGAGTGAGCGTGGGAACCCGAGGCGGAAAAAGATGGTCAGTACCGGTCCTGGACGAGTTCCAGGGTCTGCTCGCGGTCGTCCCAGTCGACGAAGATGGCGACGCTCGTCGCCGACGTCATCAGGTCGTGGATGTTGATGTTCGCGTCCGCGAGCGGGTTCACGATGTCCGCGATGACGCCCGGCCGGTTCGGGAGTTCCCCGCCCGTCACGCGAACGACCGCGACGTCGTCGTCGACGGTCACCGAGGACAGGTGCTCTTCGTCGATGACCTCGCGATGGAGGATGTTCTCCGCGCGCTCGGCCTCCTCGTCGTCCACGTAGAACGTCACGGAGTCCATCCCCGAGGACACCGCGTCGACGTTGATTCCGGACTCACTCAGTGCCTTCGAGAGCGTGTGGAACACGCCCGTCTGGTTCCGGATGGCGCGGCCGGCGACCGTGAGGCACGCCAGCGGGCTCTCGCGCATGTCCACGAGGTTCTCGAACTTCCCCGTCACTTGCGTCCCCCCCGCGAGCAAGTCGCCGTGCTGGTAGTGCACGACCCGGACGGTGAGGTCGTCGCCCTTGTAGGAGAGCGCCGACGGCGCGACGACCTCCGCACCGCGGAAGGAGAGGTTCCGAAGTTCGTCGACCGATATCTGGCCGACGTTCCGCGCACCCTCGACGACGTGCGGGTCGCCCGTCATGACGCCCTCGACGTCCGTGATGATGACGACCTCGTCCGCGTCCATGTACTTCCCGAGCATCACCGCCGTCGTGTCGCTCCCGCCGCGACCGAGCGTCGTCACCGTCCCGTCGGGTCCTTCCGCGAGGAACCCCGTGATGACGGGGACGACGGTGTCGAGGTCCTTCGCGACCGCCGCCGCACGACGCTGGGTCGCCTCCACGTCGACCTCGCCCGCTTCGTTCGTCACGACCGGCCACCCCTCGGTTCCGGGCTCGTAGAACCGTGCTTCGACGCCACGGCTCGCGAACGCCGCCTTCAGCATCCGCACCGACGTTCGCTCGCCCATCGACACGATCTCCGCACGGTCGAGTTCGTCGACGTCGAACTGGATCTCCTCCAGGAGTTCGTCCGTCGTGTTCCCCATCGCACTCGCGACCACCGCGATCTCGTGGCCCTCCCGGACCGCCGCCGCAATCGAGTCAGCCGCCCGATTGATGCGGTCGCCGCTCCCCAGGCTCGTCCCGCCGAACTTCGCAACTACTCGCATACGGCCACCTCGAGGAACCGGACGATTACACCGACAGTACTGAGAGTCATGCACCCACCTAGCCTGCGACCGGAGATAACTCCTGTCCTCAGGGGAAAGAACTGCCGGTCGCCCCGGAATCATCCCGGGAGCGACCCTGCGTCGCGGGGTCTCGTTCTCGCCTCGTGCCGGACCACCCTCGCTTCACTTCGAACCGCTGTCGAATCCGTACGCAACCGGCGACTCCGAGCGCGAGAACTGCCGCCGGGAGTTATGGTCTTGGGGTTCTTTTGCACGGACGATGCGTATACGCGACGCCGTGGAAGCGGACGCGGAAGCGATGGCCGCCATCGCCGACGGCCCGACGGACGTGATGCGGAACCTCGTCCACGACCGAACGGTCCGGGTCGCGGAACGGGAGGCGAACGCGAACGACGAGAACGCCGACGTCAGCGACGACGCCGTCGACCGGACGACCCCCGGCACGACCAACCCGGACGACATCGTCGGCTTCGTCAGTTTCGACGCCAGGGACGACGTCGTTCACGTCACACAGATCGACGGGACCGCGAACGCCTGCGAGCAACTGCTCGCCGAACCCGTGCGTTTCGCCGAGAACGAAAGCATGCGCGTGGAACTGCTCGTCACCGACGCCGAGGGCGACGTCGCCACCGCCGCCGAACGCGTCGGGTTCGAGCGCGACGGCGCCGGCCCACGCTTCGACGGCCAACAGACGATTCGGTACCGTCGGACGCCGACGTAGAGAGCCCTCAGACGAACTTGCGTGCGGTGACGTCGAGCGTGTCCAGGTCGACGATGGGCGCGTACCCGACGTCGGGGTCGATGTTCACGGACTTCTGGAAGTCCGTCTGGGCCTGCCAGCACCCCGAGTTGATCGCGAGGACGTTGTGGTACTTCCCGAACCCGAGCTTGTGGACGTGCCCGGTGTGGAACACGTCCGGGACGTCGTCGATGACGAGGTAGTCCTGATTCTCTGGCGCGACGCGCGTGTGCCCACCGTACTGGGGAGCGACGTGACGCTTCTTCAGGAGGTGGTACATCGCCTTGTGGGGGTCGTCGTAGCTCGCCTTCCCCTCGGGGAACTCCGCGATGACCTCGTCGAGACTGACGCCGTGGTACATGAGGATTGAGACGCCTTCGACGGTGACCGTCGAGGGGTTCCCGACGATCTTCGCGTCGTGCGCGGTCATGATGTCGCGGAGTTCCTCGTCGAAACCGGGCTGGGGTTCCGCGAGCCGGACCGCGTCGTGATTCCCGGGAATCATGACTATCTCCATGTCCCCGGGGACTTCCTTCAGGTACTCGCTGAAGCGCTCGTACTGCTCGTAGAGGTCGATGACGTCCAGTTCCTCGTCCTGGTTGGGATAGACGCCGACGCCTTCGACCATGTCGCCAGCGATGAGGAGGTACTCGACGTGCTCGGCTTCCTCGGTGTGGAGCCAGTCCGCGAACCGATGCCAGGCGTCGGCCATGAACTCCTGGCTCCCGACGTGCACGTCGCTGATGAGCGCCGCCTGCACGTGACGGTCCGCGGTACTGGGTTCGTACGTTCGAGGGACGTCCGGGAAGTAGAGTTCGTCGACGAACACGATCTCGCCGTCGTCCGACAGCGTCCCCTCGATTGCGATGACTTCGTCGAAGAGGAGTTCGTCGACGAGGTCCGCGAGGTCCCGGCCTTTCGTGATGAGGCAGGGGAACACGCCGTTCGTGTCCTCAAGTTCGACGATCCAGTGACCGTTCTTCGTCGATCGGAGGTCGTTGACCATCCCGACGAGGCCGACGTCGCTCCCGCCGACCATGTCCTCGATGCTGTCCGTCGGGCGGTGGTTGACGCGCCCGCGGAGTTTGCTCCCGAGGCGGTCGTAGCGGTCACGGAACACGCTCACGAAGTCGTCGTACGCGCCGGTTCCCGTGGAGTGACCGGTGACGTCCCCGGCGACGTCGATGGCGCGGAGCGCCTCGTCGACCGTCCGCTCGAACGACCCCTCCCCCTTCGTTTCGACTGGAACGTCGTCTACGTCTCTGGGGCTCGAACCGTCACGAGACCGATTCGTGGTATCCTCTCCAGTTGAAACAGAGGGGTCTTGTTGCGGGGTATCGGTCGACGACGTCCCAGTCCCGCCCTGGCTGGCCGCCCCGACGCCGTCGCCGGCGATACCGGCATCGACCCCACCAGCAACGTCACCGCCGTCGCCGTCAGCGCCGTCCCCGCCGTCACCGCCGTCGTGGGCCGTCCCGCGCTTCGAACCCGACCGCTCCAGCCCCGCCTCGACGTCCTCGCGCGTCACCTTCAACGTGTCCGGCGACAACGACTCGACGACCGTCTCGATCGCGGCCATCGAATCGTCCGCGCCTGCGAGCAACGTCACTGCCTCCCGCTCGGCGTTGTACCCGCGACTCGCGAGTTCGCGAACGACACGCGCCGGAGCCTCCTGTGGCACACCACTCGAAAGCGCACCGGCGGTCAAAAGGCTAGCGGAACACCGAAGTCGACGACCCGCCGAGCGTCCCGTGCCGTCGTAACGGTGAACCAATATCCGACGCCCCGAGACAGAAGGTTCATTTCCGCCCCGCATCAACCACGACCAAGATGACCGGGCACGACCCCGACGACACGGGGGACGACCCCGCCGACGCCAGGGACGACCCCAACGAACCGGGGACCGACCCCAGCGACGCCGGGGACGCACCCACGGACGCGGGGGACGACACGGACGGGGCGCACCACACCGACGAAGACCGCCCCGGCGACTGGCCCGACGACTGGACCACCGCGGACGACGCTACCCACTCCCCCACGGCCGACGACACGGACGACGCCGACGAATATTCCTCGACGGCTAGCGGTGACGACGTGGACGCCACGGAGGATTCGAACGGTTCCGACGACGTGGACGCCATGGAGGATTCGAACGGTTCCGACGATGTGGACGCCACGGAGGATTCGAACGGTTCCGACGACGTGGACAGTGCGGACGGCTCAAGCGGCGCGGACGATCGCGCAGTCGACGCCGAGAACGCCGCCGCACTGGCTTCGAGCTCGGAAGACTCGACTCCAGAGACGTCGGATCAGACTCCCGAGAAGACGGAATCCGGTCCGGAATCGTCGTCGCCGACGGCCGCCTCGAACGACGAAGAGGAATCGAGTGATGGCGACGCAGACGGATTCGCCACCGGCGACGCAGACGAATCCGCCACCGGCGACGCAGACGAATCCGCCACCGGCGACGCAGACGAGTCCGCCACCGGCGACGCAGACGGATCGACCACTAGCGAGAGGGAGTCGTCGACGCTCGGCGAACGCCCGGACCCGGAGAAACCACCAGCACCCGGCGTCGACGACGGTCCGACCATCGAGGACGACGGCGTACTCACGTGGTTCCGGAACACGAACAACAGCTTCGTCGTCGTCGTTCGAGACATCGTCTCCAGCGTCGCCGCCGTCGCCGCGATCGGGCTCCTCCTGTTCGCGATATCGGGAATCTGGCCGCCGCTCGTCGCCGTCGAGAGCGGGAGCATGGAACCGCACATGTCCAAAGGCGACCTCGTCTTCCTCGTCGACGAGAAACGGTACGCGCCACAGAGCGCGATCGACGACACCGGTGTCTCCACGTTCCGATCCGCGAACGCCGCGAACGGCTACTCGAAGTTCGGCGCATCCGGTGACGTCATCGTGTACGAACCGTTCGGTGACCAGCGAACGACGCCGATAATCCATCGCGCACGCTTCCACGTCGAGAAAGGCGAGAACTGGGTGCAGGACGCGAACCCCGAATACCTCGGCTCCGTCGACTCCTGTGCGGAGGTCCCACGAGACATGTGCCCGGCGCCCTACGACGGCTTCATCACGAAAGGCGACGCCAACAGCAAGTACGACCAGGTCGGGGACCAGAGCACCATCGTCAAAGACGACTGGATCCGCGGGAAAGCCGAAGTCCGAGTCCCGCTCCTCGGGTGGATTCGCCTCCAGTTCGCAAAGCTCGCCGTCGCCGCCCCGACCGGCTTCGCACCGTTCGGTGCCATCACCGCACGCATCGGCGCACTCGGCGTCGCCGGCGGCATGGCCGTCGTCTCAACCCGACTCTGAAGCACCGACATACCTTCCATACGAAACGCAGGAAATAGTCGCGCTTCAGTCGGATTCCGAACCCCTTCGTTTCCTTTCTAGAACGCGACGGCTAGCGTCCTGATTCGGCTCAAGCAGACCGACCGACCAATCCCCCGGAGAAGGGACTCGATAACTTTTGCAGACCAACCACGACACCGTCCACCGACCGACCGCGTTCAGTCCCCGATCAGTTATCGAAGCGCGCCTGCACGAACGGCTGGACGTCGTCGATGTCGCCGAGCCGCGAATCGGAGAGAAGCACGGCCTCGGTCTCCTCGATCGGGACGGAGAGCGAGATCTCCTTCGTCCGCCCGTACCGGCCCTTCGACACCACCACCGCGTTCACGATGCCCAGCATGTCGAGTTCGCTGATGAGGTCGGTGACGCGACGCTGCGTGAGCACGTCCGCGTAGATCTCCTCGCACAGGCGCTTGTAGATGTTGTACACCTCGCCCGTATTGACGTTGTGCACGCCGTTCTTCTCCAGGCTGATGATCGAGAACAGGACGAGCTTGGACTGCGTCGGGAGCGTCCGAACGACCTCCACCACGCGATCGAGCTCGATCTTGTCCTGGGCCTTCCTGACGTGCCCCTCGTCGACCGTATCCGCCTGATCGCGCTCCGCGAGCTCCCCCGCCGTCCGCAACAGGTCGAGAGCCCGACGTGCGTCCCCGTGCTCCTGCGCTGCGAACGCCGCACACAGCGGGATGACGTCGTCAGTGAGCGCATCCGGCTTGAACGCGACGTCAGCGCGATGCTGGAGGATGTCACGGAGCTGGTTCGCGTCGTACGGCGGGAACACGATCTCCTCCTCGCCGAGACTCGACTTCACGCGCGGGTCGAGGAAGTCAGTGAACTTCAGGTCGTTCGAGATCCCCATGATCGACACCCGCGAGTTCTGCAGTTCCGAATTCATCCGAGAGAGATTGTAGAGCGTATCGTCCCCGCTCTTCTCGACGAGTTTGTCGATCTCGTCGAGCATGATGACGACCACGCGCTCGTGGTAATCGACCGCGTCGAAGAACACGCTGTACACGCGGTCCGTCGGCCACCCCGTCATCGGGACCTCCTCGAACTCCTCGCGGTCAGCACGAAGCCCGTCGATGCGCTCGCGGACCGCATCGGTCGAATCGAACTCGGTCTCGGGAAGGACCGCCGACGGCCGAGCATCCTCGACCTCCTCGAGCACGCCTTCGAGTTCGGCGACGCGTTCGTCGATGTACGCCTCGTTCTCCTCGATGAACTTGTTCGCGAGCTGTGCGAGCACGCGATACTGCGTGTCAGTCACCTCGCAGTTGATGTACTCGACCTCGCAAGGTACGTCGTAGCGCTGGCTCGTCGATTCGAGTTCCTGACTGACGAACTTCGCACTCGCGGTCTTCCCCGTCCCCGTCTTCCCGTAGATGAGGATGTTCGACGGCGTCTCCCCGCGGAGCGCAGCGACCAGGATGGTCGCCATCTTGTTGATGTGCTCCTTGCGGTGTGGGAGTTCGTGCGGCGTGTACGACGGTCGGAGGACTTCCTTGTTCTCGAAGATCGGTTCGCCACTGAGGAGGTCGTCGAACAGGCCCTTCGAGTCCTCGTCGTCGTCTTCGTCGAGGACGACCTCGTCGAGGTCCAGGTCGAAGTCCTGGTCCTCTGTCGGTGGTTCGTCCGCCGAATCTGTGTCGTCGTTCGACATTATTCCTTACCCCTTCATTTCTACTGGAGCCCGCGGCAACAGTTCGGGGAGTACACCCGGTTAGACACCCGAACGAGACGGATTCTCCCGCGAAAGTACGGACGAGACGTCCAGTTGATGCAGACGAACCAGAGGAAGGGGAGGTACTTAAGAGTTCCTCTTGGATATGAAAACTCCGTCCGTTTCGGACGTCACGGAGACGGACTCGAGAGGATCTGAACAGATGGTAGACGCATCCTATCTTGGTATTCCGAGGGTTTAGTGGTTGTTGGCGGTCTCCGTCCGACGAGACATAGGCCCCGGGATCCGTCGCGTTCGTTCGCTCCGAACGCCCACGACCAGGGTTTCGACTCCACGAGAATCGCCGTTGCACCCGAAACGGGACCGCGGAGCCGGGGAGTCATAGCATACGATTCCAGTCGACCCCAGCGGACGGGGACATCGCCGCCAGCGCTCACGAACCGAGCGTTCGAGCACTGGCTCCGCGTCAAGCGCTATCGAGCAGTCAGATAGTGGTATGCGTTCGGCCTCGTGGGATCGTGGAGGGACGGACTCGATGGAGGCATCGATCGCTCAGGGGGTATGGAGGAAACCTCGGTGGTCGATTCAGGACACACCGCGAATCGGGTGGGTCGAATGTGCTGTGCACGCGAAATCGTGCCTTGGTCGACTGCGACGACGGCGTGGAGCTGTTACAGCGAACTCGTCGGTGGAGGTTCGCGGAGTGGTAGTTCGACGGTGGTCATATCGAGGTGCTGATGGTTCGGGTGGAGTGGACTGTCGAGAGCCGAAGCGATGGGGGGTAGTTCGGGTAGAGTGGTCGGTCCAGGAGCCGGAGCGGTCTCGTCGACGGACCCCTCGGCTTCGTTTGGAACGATCGCGAGCACGGTCACTCGATGAGTGGGTGGTCGTGGTGATGTAGCGTTGTGTTCGAACTCGATGGTCGAGTGGGGTGTCGTTCGAGTCGAATCATGTGAAGCGACGGGGCCGTTGTTCGGGCCGGGCTGACGGATTGTAGCCGGTCTCGTTCCCGTTCGAGGCGAAACGGTCGGGTTCGCGGTCGGTTCGGCGACGCGAATCAGTTGGTGAACGAAATCGGGATACTCTCCGAATTCGTTTCCCTCGGAACTGGAACCGGTGGAACGCCGTACGGAACGAGTAGTGTTTTTCGAGGAGGCGGCTGGTGGAACCGGTTCGTTTGTCCAAACGGACGGTAGCGGTCTCAAAAGTACATTCCAGGAGCTTTCAGGGGGAACCAACGACTCGGGCAGCGATTGGGGTTCCACTCGAAAGTGGGGTTTGATTCGGGGACAGGGGGCGGACCCCCCCACCCCTTCGTTTCGGGTGGAACGGGAGTCGGTGTGGGGTGGGGGGAGGGGGTTCCTAGCTAGGAAAGGATTAAGTATCTATCCACATAACCATACCCGCAAACCAACTAAAATAGTAGTTTTGTTGGGTTCTGGTCTAGTTGTCTAGATGAGTATCCAGTTCTTCTAGTTTCCTCTAGACGTTCGTCCGACACGACTGGCGGTGACCGCAACCAATCGACCCCGTCTTGCCCCTGCCGCCGCTAGCCGCCCAAACCCCACCCACCCAACCAACCGTCTCCACCCGAAACGAAGGGGTGGGGGCGTACCCCTTCGACCCCCGGTTCATCCTGCTACCGTTCTCTCGCCCGAGCCCCGTGCTCAATGTTACCAAATCTACATTCGTCGTATGGCGACAGCGGCGTGCAATGCGTTGCCGACGACGCTCACGAAGATCACTCGCGTAGGTCCACTCGCGAAGATTCATTCATGATAAGTCTTCATGCGGTAGGACTGCTCGAGGCGAGAGTTCCCGCGAGACCGTCCCGAACGGCGCTAACCGACTGCCTCGACGCTCGAGCGAGGTCGTTCATACAACCATGATCGAATCGACCACAAGGGACAGTTCGGCGACGAATGCACCACTCCTCGAGACCACCTCGAGGTCTCCTCCGACCTCCTCGAACCTTCTGCAAACGTCTAGTGGACGTAGGCGTCCTCCTCGAACACCGGAGAGTTCCACGCGCGCTCCCGCACGTGGGCTCAAACAATAAATCGAGGGATAGAGCTGTTCAGGCTCGCCGATCTGAAGCTGTTCGAGGCTCGCCCGAGCTGACGCGTTCGCGTTCGAGTCGACGGAACGGCTTCGCGGGGAGTCCGACTTCGGCTGCAACCGATCGAGACCGGAGCGATCGTCGGTGGTCCGAGCGAGGTCGTGCATCGATGAGCGATCTCGTTTCTCGAATCAGTGGCATGTACTACCGGACCTGCGTCAGGTAACGTGGTTCTACGGACGCTAACGGCGTCGTACCGTTCCAGTTGAAAGGGTTGGTTTTCGGTATGATTACGTTACAATCCCTCTATGTCTGGTGATTCTAGACTAGAACGTTTCTCGAACGACACCTTCGTTTCAAGTCCAACCACTCCCCTTATTGTTCATACTTTGAACATGTCTGACACAGGCTTAAGTGAATCCAGTGCGGTAGTACGTCCAGACGCACGCAAATCGTCGACGCAAGCACGCGCCGTCCACGCCTGGAGACTCGAATCTCGGGGAGTGATGCCGCGCGCTTCGACGGCGTCGCGGCGGTCCCGACTACGCTCCCACGTGGACCGTCGATACGACACCAGTCGACGCGGGCTCGGCGCCCGTCGAATCGCGAGGCGAGAGCCGTGTGCCACACA
>Ga0136558_1001653_pt1 | contig 11128 bp, 11 predicted proteins | sample AntRauTorckE6833_FD_101391 | JGI IMG/M metagenome (GOLD analysis project Ga0136558, IMG submission 101391) | Saline lake microbial communities from Rauer Islands, Antarctica - Metagenome Torckler E6 #833 | ecosystem: Environmental > Aquatic > Non-marine Saline and Alkaline > Saline | place...
GAGATGGGTCGAAGTAAATTACATCTCCATGACGCTCAGGTGGAATTGCTCCCAGCACATCTTCTATATCGCTACCATGTGGATCAATCATGCAAACCCCTGCTCCTGCTTTAATATCCTGCACAATTAAATTTTGTAGAAAAATTGATTTTCCTGTACCTGTCTGACCGATTATATAAAAATGGCGCATGCGGTCTTTTTCGGTAACCAAAATTGGCTTTTCGTTTCCACGATGAATGTTTTTACCAAGCAGAGTTCCTTCGCTAGGCATATCCGTCGGAGCTGGTGCAGTTTTGCTATGAGATTGTTTGAATTGTGGACTAGAAACAGTACCTTCTTCGGGAAAGTGAATCAAAGTTGCCAGCTCTTTCCTGGATAAAGGCAAGGCTGTCTTAGGAGAAAATTGTCGAAAAGAAAAAGCTCTTTGGGCATGTCTGAGGTGAACGCCTGTCTGTGATTTAAATTTTAGTTGGTTACCGTTTTGTGAATCAAACTGATTAAAACTAGACTGCAGCTCAGACATAATGCTCTCTGCCATAATTAAATTTTCTGCCGATACAACTAACCGGATATTTACCTCAAACGACTCAGAGTCCAACTTCTTTTCAAAAAGTTCGAGGACCTTGGTGTCGATTTCCTTTCCAGACTTTTCTTCACCGTCTTTTTTGGTGTCATTAAACAAACTAGATACAGTTGCAAAAACTTCACCTGAGATAGTGCTGCGGGAAATAGCTTTACTGGGCGTCTCACCCTTTTCAACCAATTTCACAATCTCCTTAAATTGCTTTCGGTAATTTTTTTTAGGCTGTCTAATTGAAAACTGAATCGCTGCTCCACCACCCTCTTTTTCTATTTTAGAAAAAGCATTTAAAATCACCGCCAAGGGGTCAGAAGGAAATTCTTCAGCCGTTTTAAGTGGATAAATTGGATGTTTATTCAACTGCACATCTGCTACTAGAGAATGGCCATTATTTATATATACGTTGTAGTCATGAGTTTGCTCGGTCAAGATTGCCTGAGGAAAAAGTGACAGAGTCTGTTTTTCAAACAAGGCTTTGGACTCATTTGGTACTGAAACATAAAAAATAATATCCTCGGTGTCATTTGGCACAGCCACCTCAAACACGAAATGGTTACCTGCTTTGGCGGAACCAATATTCCTAAGACCGGTAAATAATTGTTCCATCACGCCAACCAAATCATCGAGTACGTACTCTTTTTCGTTAGTCTTCGGCCTAGCCGGAAGAGTCACTTCGTACAAGGTCATATGTAATACATGCCATGGTGGAACTCCTTCTCTCATGTCTGACAACTGCACCCCACTTTTTATTTCTTCAATCAGTCTGCGGTGGACCTCATCAATAACAAAAGCGTTATTGGTCTTATCTAATACTGTTAGAGCATTCTTAATCCCCTTTTCTTTAGCTAGATTTAGTAAGTCTTCAACTGGGTCTATTGAAACCTCAATTGACTCTGCTGTTTGAGTAGCCTCAGTTGGATTAATTTCATAGTCTTTATCTAAGACCATTTTAGGTGTAAAACTGACGTAGTCTTTGAGCGCTTCACGGCCCATAGTTTCAACGTCGGCCTCGTCAACTTCTGGAGAACGTTCCATTAAGTCACGCTCACGTTCAGCGATTTGCTGACGCAAGTAATTAATTTCCTCTTCGGGACTAGAAAATTGCTTAGGAACACCTTCGTTCATATCACTTCATAGTATAGCAAAAATAGTTTCAATTAGACTCTAATCCCCTTCTAGTGTATGTAGAAATAAATAACTGAAAACTGGGTCGATAATCTTAATTCAAAGTAAAGCCTAGATTATAAGTAAACTTTATCAACCCTATAAACAAAATTATCCTTGGTGCAATAAACAATAGGCCCTTTGGGCTTTAACTTGGTTATGAGAGATAATTTTGTGAGTTTGTAACCACTTTCAAAGTTTTAGAGCTCGAGCTCCAGCGATATCTCCCTTGGTCAGGTCGAATCGGGAGCAAAATAAACAATAGGCCCTTTGGGCCTTTGTTTATTTTTTTGAGATTACTGCTCGTTTGTATACATCTAAGTGTTCGAGTGCTATTCCTGTTCCCTTAGCTACACAAAAAAGTGCTTGGTCGGCCACATTGGCTTTGACTCCAGTTCGACGACGGATTAATTCGGGAAAGTTTCGCAGTTGTGAAGTGCCCCCGGTCATGATTACCCCCCCATCAATAATATCGGCCGCCAGCTCTGGTGGAGTATTTTGAAAAACATCTTTAATGGCTTTAACCATTTCTCTAAGCTCTTTACTTATAGCTCTCACTACTTCATTACTCCTAATTTCAGTAGTCCTTGGTAATCCAGTTAGCATGTCTCGGCCCTTAATATCCATAGTCAACTCTTCTTCTAAAGGTAAAGCCGAACCGATGGTAATTTTGATTTCCTCTGCTGTTTTCTCCCCAATAGAGAGATTTCGAGTCTTCTTTACATAATCAATAATAGCGGCGTCAATTCGGTTACCAGCGCACTTTACCGAGTTGGCAGCCACAATTCCTCCAAGTGAAATAACCGCAGCGTCAATCGTGCCTCCTCCTATATCAACAATCATGTGTCCTTGTGGCTCATAGATAGGAACTCCAGCGCCAATGGCAGCAAGGATTGGTTCTTTAACCACAAAAGCATTTCTAGCGCCGGCTTTCATCGCTGCCTCAACTACTGCTCGGCGTTCTGTAGAAGTAACTCCCGCAGGCACTGATACCATAACGTCGGGACGAAGAAGATGGTATTTAGTCATAGATTTACGTAGAAAGTAACGAAGCATCGCTTCTGTCACTCGATAATCTGCAATCACCCCGTCTTTCATTGGACGATAAGCTCGAATGTTTTCAGGAGTACGACCAATCATCAGCTTAGCCTCTGAACCTACCGCTAAGACCTTATTATCGTCAGAAACAGCTACCACCGAAGGCTCGTTTAGAACTATTCCCTGACCAGGCACAAATACCAAAATGCTGGTTGTACCTAAATCTATGCCCACTTTTGGTATTAAATTATTAAACATAAAATAGTTTCTTAGTAGAACAATAGTACTGCTTTTCCACAATAGCACAACTGTTTATATCTATAGCATATATGCTATATTAAAATTATATGAATCATATTGGAAATAATATTGCCGACCTAAGAGAAACTCTAGGTATAACTCAAACGGCTTTGGCAAAAAAGATTAATACCACTCAAAGTGCTATAGCTAGAATTGAGTCAGGTAGACAAAATGTCAGTGCTGACATGCTAAAAAAAATTAGCAAAGCTCTGGGAAAAAATCTCATCACTCTTTCCCCTGGAACAGTGAATATCCGTATTGATGGGGGCAAAAAACTTAGTGGTTCAATTAAAACAAATACTTCAAAAAATGGCGCGGTGGCCCTACTTTGCGCCTCACTTATGAATGAAGGCACCACGACCCTTCATCACATGCCAAGAATTGAAGAGGTTCACCGAATTATTGAGGTACTAGAGAGCATCGGGGTAAAAATTGAATGGAAGGACTCCACCGTTACTATAACCCCACCACGAAAATTTGAACTAGACAAAATTGATAGAGTGGCTGCGGAAAAAACCCGTAGTATTGTCATGTTCATTGGGCCGTTAATCCATTCTCTAAGCAAATTCTCTCTTCCTCAATCTGGAGGTTGTAAACTAGGTAGCCGAACTGTCAAACCTCATTTTTATGCACTCGAACACTTTGGAGTCAATATAGAAACTACTGATTCTGCCTTCAAAATAACCTGTAGTCCTCAAAAACCTAAAGAGATTATCCTTTACGAGTCTGGTGACACAGTTACCGAAAACGCAATTTTTGCTGCTGCTGGCCGTCCAGACACTACTACAATAAAATACGCCTCGGCTAACTACATGGTGCAAGAAGTCTGCGCTTTCCTCCAACTCCTAGGTGTTAAAATTGAAGGAATTGGCACCACCACCCTGACAGTGACCGGAGTAGAAAAAATTAAACAAAAAGTCGAATATACTCTGGCGGAAGATCCAACTGATAGTATGTTCTTTTTAGCGGCCGCTATTGTAACCAATTCATCCATCAACATTACTCGTTGCCCAATTGAATTCTTAGAGCTGGAACTCTTGAAATTAGAAAAGATGGGCTTTAAATACCAAAAATCTAAACCTTATTTTAGTCACAATAATGTAACTCGACTGGTCGACATTAAGACCAAACCGTCAAAACTAGTTTCTCTGCACGAAAAGGTTTATGCCCGCCCATACCCGGGACTCAACATTGATAACCTACCCTTCTTTGCGGTAATAGCCACCCAGGCGGATGGACAAACTCTAATTCATGATTGGGTGTATGAAAAACGGGCCATTTACTTCACCGAGTTAGACAAACTAGGGGCGGACACAGTTTTAGCTGACCCTCATCGAATCTTCATTAACGGACCAACCAAACTTAGACCAGCCGAATTAATTTGCCCACCAGCCCTGCGTCCAGCCACAATACTACTTATCGCAATGCTCGGTGCTAACGGAGAATCGGTATTGAGGAATATCTACAGTATTAATCGTGGCTATGAAAAATTGGTCGAGAGGCTAGCAGGTTTAGGAGCCTCCATCTCCTACTTAGATGAATTCTAAAAATAGAAATTAGTGACGGTATTATAGTAACCAGCTATATAGTGACTTTTTTGACAATACTGTCAGCTGAAAGATTTTGCTATAATGTTCAGCACTTATGTTTGTAGTTCAAGTTACTCCTCTAATTCGCGGTACCCAACTTGAATATTTATCCTATTTTTCTTCAGTTAAATACGAAATTGGTAGTTTCCTCGAAGTGCCAATTCGTGGAAAAAAGCAGAATGCTATAGTAACCGAAATAAAACCAGTCAGTACTACTAAAACAGCTCTTAAAGCAGCCACTTTTTCTCTTAGGAAATTACCCCAACAACTGGATCCGGTGGTTCTGCCCCAGACCTTACGCCAAACGGCAGAAGATTTAACAAAAATATATCCAGCCTCGGTTGGAGCAATTCTTTTTCAGCTCTTGGCCACTGACATAAGGAATGGTAGTCGTCTTTATCCCCAATTTGACCCGGTTTTAAGAGAGGAAGAGACGACTCCCCAAGTACTAACTGCAAAAATGGACGAACGTTATGACATCTATCAAAGCTTAATTAGAAGTTCGTTGGCAAAAAAAGGATCTATCATGATAGTCGTCCCTAGTGCCTCAGACATTGACTACGCTGTTAGTTCGTTGCAAAAAGGAATAGAGGATAGGTTGATAGTTTTTTCTGCTGACCAAACTAAAAGACAACGAGACAGCGCGTACCAAAAGTTGGCGGATACCACCGCGGCTAAGTTAATTATCACCACTACTACCCACGCTTATTTAGATAGGGCTGATTTAGCAATGATTGTCATAGAACAATCAGCTAGTGGTCATTATGTAATGAGGCAAAGACCTTACCTCGACCATCGCACTACATTGATTAAATATGCGAAGAATTCAAATCGTTCGATTGTTCTTGGGGACGCGGTTCCGTTAACTGAAGATGAGGTAAAAAGACGAGAGGAAATTTACTTAACCTACGGAGAAGAAGCAAAACGCATCGCCTTCACGGCACCCTTAAATATAATCACCCAAAAAGACAAGCCGAAACCAGAACAAGTTTTTAAGCTATTCTCAAACGAACTCACAACCAGTGTTGAAAGAATACTTGAAGGAAGAGGTCACGTGTTTTTTTATGCTGCTCGTCGTGGCCTATCCCCTGTAGTTGCCTGTATTGACTGTGGTTACATCTTCAGATGCCCTGATTCAAACACACCCTATTCGCTCTTACGTACCAATAAAAACGGAGAGGAACAAAGATGGTTTGTCTCTAGCACATCGGGAAAAAAGATTAGAGCGTCTGATACTTGTGATAAGTGCGGGTCATGGCGATTACGTGAGCGAGGTATTGGCATACAGTCTGTATACGATGAGTGGAAGGATAAAATGCCTGAAACAGATGTAACCATCATGGATAACACTACTGTAACCACGGCAAAACAAGCAAAGAAAGTAGCTGATGAATTTTTTAATAAACGAGCTGGGATACTCATTGGAACTCAGATGGCCCTACCGTTTCTTAGTCGCGGAGTAGACATGAGTGCAGTAATATCACTTGATGCGGCCAGAGCCATTCCTACCTGGCGAGCCGACGAATCGTTATTTCGCTTGCTGTTACGTCTGCGAGAATGTACGGCAAAAGAGGTGGTGGTACAATCTCGCACTGAAGCTGATAATTTAATGATTCACGCTACTCGTGGGGCTATTGAAAAATTCTATGATGAGGAAATATCTTTAAGGAAGATGCTTAAATATCCTCCTTTTAATACTTTTATTCTTCTTACTTGGATAGGTAATTCTAAATTAGTCATAGAACAAGAAAAAGTAATTGCCAAACTATTGAACGACTTTTTAATCCAATTCTACAATAACCCAAATGGTAGTGCAGATAAGCTCGAAAGAAATTGTCTGATTAGAATAGATAGCTCTAAGCAAGAAGAATACCAGACTCTTCTATCACGACTAAGAAGTCTACCGCCTCACATAAAAATCCAGGTGAATCCAGAAAAAATCGTTTAGACACTTTTCTTTTTTAAAACTTACGCTATAGTAACAACATTGTGGCCAAACTAGTACCAGAAAACCACCCCGCCCTACACAACATCGCAGAAGAAATCACTGCTGAGGATTTTTCTAATGGGACGGTAGCAAAGATTATCAGGGATCTAAAATCTGCTATTAAAACTTACGATGTAGATGGATATACGGCAGTTGCTATAGCAGCTCCCCAAATTGGTGTATCCAAAAGAATGTTTTTAGTGGACGACCAAAGCGACCGAGATGAGCCAATCCCTAGTTTGATAGCTATTAATCCCAAGATTACTAAATTTTCTAAAAAGACTCAGGAATTGAGCGAGGGCTGTTTATCAGTCCGAGACACCTATGGAATAGTGTCTCGTTATAAAAATGTGACCATGCAAGCTCTTGACGAAAATGGTCAAGCTTACGAGCGCGGAGCCGGTGGTTTGCTAGCGCAAATATTCCAGCACGAATGTGATCACCTTGACGGTATTCTATTTAAAGACCGGGCCGAGAAAACTTGGTATAAGGAAGACGAATCAACAACATAATATGAAATTTGTCTTCTTTGGAGGTGAACCTTTAGCTGTACCGGTACTTAATGAACTCAAAAAATCAGGTTTACTCCCTTCGCTGGTGGTCTGTAACCCAGATCGTCCCAGTGGACGCGGACAAAATTTAACTTCCCCACCAGCTAAAGAATGGGCAAAAAATGAAGGCGTTGAAGTTTTTCAGCCTGAAAATTATAAGGATGGCTTAGCCAAAGAAAAATTGAACTCTGACCAGTGGGATCTGTTTGTAGTGGTGGCTTACAATTTTATATTACCTAACTGGTTATTGGCCATGCCAAGAAAAGGTTCCCTGAATGTTCACCCCTCTCTACTCCCCCGATTACGAGGAGCAAGTCCAATCCGGACTGCAATTTTAGAGAATCTACCAGAAGAGGTGGGCGTATCTATTATTTTACTAGATGAAAAAATGGATCACGGTCCAATAATTGAACAAATGCCCCTGGAAATGAATACTAAAAACTGGCCAATCCTTGGGCCCACTCTAGATTTGGCCTTAGCAAATATGGGAGGAGCATTATTAGCTGACACTATTCCTGCCTGGCTAAACGATGAGATATCTCCTCAAGAACAAGACCATGAGCAAGCCACCTACTGCAGTAAACTTGACCTTGATCTAAGGAAATTAGAAATTAACCCAGAAAAGCTACCCGTTGGTATCGAGGCTAGAAAGGTTTGGCACACTATTTGTGCCTTCAGTGGTATAGGAGATACTTATTTCGTTCATCGAGAAAAGAGAATTAAGATAAAGCAAGCTGAATGGACAGACGGTGGTTCACTTATAATTAAAAGAGTAATTCCTGAAGGTAAAAAAGAAATTGATTTTAAGGATTACCTTAATTCAGTAATATAAAAGCGACAAGTTTTACTTGTCGCTTTTATTTATTTTCTTATTCTCCATTTAGCATCTGTTCTTTTGCTTCTCTACCAGCTTGTTTGTCTAAAGTGACTTGTTTATCCTTGGCTCGTCGCATCTCTTTATCTAATTCTGCCCTAACTTCATCAATAGCTTTTTCAAAATTATCTTCTATCGCCTCGGCACGATACAGAGTTCCTTCAATACTAAGATTAACGTCCACCTTGTAAACTTGGCCATTTTGTTGAGCAGCGATTTTACTAAACTCAAAATCACAAACTCCATTGTCATCATTGTGAATATACTTTTCTAACGAAGACATTTTTTGCTCAGCCAAATCAGCAAGACTTTGAGCTTCTTCTAAATCATTGAATTTAAAATTTATTATTGGAAATGACATGTAGATTTTTTATTTTTTAACCTTCACAAGATTCACACGTCGACCCGCCTACGTGTATTTTTGGTTTATCTGCAACGGGACTTTCACTAGTGTTTGCGTAATTTTCTCGAATGTATTCAATTATGTCACTAGATTCATACATCGAGGTGTTCCTTTCGCTGTCAATCAAAAACGGAACTTGTTTTTCACCACCCTTTTCTAGTAACTCAGCGAGAGCGGTTTCATCTTCGGATACGTCTTTTAATTCTAAGTCTACCTTTAGATTTTCGGCCATCTGCAAGACTCTTTGGCAAAATGGACAAGACTCTTTGTAATACAAGGTAAGCATATAGAAATTTATTTACATTTATGATTAAGGTTCTCATATTATACTACGCAAAGAATAGACTAACCATTCAAAGTATAAGTGAGTAATATTTTTAATAGGTGTCAAACTTAATCTTTAAGTTTTGGCGGTAAAGGAAAGAAAACGCTTGTTTCATTTTTATATTGTTCAAATTTGGGGTCACCAGCAAACTTTTTTTCCAACATAGGCACACCTGAGACTTTTAATATTAAGAAAGTAATTGTTAGCGGACTAATTAGGGCCAGATAACTAAGCGATACTGGCGCTACCAAAATCCATATACCCCACCACATTGTTACCTCACCAAAATAATTAGGGTGCCTAGAATATCTCCATAAACCTTTGTTCATAATTTTACCCTTATTTTCAGGATTTTGGATGAATTTATCTAGCTGATAGTCTCCTACCACTTCAAAGAAATAACCTACCGACCAAATAAATATACCCGCAACACTCCATACACTGAAGCTCTCATTAGATCCGTAAACAGCGAAGTGAACAAAGGGATAGCCAACCAAGAGCATGAGAAATCCTTGTAATAGATAAACTTGAAAAAAGCTTCTTAGATAGAACCATTTTCCCCAGGAATCTCGCCAGACTTTGTAACGATAGTCCTCAGATTTTTTAATGTTGCGAAGCAGTATTCTAATGGTTAGTCTAATGCCCCACAATCCTGCCAAGCACAACAAAATAGTAGTTAATACTGATTGGGAACTCTCTAAATAAGCCATCCAAGAAACCAAAAAAATACCTGTACCCCAAGCTATATCGGCTATATCATTTCTCTTGATAAAGACCGACAAAACGAATAGTAGAGAAACAAATAATATGATAGTTGAGGCTGCGAATATTAGCGTTTCTATTAGCATAATAATTTAGAGTATGAATGTTTTACCTAGGTAATAACTAACAACAGCAACACTGCTTCCTAGGAAAGTTCCCCACATAACATCAACCACCGTCACTAGTAAAGGCCAATCTTTTACAGTTGCCAAATTTGTAAAATCATAAGTGGCATAAGTGAAAAAACCAAATAGCGCTCCGAACAATAGAGCCTTCATTATTGATCCTTCTTGTAGAGCTGGATAGACAGCAAACAAAAGAATACCGACTATGTAAACTAAGTAAAAAACAATGGCGGCTGTCCAATTAACTGGACCCATGATGTAGCCAAGCTGTTGTTGATAGAAATCTTTTGCTACCACTCCTAACCAAATCATGTCAATTACAAAAAATACTGGAACGGTCACTAGATATAGGTAAACAATTTGTAGAGCTGTCATAGATAAATATAAATCACTTAGTAAGCCTTGCTTCTTTAGTTAGTATAGCAGATTTTAACTCTACAAAATCAGCAAGGAAGCCCTTTAGGTTATTGGAGTTATGAGTGAATAGATAGAAATCATAGTGTTATAATTAGATAATGGAAGATGAAACCATAATAAAACTAAGAGAAAGTGTCGAAAAACTTAATACCAACCTAGAAAGACAGACCTCGTTCAAATTCGTGATACTACGAGGTTTTGTTTATGGGGTTAGTATCGTTATAGGAACAACTATCCTAGCTGGTATTGTTATATCTCTTTTGAATAATGTGCCCGTAATCGAAGGAATTATTGATAGATATATGGTTGAAGATAGCCAGCCAGGATAAAATATTTAAAATAAAGAGCTGGTTCTACCAGCTCTTTATTTTATGTCTACTCAGTAATTTATCCTTTATTGCACTTAGGACAACACCAGGCACAACCGTCAATTAGTTCAGCCCACTTAGGAACTCTTCGCTTTGCTTCCTCAAGCGCCAATTCACAATTATTAAAGTGTCCCAGTGTTAGGGCGTGTTCTTCTTTCGGTAGATGCGGGCAAGTATCAGCGTTATGTAATTCGTAATTTTTCCCACTTTCGTTATTTTGTTGTTGTGGGTTTAAAATATAATGTCCAATTTCTATTTCCATAATATGTAAATATTAGCATTTTTGAAAGCATTTGTATTTTGTGAGGAAAAATACCAAAGTGGCAAAATTATCATCCTGTGAATTAGGTACAAATCTTTGAAATACCGCGAACGATAAAAAACATTCTTTTCTGGGGTGAATACTGAAAACAAACGAATAAGCTTAGTAGATTAAACCAAGCGAGCATTTAGTCGTAATGTCTTTATTCTGCAGGTAATTCCTCGACCTGGGTCTTGGATTCACGCAACAGACTCTCCACTTTATCGCGCAAACCGTGCGTTTGAGTCAACCGATTGACTGATCCGCCCAGTCTAATCAATTCGATAATATCAACCAACTCACTGGTTGTGTAATTTTCATTAGACCCTTGGATTGGACACACC
>Ga0136558_1001657_pt1 | contig 11119 bp, 9 predicted proteins | sample AntRauTorckE6833_FD_101391 | JGI IMG/M metagenome (GOLD analysis project Ga0136558, IMG submission 101391) | Saline lake microbial communities from Rauer Islands, Antarctica - Metagenome Torckler E6 #833 | ecosystem: Environmental > Aquatic > Non-marine Saline and Alkaline > Saline | place...
ACTGGTCGAGCTGACCAAGCTCGAGTTCGATCTGCTCGACGCCCTGTCCGCCAACCCTCGGGTCGTCTTCAGCCGCCAGCAGCTGCTCCAGCGGATCTGGGGATCGGCGGAGTACCGCGACGAGCACGTCGTCGCCGTCCACATCGCCAACCTCCGGGGCAAGCTCGGCGACGACCCCGACGACCCCGACAGTCCCGGCTACATCCGCACGGTCCGAGGTGTGGGCTACCGGATGGGCGACCCGTGATGCTGCGTCCGCCCCGCCGGCGACTGGCCCGGCGACTGCTGGCGGCCAACGGTCTGGTCATCGTCGCCGGCGCCGTGACCCTCGCGGTCGTGGCCCTGCTCGCAAGCCCGCCGCTGTTCCACCTCCATGTCGGTCGCGCGCTCGGTCCGGTCAGCGAAACCGTCGGGCGTCACCTGGACCAGGCCCTGTCCACCGCCCTGCTGCTCTCGCTCGGCATCGGAACGGGTGCTGCGGCCGTCGCTGCGCTCGCCGTCAGTTGGGTGCTGTCCTCGCGGCTGGCCCGCCCCATCGAGGAGCTGTCGGCCACCGCCGAGCAGCTGGCATCCGGCAACCTGACCGCGCGTGCCGTGCCGCCGCCCACCGACGACGAACTCACCGACCTGACGGTTGCGTTCAACGACCTGGCCGCCTCGCTCGAACACACCGAGGTGACACGCCGGCGGCTGCTGTCGGACCTCGCGCACGAACTGCGGACCCCGTTGTCGACGATCGAGGGCTACCTCGAAGGGCTCATCGACGGCGTCGTCGAACCGACCGGGCAGACCTGGGACACGCTGCAGGATGCAGCAGGCCGCCTCCGTCGACTCGTCGACGACGTCGCACTCGTCTCGCGTGCAGCGGAGGGACAGCTCGACCTCGACCGCCGGCCGACCGACATCGCCGCCCTGGTCGCCGCGGCCGCGGCCGCTGCTGGTGACACCTACGCACGTGCCGGCATCCGCCTCGACCGCGACGTCCAACCCGACCTCGACCCGGTCCACATCGACACAGATCGCGCCCGTCAGGTCCTGGCCAACCTCCTCGACAACGCCCGACGGCACACCCCTGCAGGTGGCCGGGTCATCGTGCATGCGAGCGCCGACGGCGACGGCAGAACCGTCACGCTCGCTGTGACGGACACCGGTGACGGGATCGCCGCGGAGCAACTCCCGCAGGTGTTCGAACGCTTCTACCGCGGCGACGCCTCCCGACGGGCAGGAGCCGGTAGCGGCATCGGCCTGACCATCGCGCGCGCCATCGCCCGAGCACACGGCGGCGATCTCGACGCCAGCAGCCCCGGACCCGGAGAAGGCAGCCGGTTCACCTGGCGGATCCCGGTAGCGCCACCCACGTAGCCTCACGCGCGTTCGCGATGCGTCATTGGCCGCTCCCGCTCGACGTCCACAACGAGTGGCAGTCGCCGATCGCGCCCACCGCCCCACTGTGGAGGGACGCTGCCGTGTGCAGGGCTGACGGCTGCCTCCACTTCCATCACTACGACGGGCCTGTCGTAGTGACTGGAGCACGGTGGCTAGAGTGGCGGTGACTCGTGTGCAGGCGTGAACCGGCGGGTTCGTGAGACGTACGACGCACTGGGGCGTAGCGCTTGGGTCGGATGGGTCCGCGTCGAGGAGTCCGCTGTGCTGCTTGCTTTCCTCGCGGCTGTCATGGTGGCTGGTTCGGCCGCGTGCGTGATGGCAGTCGTGGCGTTGCAGCGGCGGCCGTCGGCTGATCTCCAGCACTGGTCGCGGACGGTGCCGGTGCTCGGTGGCCTTGAGCCGGAGACCCACGCGTGGGGTCGGTTCCACGCCCGTTTCTACCCGATGACGCTGGTGCTCATCGCGTTCGAGATGGAGATGATGTTCATGTACCCATGGGCGATCGTCTACAGGGCTCTCGGCATCAAGGCGCTGGTCGAGATGGGGGTCTTTCTCGTGATCCTGTCGCTGGGGATCCTCTACGCGTGGCGCGAGGGAGGTCTTGGATGGCAGTGACGTGGACGTCCGCCGGTCCGGTGCCCGTGTTCGTTGCCACGGGCGCGGGTGGGGCAGCTGTGCGCCACGCACTACGCGCTGCCGATGAGGTCGACCTCGTCCGATCCCCGCGCCGGGCCTGTGTCCTGCTGGTCGCCGGCGACGTCCCCACCGGCGACCGATCACCGCTGCTGCAGGTGCACGATCAGGTGCCTCGTCCCCGTGGGGTGGTCGCCGTCGGTGCTCGGGGCATGCCGGCCGAGTTGGCCCCGATCACTTCCAGCCTCGGGGGTCTCGTGGCCACCATCCTCGAGGTCGGATCACAGATCTTGGTGGGCGAGCACGACAGTGACGATGTGCTGCCAGCGACCAACCCGGTCGAGTGGCGCGGTGTGGGCCCCAACGGCCAGGGCGGTGAGGGGATGATGGGTGGTGTGCCCTACGGGCGGGCGATGGCCATGACCGCCGAGGGGAGTGATGGGCTCACTCTCGATCGGCTGTATCTGACCCTCGGCCCGTGGCTGCCCGGCCTGCCGTCCGGCTGCCGGCTCGAGGTGGGTCTCCAGGGTGACGTGCTGGAGGAGGCGAGTGTCGCCTACCCGACCACCGGTCCCACGTTGGCCGGCCAGGTCCGTGTCGCATCGGTCGAGCAGCTGCGGGCTCGCACGCTGCTCGGGTGGCTCGCTGACCTCACCGACACTGCGGGCCTGCCGGCGCTGGCGCGTCGGGTCAGTCGCCTGGCCCTGGACCCGACTCCGGAGGGCGTGGATGCGGTGCGACGTCGGCTGGACCGACGGTGGGGGTTGCCGGTTGCGACCGATGGCGTCGGTCACCTCGAGCGCGACGACGTGACCGGATGCGGGTTGGGGTGGCTCGCCCGCAGTCGCGGCGTCGACGAGGACGCGCGCCGCGACGACCGGGCCTACGACGGGCTCGAGCTCGCCGCGCCCACCGACCGGGGCGGCGACGTGACCGGACGCTGGCGCACGTGGCTCGACGAGGCTGCTGAGGCGCTGCGCCTCGCCGAGGCTGCGGAGGACCGCACCACGGACCGACCGGAGCTGCCGTGGGGATCTGCGGCCGTGACGGTCGAGGACCGGGCGGTCGCCCACGCAGCCCTCGCGACGCGGGCGGTCAGCGGCGCCGAACTGGGACGGGCTGTGCTCACGCTCGCCTCGCTACCCAGCGCGTGCGACGCCGACGTCGCCGCGAGCCGGGCGGAGGTGCCCGCGTGACCCCCGCCACGCTGCACCCTTTGCTGGCCGTGGTCGTCGGTGGTCTCGTGCTCGCAGGCGGCGCGGTCGTGGTCGGTGCGCTGGACGCCGTGGTCGGCGCGGCGGTGGCCGGGGATCCGCGGCCGGCGACCGCCGGCGTGCGTGCGTGGCGGCGGGTGGTGCTGGCGTGGCGACGGCCGGGCACGGTGACCGAGCGGCCCGACCTGGTGCTGTGGGTCGTGGCACCTGCGGCCTACGTCGGCGTCGCGGCGCTCGCGCTGGCGGTGCTGCCGCTGGGCGACGGGATCGCGATCGCTGACGTGCGCACCGGCATCGTGGTGTTCGGCGCGGTCGAGGTGCTCGCGATGGTCGCGGTGTTCCTCCACGGCTGGGCGGCCAACAGCGCGCTGGCGTTGGTGGGCGCCTATCGCTTCGTCGCCGAGTCGTTGTCGTTCCTGTTGCTGTCGATGTTCGTGCTGATCGCTGCGGCGCTGCCGGCCGAGTCCATGGCGTTCGGGGAGATCGTCGCGTCACAACAGGGGCTGTGGAACGTGGTGCGGCAGCCCTTGGGGCTGCCGCTGTTCACGGTCGTGGCGCTCGGTACGACCTTCTGGGGTCCGCTGAACCTCCCTGACGGTGCGGACATCGCGACCGGGACCTCGCTGGAGGTCGGGGGTCCCGCGTACATCGCGTGGCAGGTCGCGCGCCGGGCGATGCTGGCGGTGTACGCGATCGCGACCTCGGTGGTGTTCCTCGGCGGACACCTCGGGCCGGTCCTGCCCGGGCCGGTGTGGCTGGCGCTGAAGTCCGTGGTGGTCGCGTCCGGCTTCGTGTGGCTCGGGCATCGGGTCGGACGCGTGCCCATGGACCGCTTCGTGCGCGTCGCGTGGACGGTGCTGCTGCCGCTGTCGTTCCTGCACCTGGCCGTCACCGGCGCGGTGGTGCTGCTGTGACGGGCTGGCCGGTCGACGTCGCGTTCTGGGTCCTGGCCGTGGGCGCGGTGTGGTTCGGGTGGCGCGTGTTCCGCACCGACTCGATGGTCCGTGCCACGTTCGCGCTGCTCGTGTCCTTCCTCGATGTCGGCGCGATCATGGTCCTGCTGCTCGCCGAGTACCTCGGCGTCGCACTGTTCTTCATGATGGCCGTGGAGATGACCGTGATGGCGATCTTCATGGTCGCCTACATGATGAACCCGGCCGGGTTGAACCCGATGCAGATGGTCCACCAGCCGCGGGTCGCTGTGGTCGTGGGCGTGCTAGCGGCGGCCGGGCTGGCCGCGGTCGCGTGGTTCGCGGACCTGCCGTCGGTGGCACTGGTCGCGCCGCAGGACACGATCCGGGAACTCGGCCTCGAGGTGATGGGCGAGTCGATGATCCTGATGCAGACCGCCGGGATCACCCTGCTGGCCACGATGATCGGTGCCGTGGCGCTGACCGCCGCGCACGGCCGCTTCGGCGAGGCCACCTCGGGTTCACGGCCACCCCGTCTGGATCCGGACGCCGAGCCGGTCGAGCAGGAGATGGCCCGACCGGACCCTCACGCCCACCACGGGGGTCACGGATGACGCTCGTCGCCGTGTTGGTTGTCGCCGCCGCGCTGATCGGTGTCGGGGTCTGGGGCGTGCTGTCGCAGCAGTCGTTCGTGATGGTGATGATGGGCTTCGAGCTCGCGCTCAACGGGGTCATGCTGGCCGCAGCGGGGGCGTGGCGGTTCGCCGCGGGTGGTGAGCCCAAGGGCCAGGTGCTGGTGATCGTCGCGCTGTTCGTGATGGCGATCGAGGCCGCCATCGGCTTCGCGCTGGTCGTGGCGGTCTACCGCCGGCGGCAGGCGGACACCACCGAGGGCATCGCGACGATGGAGCGCTGAGGTGATCGCACTCCTGCCGCTGCTGCCAGCCGTCCTCGGTGTGGCCACCTGGGCATCCGACGCGCTGCCGTCGCGGCGCCGCCCGCCACCGTCGGCCCTCGGCGTGGCAGCCACCGTCGGGATGCTCCTGACCGCGGCCATCGCGGCTCTGGTCGTGACGCGCGACAGCACGGCCGTGGCCGCCCTCGGCGCGGGCCTGCAGGTGGAGTTGGCGCTCGACCCGACAGCCCGGGTCATGGCCCTGCTGGTCCCGCTGGTCGCCGCCCCGGTCGTCGGCTACGCGGCTGTGCACGAGGAGGGGGCAGGGCTGCCGCGACTGCTCGGGATGCTTCAGCTGTTCGTCGCCGCGATGCTCCTGCTGGTCGCTGCCGCGGACCTGCTGCTGCTGCTCGTGGGCTGGGAGTTGGTCGCAGCCGCCTCCTGGGGCCTGATCGGCTGGGAGTGGCGCGACGCGAGCCGCCCCGCCCGTGCTGCCCACGCGTTCCACGCCACCCGCGCCGGCACGCTCGGGCTGTTCGTGGCCGCCGGCGCCCTGTTCGCCGACACCGGGAGTCTCGCGTTCTCGTCGGTGCCGGATGCTGGTGCGGGCACGCTGGGCGTGGTGGCGGCCGGTGTGGTGCTGGCCGCGGTCAGCAAGTCTGGGCAGGTGCCGTTCGCGCCGTGGCTCACCAGCGCCATGGCCGGCCCGACGCCCGCCTCCGCCCTGCTGCACTCCGCGACCATGGTTGCCGCCGGCGCGTTCGCGCTGGCTCGGCTGGAACCGCTGTTGGCCCCCACCGGGTGGTTCGGACCGGTCCTCATCGGCATCGGGCTCACGACCGCACTGGCGGGCGGGATCGTCGCCGCCGTGCGTGCGGACGCCAAGGAGGTCCTGGCCGCCTCGACCTCGGCGCAGTACGGCTTGATGCTGGTCGCGATCGGTGCCGGACACCCGGCGATCGCGATGCTCCACCTCGTCGTCCATGCGGTGTTCAAGTCGCAGTTGTTCCTGTCCACCGGGATCGCGATCGAGGCCGTCGGCAGTCGGAGCCTCGGACGCATGCGCCTCGGTGGGCACCTGCCGCTGGCGGCGTGGGTCGCAGGGATCGGGGCCGCAGCCCTCGCTGCCGTGCCGCCGCTGGGTGCCGGGTGGACCAAGGAGGAGGTGGTCGCCGCCGGCGCGGCCTCCGGCACCGTCGTCGCCGTGCTCGTCGCGGTCGCTGGGGGCCTGTCGGCGTACTACGCGACCCGGCTGCAGCTGCTGGCGTGGGGCGGGGACGGCAGCGGGCCGCGGCAGCTGGTCCGACGCCCGCGACGCAGCGAGCACGCCGCCACGATCGCGCTGGCTGCGGCGAGCCTCCTCGCCGGTCTGTTGTGGGTGCCGTCGCTGGGTGAGCGCGCGATCACGGCGCTCGGCGGGGAGCCGCCCACGGGCCATGCGTGGCAGGTCGTGCTGTCGCTGACACTGCTCGCACTCGGCGGCTACGGGGCCTGGGTGGTGCAGCAGCGCGGACGCATCGCGACCGTTGCCAGCACCGACGTCGGCCACGTCGCGGACCGATGGTTCGGGCTGCGCGACCTCGCCCGGGTCGCGGTCGCCGATCCGTTGCATCGCAGTTCGGCTGCACTTGCCCGCTTCGATGATCGCATCGTGGATCGCGGTGTCCAGCTGGCGGCCGCGGCTGCCGAGGGAGCGTCGCGGGTGCTGCGGCGGACCGCCGAGGTCCGCGTCGACGCGGTCGTGGAGGCGGTCGCCCGGGCAACCACGGGTCTGGCCACGATCGGTGCCGGGCTTGCGGAACGCGGCGTGGATGCCGTGGTCGGCGGCGTCGCCGTGCTGGTCGAGCGGGCCGGCGACGACGCGCGCCGCGTCCAGACCGGGCTCGTGCACCACCAGTTCACCGTCATCGCCATCGGACTCGCCGTCGCGGTCGCTGCCGCGCTGGTTGGGAGGTAGTCATGCTGACCACACTCGTCGCCGTGCCCCTGCTGGGGGCCATCGTCCTGGCCGTGACACCGGGCTGGCCGGACCGGCTCGTGAAACGCGCGGCCGTGGCCGTGGCGGCCGTCCCGGTCGTGCTCGTCGCCGTGGTGGTGGCCGGCTTCGAGCTGGACGGACCGTCGTTCCAGTTCGTCGTCGACGTCGACTGGATCCCGACGCTCGGGGTCGGGTGGCGGGTCGGCGTGGACGGCATCTCGCTGGCGCTGGTCGCGGTGACAGCGGTGCTGTTCCTCGCGGTGATCGCCTACCCGGAGGACACCCGCGGGATGTCGCGGCAGTACCACGGGTGGCTCCTGTTCCTCGAGGCGGTGTCGCTCGGCCTGTTCGTCACGCTCGACCTGGTCGTCTTCTACGTCTTCTTCGACCTGTCGCTGGTCGGCATGTACTTCCTCGTCAGCCGCTGGGGCCACCAGGACGCCGAGCGTGCGGCCCTGAAATTCTTCCTCTACACCCTGCTCGGGTCGCTCTCGCTGCTGCTGGGGATCCTGGCGCTTGGCCTGGCGATGGACCCGATCACCTTCGACATGCGGGCGATCATCGAGGCGCAGCCGCTGGCCGGCGCCGCTGCGGCGGGTCTGGTCCTGCTCGCGGTGCTGGTCGGACTGGGGATCAAGACGCCGGTCGTGCCATTCCACACCTGGCTGCCGGCCGCACACGTGGAGGCACCAGCAACCGGCAGCGCCATCCTCGCCGGCGTCCTGCTGAAGATGGGCACCTACGGGCTGATCCGCATCCCGCTGGAGATGATGTCCGAGACCTTCCAGCGGTACGCGGTGTGGGTCGCTGTGGTGGCGGTGGTCTCGATCCTGTACGGCGCCCTGGTCGCGTTCGGGCAGGACGACCTCAAGCGCCGCATCGCCTACACCTCGGTCAACCACATGGGCTACAGCGTGCTCGGGATCGCCGCAGCCGGTGGCCTGCTCGCTGGCGACGAGGCGGCCCGTGCGCTTGCCCTGACCGGCGCCACCGTGGAGATGGTCGCTCACGGCCTGATCACCGGCTCGCTGTTCCTGTTGACCGGCTCGGTCTGGCGACGCACGCAGGAGTACGACCTTGACGCCTACGGCGGGCTGTCGAGCACCGTGCCCGCGATGACCACAGCAATGGTCCTCGCGTCGTTCGCGAGCCTCGGGCTGCCCGGCCTGATCGGCTTCGTGGCCGAGTTCCAGGTGTTCGTCGGCACGTTCGCGGTCTATCCGGTGCTCGCCGCGATCGGGCTCCTGGGGATCCTGGTGACCGCCGCGCTCTTCCTGCAACTGTTGCAACGGATGTTCTTCGGCGAGCGCACCACCCGGTTCGAGGACCTGACCGACCTCGACGGCACCGAACGCACGGTGCTGGTCGGGCTGCTGGGGCTGGTCGTGGTCCTCGGCGTGGCTCCGCGGCCGATGCTGGACCTCGTGCACCAGGCGACGACCCTGGTCACCGGCGGATGAGCAGCCTGCCGCTGGGCCACCTCGCCCCCCAGATCGCGCTGGTCATCGGCGCGGTTGCCACGCTGCTGACCGCGCTGTTCGTGTCGCAGGAACGCCAGGGCCGCGCGGCGGGCGTCGCGCTGGTGTCGCTCGCCGCGGCGTTCGTGGCGCAGGTCGTGCTGCTCCTGCGCACCGAGCAGATGGTGACCATGCGCGGGCTGTGGGCGCTGGACGACACCACCGGCATCGTCAGCATCGTCGTGCTGCTGGTCACGGCCGTGGTCGTCGTGCAGTCGCCCAGGTGGTTCGCCACCGACACCCGCCACGGCGAGGTGTACGTCATGCTGCTACTCGGTGCCGTCGGTGCCACCGTGGTCGCTGCCGCCACCGACCTCAACGAACTCGTGGTCGGCGTGACGCTGTCATCGGTCACCGGTTACGTGCTGGCCGCCTTCCACCGCGACGACGACCGGTCCGTCGAGGCCGGGATGAAGTACTTCCTCATCGGGGGATTGGCGAACCTGGCGCTGCTGGTCGGGGTCGTGCTGCTGTTCACCGGCGCGGGGACCACGCAACTGGCAGGTGTGGAGGCGGGCCTCGTCGACCAGGGCGGCTGGCTGCTCGTCCCCGCCGCGGTGCTGGTCGTGGTCGGCCTCGCGTTCAAGGCAGGGGCCGTCCCGGCGCACGGCTGGCTGCCCGACGTGGCGCAGGGGGCACCGGCGCCATCGGCGACCTTCCTCACGGTGGTGCCCAAGCTCGGTGGCTTCGTGGCATTGGCCCGCATCGTCGACGTCCTGCCCGACGCGGCCAGCGGGTGGCGGCCGATGGTCGCGGTGCTGGCCGTGGTGACCATGACGCTGGGCAACCTCGCCGCCCTGCCACAGACCGACGTCCGCCGTCTGCTCGGGTGGTCCAGCGTCGCGCAGTCGGGGTATGCGCTGATGGCGGTCGCCGCGATCGGGCGCAGCGAGCAGGCGCTGCCGGCCCTGCTGCTGTTCCTCGCCGCGTACGCAGCCGGCAACGTCGCCTGCTTCTCGGTGGTCACCGCGCTGCGGGGGCGCACCGACCTCGAGGACTGGCGAGGGCTGGCCCGGCGACGGCCGTGGCTGGCCACGATCATGACGCTGGGGCTGCTCTCGCTGTTGGGACTCCCGCCACTGGCAGGGTTCGCTGGCAAGCTCGCGCTGTTCACGGCCACGATCGACGCCGGGCTGGCGTGGGTCGCCGTGGCCGCAGTGCTCAACACCGTCGTGTCGCTGGCGTACTACGTCCGGATCATCGCGGCGATGGTCGCTCCGGAGCACGTGCCCGAGCGTGTGGCATTGCTCGGTCGCGCGGCGGTCGCGGGCGCCGTCGCCGCAGGTCTCGGTGTCGTCGCTGTCGGTCTCGGTGCGGCCGCTGTGCTCGGTCCCGCGGCGGGTGCCGAACTGCTGCCCTGAGCGCGGCCGCCATCACCGTCGTGGACGCCTCATTGGCCGTTGGTCGACCAGTGCCAGGCTTCCGTGTCGAGCACGTGCAGGCCGTAGCGGCCGGCGTTGGCGCGGAGCCAGTCGAAGGCGCCGTTGCCGCTGCACCGCGAGGGGGAACGCGGGTAGCAGATGGTGCGGTCCTGGTAGCTGAAATCGATGGCCAGCCCCTGTTCGTGCATCGACTCGCCTGGCCGGGCGGTCGGGACCCGGCACGACGACGCTGGCGAGTTGTACACGTCTGGGCAGCCGTTGGCCCGACGCATGCGTGCCGTGGTCTCCGGTGAGCGGTAGCCGTAGCCGCCGAGTACGTAGCCGTCCGCCCGCGCGCTCTCGAGCAGGTCCTCCAGCGCAGGTGCGAGCGATGTGGCGACGGTGATGCCGCCGACGCGGGACAGGCCGCTGCCGAGGGCGACGATCGTCACGGCAGCGTCGGCGGTGTCCGCCGCGCGGCGTGCCTGGTCCTCCAGGGACTCGACCTGTCGCTCGGCCGCAGTCTGGTCGGCATCCAACTCCTCGAGCAGGCCCCGTTGCTGCTGGGCCGCATCCTCGGCATCAGCCACCAGTGCGAGCGTCTCGGCGTGGAGTGCAGCAGCCCGATCCAGTGCCACCTGTGCCGTCGCTGCCTCGTCGGCCTGCCGTGCGGCCGCGTCGGCGGCTGCGCGGGTGAGTTGGTCGGTCTGGCGGATCAGGCGGCGCGTGTCATCCACGACAGCGCCGCGCTCGACGACCACGGTGTCCAGCAGATGCAGCACGTCACTGAGCCCGCTCGGATCGGTGGCCGTCGAGAGTTGTTCGAGCACCGCCAGCAGCGGGGACGTGGAGCTGCCGCCATGCATGTACGCGTCACGCACGACATCGGCCAGTGCCTGGCGGTTTGCGACCAACGCCGCGCTTGCCGCGTCCAGCTCACGCCGAGTCCGCTCAGCCTCGGCGTCGGCCGAGGCCGAGGCCAGGGCAGCCGCCGATGCCTGCTCGTCGGCCCCAGTGAGGGCCTCGTTGGCTGCCTGGAGCCGTGCGTCGAACGTGCGCAGGTCGTCCTCGACGCGGTCGAGGTCACGGCGAGCGCCCGTTGCCTGATCCTCGAGCTGGCCGACGCGCTCGTTGGCCTCGTCGAGTTGCTCAGCGGTCGGGCCGATGACTGCGACTGCAGGCAGCTGCACGGCGATCAACAACCCAGCGACGGCCAGGGGCAAG
>Ga0136558_1001659_pt1 | contig 11101 bp, 8 predicted proteins | sample AntRauTorckE6833_FD_101391 | JGI IMG/M metagenome (GOLD analysis project Ga0136558, IMG submission 101391) | Saline lake microbial communities from Rauer Islands, Antarctica - Metagenome Torckler E6 #833 | ecosystem: Environmental > Aquatic > Non-marine Saline and Alkaline > Saline | place...
AAGTAAATCAATATAACACCGACCCTAACAACACCGATTCAGACAATGATGGGCTGAGTGATTATGACGAAGTAATGACGCATAGCACAAATCCTAACAATGCTGATTCTGATGGTGACGGCTTCTCTGATATGCAAGAACTTGATATGGGTACTAACCCTAACGATGCAGGTGATCCTGTCTATCTTGATGGAGATGCACTCGATACCATCAATTTCAATTTTGACCGTTCTAACATCCGCAGCGATGCTGAAAGTATATTAAATAGAAATATTTCTACTCTTAAAGATGCTACCGCATTTCGTGTACGCGTTGACGCATACACTGATCATATAGGTGGCGATCAATATAACTTACGATTAAGCTTACGTCGTGCAAACGCAGTTGTTGAATACTATGTAGAAAATGGAATCTCTGTAGATAGAATTGAATCTCAGGGATTAGGTAAAGCTCCTATTGAGTGTACCGAAGCTGAGCAAGACGCAAACACCCCAGGGTGTGAAAGAAACCGTCGTGCCGAGTCTTACCCAATCAGCACTCTTCGATACCAGCCAAGCAATTAATTTGCTCTGCTGATTAAAAACTTTCAGGCTCGCCAATTAAAATTGGCGAGCCTTTTTTTATGCCTTATAGTTTGGGATGGATTTAGTTTAAGGAAGGTAGGCATACGCTAATACGTAGCACCGTTTCAAAGTCGCGGGCAGTACGGCTTTAACCGGCATGGTTGTTGGTGCCAAGATCCCTGAGACCCACACTACACCCTCTGCGTGTTTATAACAAGTTAAAGAACACCGCACCTTCCTCAAGGAAGGACTTCTAACCTTATCTTTAGAGTCAGCCGAAGTCTCTTTTATAACGCCTATTACCTTTATTTAAAAGAAGCGGGCGATACTTACTCCAAAATAAAACCCCGGATCGTCAATACGGTAGGCGACATCAGCACGAAAAAGATTAAAGATATTGCTTAAAGATAGTCCGGCTTCCATATGCCAGTCATCTGTTGTGATTGGAGCGTAACCATAGCGCTGTTGGAATTCTTTAATTTGCTCCTGCTTTACCCAGGTTCGGCCTATTCCTCCAAAAGCGATAATACTTAAACCTGTTTGAGTAGCATTTCTCCAGCCAAGCAGTTCAAGGGGTACACTTTTAAAGTTGTGCTCTGCATTTAGTGAAAAATAGCTAGCGCCTTCGTATGGTATTCCTTTCTTTGCCCTGAATGCCCCAAACGGAGTTATGATGCCGGGTGCCACATCTAATACCTCATTTTTTTGGATAGGAAGATCTCCAATATAGGTGCCCGCATTAAGCCTCATATCTAATGTATTAGGAAAAAACCGGCGTTGGTAAAAGGTCTCAAAACTACGATATAGATCTATTTTGAAACGTGCATAATTCCAGTCGCTTCCTAAATATGAACCAGAGTGTTCAATACTAAAAGCGTAGTCATCTGCACCAACTGCTCCCCAGGCTTTTTTATCATCACCATAAGAGAGTGAAAGTTTTACCGCCCCAAGCTGTCCTTCTTCAGCGTAACTGTTTGCACGTTGTGTGAAATCACGCCCCGATATGGCATAGCTGGTTTTGTATTGAATAGAGGAGTGATCTTCATAGCGATAGCTAAAATCTAACCAACCTAAACCACTCTTAAAGTATCGGACCCCAATCTCAGCGCCTTCACGTCTGTAATAATCGAAATAATCATCAAAGCCCAATAAAGGTGGTAAGCTAGTAATTGCCGGGCTAAACATATCTGAATTATACCTGTTTTCCGTTTTTGCTCTATATTCCGAAAATATCGCAAATCGACGGGTATTTTTCAGAGGCCGCCAATCTATTCTTGTACCATAAGACATTCGCTCATATCCGGAACTATACCCTATGAAAGTATTCGAAGTAATTCGATTATCAAGATAACTACGTCGGTGTTTCAAAGCTCCGTATAAGGCGTCTACGCGATTGTAACGAGCATCAAGAGTAAAATTCCTCCTAAGCTTCTGAAAAAATGTTAAACCTGATTTTGATGTACTAGTTGAATCACCATTAGATACCTGACCGTTAGAATTACCTGAGTCAGAGCTATTCTCAACCTCCACATCCCAATCAATGAAACGCGTGAAAAAACCAGTTGGTTTGAATGCCTTTTCGAGCGTGGCTGTACTGTCTACTGTTTCATAAGCCTGGGTTTCTTCTTCATCGAGAGGTATGATATCGGCTTCGCTAATAAAGAGCGAATCCCCGCTATTGATAGTAGTTGAATCAACCGACATCGTGTTAAGGGATTTGAATATCGTGTCCGGCAGATCAACATTCACTTCATAGTCATTTAGCTTTGCTACCTGCCGAAAACCTATGGGTGGAAATCTTAATCCTACAACACCCACTTCTACCAAACCATCGATACGGACATCCACTGGGAGCCAAAAATCGCCTCCGAAGTTACTGAATTGCTGGGAGTATGAAAGGTCAAAATCCTGAACGGGTGGAGGAAAAACCACCACAGAATTTGGTTTTAATTGCACTTCAAGCAGTGCATATTCTTCTCCTAATACAAAGATAGTTCCTTCAAAAAGTGGCTGAAGTTTCCGCTTTGACTTCACCGAGATCTCATATACCACCTGGCTATCTAAAGCCTGCATATCTTCGAGGGTGAAGTCATAAAAAGAAAGGGCGTTGGGATGGGTTACCCCTACCACATCAAAGCCAGCTATGTCGAGATTATCATCATAAAAGTTTGGAAGATAGCTAACACCTGCAAAATTGCTGGTGGCATCCATATTGGCCGTCTGACGCTTTGATTTGAGCACTTCCCTCGAACCTTTCTCTTTATCCCAATAAGCCGTTGAAATACTTTCCGAGATGGATACAATAGTGGTATCGTTCTTTAATTGCTGACGAGTATAAGCCTCCGCTTTATATGTTTCTAAATTGGCTCTCCAGATTTGCTTACGGCGTATAACTTCCCGCATGATTTGAATGCCCGGGTCTTCTCCTGTTACTGTAATTTCCATTTCAGCTACTGAAGGTTTTAGCAAGAAATCGATCGGCACATCATTGGCATTTACGACTTGTTCCTGCGATTCAAATCCAAGAAAACGAACAATAAGTGTAACAGGAAACTCGCTGACCACAATACTGAATTCACCATCCTGGTTCGAAATGGTTCCCCGATAGGTATCTTTTATAATTACATGAGCGGCAGGAAGGGGTTCTCCGGTTTCAGCATCGACAATTTTACCCACAACCTGATGCTGGGCTTTAGCATGATGATAGAAACCCATGCATAGCATTAGAATACATAGGATGGTAGCTTTTTGCATCTCTTAATATTTTATTCCAAACTTAAACTTTTTGAACTTCTACTACCTTGAAGCTAAATAGTTACATTAAGCTGTGTATCTTTTGCATACTTATTACCTGTTACCCGACCCTGTAGTTCAATTGGATAGAATAGGGACCTCCTAAGTCCTAGATCTGGGTTCGATTCCCGGCGGGGTCACTTATACTGTGATGAGTGTAATCCATATTGATAAGAAATTATCACACCCAGCACAGCTTTTAAATACTACTTATTTCCTTCCCCTCATCACAGCGCCTAAAATACCGGTAAAAAGAGCGGCCCCTATAATAGACCATACAATGGGGAATGGACTTCCGTCTATGGTTATCGTCCATAGTTCAGGCAAGCCAAGTTCATTTGCTATCCAAGTGCCAATAATAGCACCTACAAAACCTACCCCGGATGAAATGAGGCAGCCGCCAAAACTATAACCGCTTATGCTTTGACCAATTCCACCGCAAATGGCAGCTATTAATAGAAGTACAAGAAATCCGAAAAGTGACATAAAATCCTCTTATTAGGTTTAAATTAAAAGTATTACGCTTTTTGTTCTAATACTACAGCAGGCTCCAGAGGTTTCACAATCACATGGTCGTCCACTTCAAACAGTAAGCGGTTGTCGGTATGAACAATATATTTATCTCCCTTAAATAATACATGGTAAGTTATATCATGCCCTCGAAACTCCCTTCCAGTTATAATACCGCTTTCCGCTCCATTTTTTCCACAACGCTCAATCGTTAAATGTTCTGGACGAATGGAACATAATATCAAACCCTCAGCTTCTTTATTGATCTTAACTGGGCCTAGCCTTGTCTCAACATTATCAGTGCCATCAGCATGAGCCCGAAACAAGTTGGTACGACCCAGAAACTGTGCAACAAATTGGGTTCTAGGGTGATAATATACTTCCTCTGGTGTTCCTATCTGCTCTATCTGTCCGTTATTCATCACAGCAATTCTGTCTGCAAATGAAAGAGCCTCTTCCTGATCGTGAGTAACCAATATTGCACTCATGCCTGATTTCTTGAGTATAGCACGAACCTCCTTACGGGTTGTATCTCTTAGCATCGCATCAAGGCCAGAAAAGGGCTCATCCATAAGCACAAGGCGTGGCTTAGGAGCTATGGCTCGTGCCAAAGCTACTCGCTGTTGCTGCCCACCTGAAAGTTCATCGGGCATTCGGTGCTTATATTTTTCCATACCAGTTCGGCAAAGCACCTCTTCTGCCAATACAGAGCGCTTTTTCCGCTCTACTTCACGCAATCCAAAGGCAACATTGTCAAGGGCATTCATGTGTGGGAAGAGGGCATAGTCCTGAAACACGAATCCAATTTCCCGTTTTTGGGGCGGTACTTTCTTTTGTGTGCTCTCAACCAATTCATCTTCAATAAAAACCTCACCGTTGTCGCATTGCTCAAAACCAGCAATAAGGCGAAGTGTAGTTGTTTTACCGCAGCCACTTGGGCCGAGTAAAGCAAATATTTCATTTTTTCCGACATCAAAACTGACGTTATTTACAACGGGCCCTGATTCGTCAAAAGCTTTCGTAAGTCCTGATATATGTAACAGAGGATTTTCCATAGATATACTGAACCATATATTCTTGATTTAGATTCAGTCTATATAAGATAAGAAGTATTCCATTACTTCTGAAAGTTTTGAAGCGTGAATATTTGTGAAACAAGATTGGATAACGTAAGTTCAAATCAGAAGAATTCTATATAGATTAAATAAAGCTACTTTTATGAAAAAACTAAGCATATATACCCTACTTTTGGCTGTTGGTTTGTTAAGTATCCAAGCTTGTGGCCCCAGCGAAGAAGAACGCAGAGCGGCCAACCAAGCCCGCCTCGACTCCCTTCAACAAGTTAAAGAGCAGCGTATTGCCGAACAAATGCAAGCGCGCGAAGACAGCCTTGCCCGTGTTGCCGAGCAGCAGCGATTGGCTGAAGAAGAGGCGAAGCCACAATTTGCAGAAGATGGCGAATATGCCATTCAGGTTGGCGCATTCAGGTCGGAGATGAAAGCTGAAGCGTATAAAAACGACATCAGTGATCGCGAATATCCAAACATATACGTTGTAAAAGTTGGTGATGAAAGTACCGGAGATATATGGTTCCGGCTCAGGGTTGGATTTTTTGCCAATAAAGAAGAAGCTGAAAAACTAGGTGAAGAATTAGCAAATGAACTCAATACCGGCTACTGGATCTCGAAGGTAGAGCGCGGCTAAAATTAACAGTTTGTTTAGGACTCAAAAAATTATAGTTGTATCTCTGCCAAGCATTTGCTTAATTATAGGAGCGCTCAAGTAGCGTCTCTCTTGATGAATAGTCAGGGCATTGCATATGAAAAATGCAATGCCCTATTTTTTTGCATCTTTTTTTTTCGTCTTTCGTAACCTTCCGTCCTTTAATACTTTTCTAATTGTAAGGTTTACGTTATTATGCAACTTCAACATCATTCAGAAACTTCAATTTAAGCGGAATGAAAAATTTCAGTATCGCTACACGCCAACAAAACAACGTAAGTATACTGGATATCAGCGGAGAGCTTGATGCGCATACAGCTTCACATTTGGAGAACGCGCTCAAGTCTTTGATCGATGAAGAAAGTTATGCCATTATCGTAAATTGCTCCGGCCTTGATTATATAGCAAGTGCCGGGCTTGGAGTATTTATGGCATATATAGAAGATGTAAGAAGCCTTGGCGGAGACATCAAACTAACCAATATGAATGATCGTGTATATAATGTATTCGATCTATTGGGCTTTCCAACATTGTATGATATCCTGGAAGACGAAAGAGAAGCCTTGCAAAGCTTCAGAAACTAGATAGAACAAGAGAGTGGCAGGAACTAAGCACATACAAACTCTTTCTGTTAATGCTTCTACCAAGCACTTGGCACAGGTGCGTGACTTTGTTGCTGCTCATGCCGAAAGCATTGGGTTGAGCTCCAAAGAAATCTCCGAAATAAGGCTGGCTGTTGATGAGGCCTATACCAACATCATCAAACACGCCTATAAAAATGCCCCTACCGAAAAAGTAAGTATTGAAATTGGCTCAGACTCTTCTAAACTCTGGATCTCCTTGATGGATGAAGGTAAGAGCTTTGACCCTAGCAGTTATAGCAACCCTGATCTAAAGAAACGCATCAAAGAAAAAAAGCGTGGTGGCATGGGGGTTTACCTGATCAAAAAGCTCATGGATCAGGTTCAGTATAACCGCAAAGGTGAGACTAATGAAATTCGAATGGTCAAAAACCTTTGACTCCCCGTGAAATTAAAATCTTCTCTTAAAAACTCTGAAGACCGTCAAAGCCGGTTCGAACTCCGCACTTTACTCGAAACCAGTAAAATGCTTATCGAATCGCAGGAACCGGATTTTGTGCTTAACAACTTATTGCTCATTACCATGGGTAAGCTCTTGGTTCCTAAAGGGCTCATACTCATAAATAAAGGAAGTGGGCTTAATTACCTGGTCAGCAAAGTAAAAGGGCGCAATGAACTCCGGGAAGATGACTCCGTCAAATTAGATGTTTCTGAAAAAATCCTGGATAGCTCTGTTCTTCATGGTGGTGAGCACCCCGAAATAGTACAACAGCTTGGACTTGGCAAAGGTAGCATTTTATTTAACCTTAGAACTACAAATCATCATTTAGGATTTCTTTGCCTTGGTGCAAAGGGCAACAAACAACCCCTTACTGACAGTGAACTCGAATTTATTGAAAGCCTGACAATCATTTCTTCGGTCGCAATTGCCAACTCCCGGATGTTCCAGGAACTTAGGCTTATTAACCGTAAACTTGATCGAAAAGTCCATGACTTAAACACCCTACTTGAGCTCAGTAAAGACTTCAACATGATGGTTGACCGGGATGAAATTGCCCGGACGTTCAAGTTTGCCATGCTGGGGCAAATGCTGATCCGAACTTTTTTCTTCGTGCTTGATGTAGATGGCAAGAAATCAATTGTCTCTAACAGCGGACTTACAGAAAAACCTACCAAGAAAGAACTCAAAACCCTGTTTGAACTCGAGGATATTTTTTACTGTGATGACGATCATGATTGTCCATTTCTTGAAAAAAATGGCATCCGTCTGGTGATTGCCCTTAGGTTCCAAAATGAGAAAATCGGAGTAGTTGGGGTAGGAGCTCCCGCTAACAAAGAAGAATATGGAAAAGAGCAGGTTAATTTTTTGCAGTCCTTAGGTAATCTTGCCCTTTTAACTATCCAAAAAACCCTATTACTGGAAGAGCAAATCGAAAAACGGCAGATGGAAGAGGAACTGAACCTGGCTAAAACTATTCAGGAAGGACTACTTCCCTCTCCCATTCCCACTATTCAGAACTACGACCTGCAGGCGATCAATATCTCCTCGCGACAGGTAGGTGGTGATTATTTCGATATCATCGAAACCCCTGATGGCGGTTCTTTATTAGCTATAGCTGACGTAACAGGAAAGGGCGTTCCGGCTTCGCTGTTAATGGCCAACCTGCAATCCATGTTACATGCACTTGCTCCAATTGATATTTCGCTGGCTGAAGCTACGGGAAGTATCAATAATATTATTCATGATAATACACCAGCCGATAAATTTATTACTTTCTTCTGGGGCAAATTATCCGTTGATGGCTCCCGCTTTGATTACGTTAATGCAGGGCACAACAATCCTCTCTTGTTCAGAGAAGGCGAAGCCGAACCTGTTGAACTCTCAAAAGGCGGAGTGATCTTAGGCGCTCTGCCAACTTTTTCTCCTTACGAAATGGCCTCTATTGAAATGAAGAAAGGTGATCTATTAGTTTTATATACTGATGGGGTAACCGAGGCTATGAACCCAGAACTTACAGAAGAGTATGACGAGCATCGGCTCATCGAATGCTTGAAGCGCCACCGGGATACTTCAGCTAAAGAAATCATGGATACCGTAATTGAAGACATTAATGCCTTTTCAAATGGTGTACAATACGATGATATAACACTGTTGGTGTTAAAGGCTGATTAATTCGGCTTGAGTTGCCTTTCACGAGGTGTCTCAACGGTGGGTACAGCTTGCTTACTCTCAACTTCAGAGAGCTTATCCATGTCGAAGGTAGCGTCTTGAATCGTATTTATGCGGGAGAACTCTTTTTAATTAAACGTTTTTATACCGTATACGCCTGATCTATTTCCTTGAGCCCTGGATTGGCCATAAGCCAATACTGACTGGTAGGTTTTATAACGGTTCATGATCTCATTAACATATCGCACCGTTTCAATTCCCCGGGCAAATCCATACCGCGCATTTTGATAATGCCTCCGTTGCATCAGTTTTAACAGAGATTCTGAAACAGCCTCCCATTCGTTGGGATTATCATTTTGATCAATTGCCAGACGTCTCGCATCTGCGATATGTCCTGAACCGGAATTATATGTAGCAAGCGCAAACGACCACTGATTTGTTGAATCCATATAGGCATAGTGATCTAAATGGGATTTCAGGATCTTGGCCCCTTCCCTGATATTTACTTCAGGTATATAAAGCGAATCCGATGAGATCTCAGAAAACCTCGGCAGCACCTGCATAATACCTACGGCACCTGCCCAGCTAATAGAAGACGGATTGAATTTAGACTCTTGTGCTGCAATAGCTGTCAGCATAACCCAATCTAAATCATATTCAACGGCTACTTGGCGTATCATTTCATCATAAGGTGATATATTGCCATACTGCCCGCCTTGGTAAGCAGGGTTAAAGTAGTCTGCAATCTGATTGCCTGAGTCGAAATATCGTTTTCTGAGGATGTTTAAAAATGCTGAGCGTTTGGGAACCCCTTCTTCATCAAACCGAAAGTGCTTGTACAAAAAACGGTTGAGGTTATGCTCAAGATCAGGCGCATTTTTACGTATCGCCCAAGCAATGGTATCACTTTCTGCTATGAGAGGACCTTTCACAAGCCCGGGCATATATTTACTGGCAGCTTCAAAAATATTATCATCAGCTACTGTTGCCTGGTAAGTTCCATCTGCTACCTGAAAAAGCACAGTTTCGGTATCCATATCTTCAGGTATTACATTTACCTCAACGGGGAAGCCTTCTTCATTGAGTTCCATCAATCGTACGTAATACGAGCTATTTCTCCTTATGCTGATTGGAACATTATCGAGTTCTGAAATACTTTTTGGCTCAAACCCTAGCTCTTCGGAAACAATCACCAGCTGATCAACCAGATTATAGGGTCTTGTGAATGAAACGACTTGCCGTCGTTCGGGGGTAATGGTGTAATTGGCTGCTATAATGTCGCCCCTGCCACTGTTCAAAAGATCATATGGACTTTCATCGGGGCCGGGTATGATCACCTCAAGCGCCAGGTCATTTTCTTTGGTAAATTCTTTTAGCAGTTCATATTCGAAGCCAACCTGTATGCCCTTATATAGAAAGTAGGAGCCTGAACTGTAGCTGGTTATCATCCGTAGTACACCGTTGCTTTTGATCTCAGCTAAATCTCTCTCAACCGGCTCAGTTACATTGACAGGAAGTGAATGGCTAATTTCCTTAGTTTCTTGTGTTTCACTCGAACAGCTTGCAAATATCAAAACACTGCACCCGCTCAAAAGCAGAAACCTGGAAAAACCTATTATGTTAGTTGTTTGAAAAAGCATGTAGTGGGATTTGTTTCATCATCACTAAACGGTAATGAACCTGTTCCATATGCCTGAGTAATAATACATTTATTCGGGATGAATTCTGAATTTTTTAAAAACTTCTGCTATATCTTCAACTTTCAACGACCAAATCTACAAAAAGGTTCATCCCAAAAATAACCTTAATCATTTGTGACCCATATAGTTAATTATGTGATCTTTAAAACTCTTTTAATAATAAATAGCAGTGGTTTTAAGATGCTCTTCGCTTAGGCTTTTTCTTCCAGGTGAGCATAACTCCGGCAAGTGTGATAATAATCGCAATAATTGAGAGAAAAACCGGAAGCTCTCCAATAATAAAAAAGGCAAGGATGGTAGCAAAAACCGGCTCCGTTAAAATCAAAGTAGAGAGCAAGGTGGGCGATACATATTTCACCGCATAGTTCAGGGAACCATGTCCCATAAGCTGGGGGCCAACTGCTAATGCCAAGCCAATCCAAATTACGATTGGGTCAAGCTGGGTTGGAATCCCTTCTACAATCAACATAATAGCCAGACAGGTAGCCGCCGCATAACCGTAAACTGGGAAAACATACCCCAACCAGGAACGATTTTGGCGTACTTTTCTGCCAATCAAAAAATACACGGCAAAAATAGCGGCTGCCGATAATGCCATCATATTTCCCAATAGTGGGTTTGCAAAATCTGATTCCGAGTTATAATCAGAAAAGCCAAGTAACACCGAACCTGAAAAGGCTACAAAAACACCGATCCAAACCGTGGCATGAAAATTCATCTTATATATTGTCCGTTCCGCAATAATAAGCATAATGGGGTGAATAGTTACCAAAACTGAGGCCGATGCTACCGAGGTGTAAAAGAGAGAGGCCGTCCAAAGGGTGAAATGAACACCTAAAGCAATGCCTGCCAGGACCATCCATTTGCTGTCGTTACCGGCAGGCTTTAAATCGTATTTCTTGCTTTTCTTTTTATAGAGATAAAGGGGAACCAACATCAAAAAAGCACCTACCGTACGGATGGTAACTAAAAGCAACGCTGAATAATCGGTAGCGAATTTAACCAGTACCGGGGCGATTCCGAAGGTAACCAGCCCAAGGGCCAGTATAGAATAGACTTTAG
>Ga0136558_1001675_pt1 | contig 11034 bp, 8 predicted proteins | sample AntRauTorckE6833_FD_101391 | JGI IMG/M metagenome (GOLD analysis project Ga0136558, IMG submission 101391) | Saline lake microbial communities from Rauer Islands, Antarctica - Metagenome Torckler E6 #833 | ecosystem: Environmental > Aquatic > Non-marine Saline and Alkaline > Saline | place...
GCTCAGGAAATCCTGGAAGTGACGGCTTATGACGCTAATCGCGGCGGATTGCTGGTCGAGCTGGAAGGTATTCGCGGCTTTTTGCCGGTCAGTCAGCTGGCCGCCGGACATTACCCCCGGGTTTCTGGTGCCGATAAGGACGAGATTTTACAGAAGTTGAATGCTCTGACACGTAAGCCTATTCGAGTTCGCATTCTGGACGTCAGCCGCAAAGACAACAAATTGATATTTAGTGAAAAAGAGGCTGTCAAAGACGATATGCAAGCTCGTTTTACCGAACTTAAAGCCGGTGATGCGGTTGAAGGTGTAGTAACTGGTGTTATTGACTTCGGAGCTTTTGTGAACGTTGATGGCATTGAGGGTCTAATTCACATCTCAGAAATCTCTTGGGAACGGGTAGAAAATCCGCGCGACTACGTAAAAACAGGGCAGACGGTGAAGGCGAAAATCATCGGTATAGATAAAGATCGCTTGAGCCTCAGTCTTAAACAGATGACCGAAGATCCTTGGGTACAAGAAGTCAAGTCGTTTAAAAAAGGTGGTTTGGTTGAGGGCAAGGTGACACGCATCACTCCTTTTGGGGCTTTTGTACAACTCAGTGCGGCTGTTGAAGCCCTGGTTCATGTTTCTGAAATGAGCAATGATGATCACGGCGATCCGGAGCAGATATTCCAACTGAACGAAAAAAAGCAGTTCAAAATTCTCGACATTGATCCGGATGCTCGCAAGATCGCCCTTAGTTTGAAGGGCGCCAAATAATTTAGCAGACTAACGGAGAACAGGGAGCAGAAATTGAGCAGAGTACAGATGACAGATGAATCGGCTGACCACGTTGTCTGCGACTTGAAATCTGCGACATTTCTGTCATCTGTCACCTGCTCTCTGCCAAACGGTAATCAAGCAACGTCTTCTACCGACTTAACCCAGGTAATGTGCAATAAACAGTCGGCAGACTGGAAAGGAGTAGGCGTATGGCGCGAAAAATTGAAATTCCAGATAGTATTACTGTAGGTACGCTTGCGGAGAAGCTTGATTTGCCGGTCACCAGACTTATTGGTGAGCTGATGAAGAATGGTGTTATGGCTACCTTGAATGAACGAATTGATTACGATACCGCACAAATTGTGGTTGGTGAACTTGGTCTTGACATTGAACTGACTAAGCAGCTGGCGGATGATTCTGTTGTTGCCAGAGTGCGTGGTAAAACAGGAGATGTTCGACCGCCTGTTGTTGCCGTAATGGGTCACGTGGATCATGGCAAAACTACGTTACTCGATGCTATTCGCGGCGCCGATGTAGTTAAAGGTGAAGCTGGCGGTATAACGCAGCATATCGCTGCTTACCAGATTGAGCACGGGGAACGTAAAATTACTTTTCTGGATACGCCCGGCCACGAAGCATTTGCGGCGCTCCGCGAACACGGCGCACAACTTACTGACCTAGTGATTATTGTGGTGGCAGCAGATGACGGGATCAAACCGCAAACCGTTGAAGCTATCCGCTTTGCACGCAAGGCTGGCGTTAAAATAATTGTTGCAATTAGCAAAATAGACAAAGAGGGCGCCGACGCCAATCGTATTAAGCAACAGCTTTCAGAGCATGATTTATTAATAGAAGAATGGGGTGGCGATACGGTCGTGAAAGAGCTTTCGGCTAAAACCGGTCAAGGTATTCCTGAGTTGCTGGATATGGTTTTGCTGGTGGCTGATGTCGAGGAATTGAAGGCTGAAGTGCAGGTGCCAGCTCGTGGTCTGATAATCGAATCGCATATGGAACAAGGCAGGGGTCCGGTAGCAGTTGCTCTCATCGAAGAGGGGACGCTTAGCAGCACTGATACGGTGGTCGCAGGCGCTACGTATTCGAGTATTCGTAACCTCGAATCTACGAGCGGTATTTTACTCAAGAGCGCGGGACCTTCCACCCCAGTTATTATTACGGGTTTTAAGTCACTACCGGAATTTGGCGACGAGTTTCAGGTGGTAAAAAACGAAAAAATTGCTCGTACTCAAGCGGAATCTGCCGCACACAATCGTCGCAGCAACAGCAGTTCCGACCTCACTGGTAGCGAATTAATCCGTCTGATTAATCGCAGTAACCAACTTACTGAACTAAATGTAATCATCAAGGCTGACGTTCAAGGGTCGCTAACTAGCGTTGCCGATAGCCTTAAGACGCTAAGCACCGATGAAGTAGCTGTGCGCATTGTTGGCTCCGGAATTGGTCCCGTGAATGAAAATGATGCCCACCTAGCCGCTACTACAAAAGCTATCATTTATGGTTTTCATGTTTTGGCACCGCCCAATATCAAACAATTGGCCAACCGAGATCGTCTGTCGATTAGGTTATACCAGATAATTTACGAACTTATTGACGATGCGAAGAAAGAATTAACAAAACTGCTAGCGCCAGAAATTGTCGAAACATCCCTCGGGCGGCTTGTCGTAAAAGGTATCTTCAAAACCACTAAAACGCAAGTTATTTGTGGCGGTGAAGTTACGAAAGGTAAGATGTCTTCGCCCGCTCACGCTCGGGTGATGCGCGGAAAAGAGCAACTAGCTGAGGTAGAGATCACCAACCTTAAGCGCGGCCCGCAAGATACGAAGGAAGTATTTGAAGGTGAAATGTGCGGCCTGAGTTTTGACACGATTGGTCGTGTGGATGTGCAAGAAGGCGATCACGTAGAGGTCTTTAGTAGAGAAACTATTGCCAGAAGTCTTTGATAGTGGTATAAAATAGCCTAGTATGGAACACTCGTCTGAAAATTTGCCCGAACCACAAGACGATAAACGCAAACGGCGTAGTAAAGAAAACTCTTTTACGGCATGGCTGCGCAGGCAGCGTCAGCAAGAGTCGTTTGCTAACAGTAAGCAAACAGGCGAACATGAGATCGATGAACAGCAAGAAGATGATGAAGAATCCGAAAAGGATACGCGGCCATCAAAGATTCGGAGGCTATTCAAACGAATCTTCCCCAGCATAGTTATTCGTGAATCTGTTCAGAAAACTGAGGGCGGTGCGTCACCACCGGAAAGTTCTGAGAAGATTGCTCCAACTGTTCCAGAGGCGCCTCTGTCATACGCGGCAGAAGGTTCCCCTAGCGCTGAACTGTCATCAGACCAGCAAGACGGGGAATTAACGGCACCAGAGCTAGAAGCAGCGGCCGTTGAACCACCTCGATCCGAGCGTTTGGTTGACACTAAAGATAGCTTGTCAGTAGCGTCACCAAACGAACATTCTGCTGAATCACATCCTGAGCATGAAGTTTCTCTGCACGATGCGGCGGTTGGTGAAAATCTTGAACCGTTGCCATTAGAGCGGCTTCGTCCACCGCAGTATCCGCCACCTATCGAGCAAACTATTTTTCATCGCCAGAAAGAGGTTGAGGCAGAGGAGCCATTGTCGCAACCCGTTGGCAAAAACATAGCTGGCATGGCGGCATTCGGAGCAATTGGCGTTGTGGCGGAAACTATTGGCCGTCGGCGGGCTGATCGGAAAATACGTAAGGAATTAGCTAACGTAAGTGACCGGGCAGCAAAAAGTCATGATCAAGACGCTTCCGCGAACAGAAGAACTGCCATTGAGCAGTCGCGCCATCAGGCAGATTTACGGCTATGGCAAAAGGCGTTTGAGCGACGCTCTGAACCGGAGAAAGCTCGACCAACTGATGATAAAGTATTTTCTCGGCCGATTGCACTTGAGCGCACTGGGCAGACTGCAGAAACAGTTATTTCTAAGTCTAAAGTAGCCGAAAAACAATTCCCATCCATGAACGAGCAGCCGCACAAAGTTCGGTCATTTGAACGACCCACCGAGGAAGCTTTTGAGCGACCGTTTGGTTCCTCGTCTAGCGAGACGGCTTCGCAATCTGCCGAGAGTTTATCTAGATCTGCTCAGTTGATAGAGCAACAGGTAGAGGCTGCCGCTGAGCAGAACATTGCCCTTGAAGGTCTGTACGAACGCCGCCACGAAGTTAAAGATGTGTTTGATGGTTCAGCGCGAGCAGCTAGTTCTGGAGTTTCCAGAAGTGGCTCGTCTCCCGCAACACCCGGAGGTTCTATGACCAACGTAGGTGGTGATGCCAATCAAGGGGATTTTGAAAAAACAGCACACTCACGGGCGTCGGCTTTACCGTACCGACAGGCTGCTCAAAGTGGCTTCTGGGCAGCCGTAGTTATTGCGGCGATTATAATTGTAATAATCATTTTATAGCCAAAAAAACAAAAAAAGTGCAAAAGTACTTGCATTTAAATCATCTTTATGCTTAAATGATGTTATTCGGAAACAAATAACTAAAAAGTAAATTAGCGAAAGGATACGAAACTATCATGAACGAAGCAGGCAACTCAACTCCAGAACGTTATGTAGAAATCAATCGTGAAGTCTATACTAATGATGGCGAGCAGAACGAACAACTAGTCGGCGTTACCCCGGACGGTGAACGGGAGTACCTCGACTGGAACGACATGGATAATATAGCAGCAGAGCACGGTCATGGTTTGGGCGATACGCCGGCCGCCGCCGCAACAAGAGAGCAGCGGGCAGCATTGCGCGGGGAAACCAGCCAAGATAATGAGCCGGTTGCACCTTCGCAATCTAAGGCGAAAGCCTTGAGAGAAAAGGCGGATAATTTACACAAAGTTGCAAAAGTGGTCAATGCAGAGCTGCAATACCCACAGCCAGGTGATGCTGATAAAAGTGATAATCAGAAAGGTAACGTCACTCGTGCGCGACAGGTGGCAAGAATTGCCCATCAGGTTGAGCAGGCGGCTACCGCTTTCGACGGGCAAATTTCAAATCCTCAGAGATCACTAAAAGAACGATTGCAGGCTAAAGAACTAAAACGAGCTACTCTCCGCGCGGAGCAATTAACCAAGCAAAATCAAGAAGCCAGGGCCAAAGCCATACGGGAACGCCATACTAGCAGCGAGGTTCAGGGTCTAAACGATACTGCTGAATTGCAACTGTATGGTTCGGGCAATCGTACGTACACTCGGCCAGACAATGATCAGGAAATAGTTGCCTCGCCGCAGAATCCATATCCGGGCAAACTCGCCAAAATGCTTGATGACCCCAAGTATGGAGAAACACGTGCAGATCGCGAAGAGTCTGTTCGCGGCTATCAAGAGGAGTTACAGCAGTTGGCAGATGACGGTTTTGAACTATGCCAGGCCAAATTAATCATGGACTTGCGCGAAAAAGCCGCCGATAAACTTACGAAAAATCTCAAACCAGTAGTGGATGCCAAAACAGTTCGTGGCCATAAGACTAACGGGACAATTGACCGAGCTTGGGCTGCATACGACGAGGAAGATAAGCAGCGCTTGGCACTCATTCGTGACGGCGGCGTATTCACTAGAGCAGAATATGCACAAGTTACTAATGGTGAAGAGCTGTACTCTAGGGGCAAAGAGTCGTCTAGTGCCCAGAAAACTCCGGAGCAGGCTGCTCTAACTGAGCTGCAAGTAGTTTGGGCTGAGTTTGAGAAATCATCAATTCTAGACCTTAGAGAATCTGCCGAAAATGTCAGGGCAGCGTGCGAAACCTACCTTGCCAGCAGTCAATTCTCTGAAGAAGAGAAGGCTGCTAAGCGTGATAATTTTGAACGAGTAATCAAGGATATTGAAAGCCGGCGCTATACTTCAGAAGAAAATAAATATCCCCGGTCTCCGGATACTAGCAGTGAGGTAAATGAGGAAGTAGCGCTTCTAGTACATAGAGGGGTCAGGACTTTGGACGTTGACATTAAAAAAATCGCCGATAAGGTATATGCCGCCGATCAAGCTGGCGAAACTGCAGACATGCGGCTGGCTAAAGCGCAATTAGACTGTTACTTCAAAGCCTATGCTCAGGCTGCTAATTTAAGTGGAGCCGACAAGCAGGATAGATACAATCTGATCATGGAATACGTCCGTACGGGCAAAATGCCTGATGGGGCTATCCCGGCGCCGCAATCAGCGCCAGGCTCAGGAGGTGAAGCATCATCTGATGACGGCGAAGCCGACGACGCCAACAAGCGTAGCGGATTGCGCAATCGACGGGAGGCTCTAAAGTCGGCTATTATAAATCCTTCAGAAAAGAACAACTGGCTCGAGGCTATTACTGGTAACGAGGAGCGTAAGATATTTACTAAAAAACGTGTTTTCATCGGCGCGGCTGCTTTAGTCGGTGCTGGCGTATTGCTTTGGGCCAGCCAAAAAAACGGCTGGGGCCTTGATGTTATCCCCATTGGTGACGGCGACGGCATGGACCTCAACCCTTTTAATGGCAACCGTCAGGGCGGCCAGGGTTTGGATATTAATCCGTTCGATGGCGATGGGGTTGACCTGAACGTTAATGACAACGTACCAGGTGAAGTTCCCACAGATCCAGCTGCTGGAGACGAATTGCTACCAGTTGCTACGCCAGAAACAGCAGGCAATTTCACATACCCGATAGATTGGGCGGAAGCAAACGGAATGGATTTGCAGGATTTGCATGAACTGTCCGACAAAGCCCGCGCGGCCGGTGAAAGTGTGCAATGGCACGGTAGCGGCACGAAAGAGTGGCTAGAGATTAACGGCAATTCCAGCACGGATTTTCTCGTAGATACGCTTAATAAGTTTCGCAGCTAGGTAGAGTTTGCTAAAATAAAACGATAAAGGGAGGAAGCGATGTTTAAACTGGACGACAATTTGTTAACTGAATTAGGGTTGGGTGAATTACCTGCCGACGATAAAAACAAGATGCTAAAGCATATCTATGAGACATTAGAGATGCGCGTTGGTATGAAGCTGGCCGAGCAGATGAGCAACGAGCAGCTGGATGAGTTCGAGGCGTTTATTAATGCTAACGACGAAGCTGGCGCGTTGAAGTGGTTGGAAACCAACTTCCCGGACTACAAAAAAGTTGTGGCTACTGAACTGGAAACGCTCAAGGGCGAAATCAAAACCCAAGCGCCGCAAATCGTGGCCGCTAGCCAGCAAGCTGGCGCGTAGCTTCTCCAGATTATAAATTCACTATTGGCGATGGGCAATGGATCAGCAATTGGCGATTTGCCATGAAGCTCTATCGCCCATCTTCCATGGCTAATTACTAATTAATTTGTGGCCGGCTAGGAAACCCTCGGCGGACATTTCGTTTTTGCTGGCTGGCTTGAGTCGGTCGATTATTAGGGTACCTTCCGCGCTAGCAACCAGTAGCCTTTTATCATCACTGACATATGCCGTTCCCGGTTTCTCCCCACTTCTCACTCCAATCGCCTCACTTCTAACTGCTCGAGCCTTGGTGATAATAACTTCTTTGCCTGCCAACCGCGCGCGGCTTTTGGGCCACTCTGTGAAGGCTCGGATTTCGCGCTCGATTTGGACGGCTGGCTTATGCCAATCAATATTGCCATTGGCTTTGGTGATAAGTTTGTCATATGTAGCTTTGGTGTCGTCCTGAGGCATTGGCGTGGCCGATCCGTCTAGGATTTTTGGTAACTGGCTAATCAGGAGTTCGCTGCCGAGGCGCAAGAGTGTATCGGCAAGCTCCTGCTTGCTTTCATTGCCGGTTAGGCTCATCCGCTTTTGAGCGAACACCGGGCCGGCGTCCATTTCTTTAGCCAGTCGCATAATCGATACGCCGGTGGTGCTAATGCCGTCAAGGATGGCCTGCTCAATAGGTGTCGGGCCGCGGTAGTGGGGCAGTAGCGAGGGGTGAATGTTCACAATTCCACGAGGGAAGATGTCGATAATCTCTTGCGGGACTATTTTTCCGTAGGCGACCAGCACTCCTAGAGTGGCGTGATAATTTTCAAGCTGGTCTTTGATGTCTTTTGGGCGCGTCGGGAGCAATACGGGAATGTTGTGGTTTTTAGCTACTGATTCAATCTCTAGTGCTCGCGCGCTGCGAGACTGGGCCGATTCGTAATTAGAAACTACCGCCGCGACGAGGTAGCCGGCATTAATGAGCGCCTGGAGCGTCGGGGCTTCAGTGGTTACTCCGGTGGCTAAGCGCTCATTGCCAAAGAAGACTATTTTTTCTGATATCTTTTTCATAATCGAGTTGCTCCAGTTTGCCGTCGGGTAATAGTTTGAAGAATGCTTCAGGGGTGTCCTTGATGTAATCGATAAATACTTTGCCGTTGCAATGGTCGATTTCATGCTGGAAGACGCGCGCCAGGAAGCCTTCGGCGGTGACGCGAAACTCGTGGCCGTTTAGGTTGGTCGCACGCACGCGAACTTTGCTATGGCGCTTCACTTTGCCGTAAATGTCTTTGATGCTCAAGCAACCTTCGTAGTCTTCAACAACGTCACCTTCGTATTTGGTGATCACCGGATTTATAAAGGCAGTGAACGTCCGGTCGCTTTTGTTGTCAAAATTATTACGTATAACGACAGCTCGCAGAAGTTGATCGATCTGTATGGCGGCCAATGCCACACCCACCTCGTGCTGGCGGCTGTCCTCCCAATCCAGCGTCACGGCCTGCATATCTTCGATCAACTGCTTAACTTCGGCAGTAATTAGCCCGACTTTCCGCGAGCGCTGCCGCAAATGGGCGTTGGGCAACATAATCAATCTGCTTTTTGAAACTTCCATTCCAGTCATTATATCAGAGAAGAAGTTATCATTTTGATTAAATCAGTATGGGCGGTCTCGGCCACCCCGCCGAGTTCCTTTTTGGTCGGCAAAAACGAACCGAAAAAGCCGATAGGCAATTTCAGCTCTTTATAGGTTCATCGTCAAAGCCCACAATGCTCGGGGAACTCACCCTTTTCTTGTTTATCTTTAGCTAAATGAAAAGGGCTCAAACATCCCCTCGCTCCAAATTGTGGTTTTGCCATTTACGCTTCAGTGCTCTATTTTTGACCAAACTGCACTACTTTGCGAAACTCCTGGGCTGAGTTTAGTGGGTAGCTATGAAACTATTTACAACAAATCAGTTGGGTCGAGATCGTAGGCCCAGCCGCTGGGGAGGAGAGGGATTATCTGCAAAAGGGCGGGACGGTGCTTGGATTTGATGATTAATTGTTGGCGGTATTTGCCGGCGGATTTTTCGACGTAGGCGGGGCTGGGGCCGGTGATTTGGATAGGGAAGCGCTTTTGGCGCAGGGCTATGGCTAGTTTGCCAGCGGTGGATTCGGCGGATTTTTGGCTGGCGCGCGCGCAGCTGAGCTTGAGGACGTGGCAGAAGGGCGGGAAGAGGAATTGCTTTCTTTGCTCGAGTTGCCGGGCGTAAAAGCCAGCCCAGTCTTTGTTTACGACAGAGGTGAGGGTGAGATTATCCGGCGTGTAAGTTTGGATAATGGCAGTGCCAGCGCGGTGGCCGCGGCCGACGCGGCCGATGACCTGGCTGAGGAGTTGGTAGGTGCGTTCCTCGGCGGTGTAATCAGGGAAATAGAGGCTGGTATCGGCGGCCACGACGCCGACGAGGGCCAGGCGTGGCAGGTCTAGGCCTTTGGTCAGCATTTGAGTGCCTACAAGAATGTCGATGTCGCCGGATTGGATGGCCTCGTAGTGTTGCTCGATGCGCTCGGACTTGGTGCTGTCGGTGTCGAAGCGCTGGATGCGAGCGCTGGGAAATTCGCGCTGCAAAGACTCGACGACGGATTTGGTGCCGATGCTTTTGAAAATAATATCGGCGGCCTGGCAGTCGGGGCAGCTGGACGGCGCGGCCGAGCGGAAGCCGCAGGTGTGGCACTGCAGGCGGTGGTGGTCGCCGTGGTAGGTCAGCGGGATGGCGCAGTGTGGGCATTGAGCCTGCCAGCCGCAGGCTTGGCAGAGGACAAGGCGGGCGGTGCCACGGCGGTTGAGGAAGATCAGGGCTTGCTCGCCTTTTTGCAGCCCATCGTCAACGGCCTCTAGTAGGCGGGTGGAAAAGTGCATTGAGCTGCCAAGGTTGTTTTTATCGCGCATGTCGATGATTTCGACGCGGCTTTTTTCTGCCGAGGTTTGGGAGGCCATCTGTTGCATGCGCAGGATCGGCAAGCCTTTGGCCTCGGCGATGTAGTAATCCTGGACGCTCGGGGTGGCTGAGCCTAAAATTAACGTCGCGCCGTGGATGCGAGCCAGCTGGCTGGCGACGCGCACGGCCTGGTAGTGTGGCGCCTGCTCCTGTTTGTAGGCGGTTTCGTGGCATTCATCGACAATAATTAAGCCAAGGTTTTTTAGTGGACTGAACAATGCCGAACGAGGGCCGATAACGATTAGCGGTCGGTCGGAGTTGAGGATGTCAAGCCACGCTAAGCGGCGTTCTTTTGCCGTTAATCCCGAATGCAGTAACACGACTTTATGAGTACTAAGATTGGATTGAAAGTCGGCAACTAACTGAGGGGTTAGGCCAATCTCCGGCGTTAGTATTAATACTGAACGCTTGGAGAGTAAGGTCTCTTTAGCTAGCTCGATATAGATACGAGTTTTGCCGCTGCCAGTATCGCCGTGTAGCAGGAAAGTGCCGACCGGACTTTTGCTGATTTGGTCTAAGACGTTTTTTTGCTCTGGGGTTAGAGACGGCAAAACGCTTGTTGACTTTGGTTTATGCTGGCTTTGGTCGGTGCTTGCAAGGTCGTTACCCAACAGGCTGGTCGGTAAAAATTGTTGGGCTACCATCCCAAGTGGTGATGGGTAATATTGTATAAGCCAGAGCAGCAGCTTCAAGCTACTTGCTGGCAGCGGCTTATCTAGTATGTATTTATCGATTGGCTTGGTGGCAAATACGGGCTTTTCAACGCCCTCAATAATAATGCCCAGTACGGATTCTTTTCGCACTGAGATCATGACTACACTGCCTTCATCCATCCGTTCATTACTGTGGTAGGTCAGAAACCCTGAGCCATGGTAACTCGTTAGTCGTGCTAGCACATGATAGAAGTACATGTCCTCATTATATAACCATCCCAAAACAAAACCTGCATTTCAGGCCGCGCCTAAGAGCCTGACCTAAACCTCCCGTCCGGCTAAAACACCAGGTCCAGGGCTTTTCACCAGTTTTTCAACTAAAACCGTACCGTTCAGGTACGCTTTTAGCCCCAAAACCGCTGAAAATTCCCTGGCTGCTGGTGTTTTCCCTTTGAA
>Ga0136558_1001677_pt1 | contig 11028 bp, 10 predicted proteins | sample AntRauTorckE6833_FD_101391 | JGI IMG/M metagenome (GOLD analysis project Ga0136558, IMG submission 101391) | Saline lake microbial communities from Rauer Islands, Antarctica - Metagenome Torckler E6 #833 | ecosystem: Environmental > Aquatic > Non-marine Saline and Alkaline > Saline | place...
AACTTTCAGTGATTCATTTAGATAAGAAATATTGAGTACTTTCATTCTTTCAGTGCCTTTTCTCGTGACAAAATACTCAACGGTTTTAGTTGATTTATATTTTCTTCTTATTAGTCCCTTTTTCTCATACGCATCTAAATAATTGTTGACTAAAGAGACTGCCACCCCAATCGACTTAGCAATCCCTCTTTGAGTAATATGGGCATCTTTTTCGATTAAGTCTAGAATCATGAATTCCTTGTATAAAGGTGTTGGTTTAAAAAACGAGTTATCACTCATGAGCGTCACATCCATTGTTCTAAATTTGAATAATTATATTCTACAACATAAACGCACCTTTTACAAGGGGTTTTATGGATTTTGTTAAAAATAAGAACACATACTTAAGAGCCCATTTCACGATGCTTATCAATAACAAAAAACTAGCACAGCAAGGCTTTGAGTGCTAGTTTTATAATCGTGTAATCACATGTTGTTTTATAAAAAAGATAGAAGCTTTTTACCTATGATTCAAGGTATGCGATAAAGTCATCGTAGGATATGGATGCCTCTTCTTTTAAAATAAAAGATTCGATTTGTGCTTCTGAATCATCTTTCATCCGGTTGATGTGATCTTGATAAACAAGCGTTGATTTGATATTTACATGTCTCATAAGCCCTTTTGTCGCCTCTAATGAGCCACCTCTAAGGAGGTTCATAAACGCCGCTGTGTGTCTTAGGCAGTGGGGTGTAATACCACTATGCTCTAATCCACACTCTTTTAAGAGTCTTTTAAACATATCCTTAAAAAAAGTTGTTGAGAGATGTCCTTTATCTGATACCTTCCTGTGTGACATAAAAAGATATGGGTTGTTGTCACGCCGTTTATTTAAATAATCATTTAATGCGTCTCTAGCACCCTTAGATAGATTTACGAATTCGGCGTCTGTTTTTTCTCCTTCTCTTTGAACATAAAGACATTGTTTTGAATCTACACGTTTGTAGTCTTCTCTTTTCGCATGTATGATTTCAATCGCTCTCAAACCGGATGTCATCATCACATAGATGATCGCATGATCTCTATAATGCCAAATATATTTTCGTACCTCTTTTGTGTGTAGGATCATATGTTTAGCTTGTTCTTTAGTTAGTATTGGTTTTTTTATACGGTGTTTAATGCGTTCATTTTTAATAGAAACCATAATATCATAAGCATAAGTAACTGGTAAGCATAAGTTTTTTTGGTTTATGCTTAAATAATGATAAAAACCTTTAAGTGCACTGATTTGAATATAGATATATTCAGTTGAATGACCTGATCTTCTTTTATGTTCGCGGTATTTTATCACATCACTTGTCTTTGCGTACATGATATGACGCTCTTTTAAGTGGCTTATATAGTGGTTAAAGACGATTTTATATGATTTTAGGGTTGAACTTGAGATATTTTTATTCGAAAGATATCTTTCACTTAACTCTTCTAAAGGGTGATTATCCATAGGTTTTTACCTCAATTTTTATAAATATATGGTGTAAAGTCTATGAGCTTGATACTTTAGCAAGCACTATAGGCATTTTATTCCTTATTCAAAAATGCATCTTCTTTTAAAATATAATTTTCTATTTGATCCTCTGAATCATCTTTCATGCGGTCTATATGATGGGCATAGATTAATGTAGATGACATGTTTGTATGACGCATGAACCTTTTGGTTTCTTCTAATGAGCCACCCCTGAGTAAATTAAGTGTCGCAGCTGTATGTCTTAAGGCATGTGGTGTAATCTTTGTATCTTCAAGCCCTGAGTCTTTTAAGACACGTTTAAACATCCCAATAAAGAAAGTTCTTGAAAGATATGGAATATCAGTATGATGTGAATGTGAAATAAAGAGATATGGATTTTTATCTTTTCTTTTATTTAAATAATCTTTAATAGCCTCTTTAACACCCCCTGTGATCTTTACATACTCATCTCTTGAATCTCTTCCCTTACCTTGTACATATAAGATAAGCTGATCATTAACAGACTTTAGATCTTTTATTCTTGCCCGTCTTACCTCAACAGATCTTAAGCCAGTAGTGATCATCAAATAAATCATCGCATGGTCTCTATAATGCCAAATATATTTTCTCATACTTTTGGTCGTCAATATCATCTGTTTGGCTTGTTCTAGTGTTAAAATCGGTTTTGATACTTGGGTTTTTATGCGCTCATTTTTGATTGCTTCCGTGATATCAGAATCGTAGGCTTCTGGTAAATCCAAGCGCTTTTGATTGAAGCTTAAATACCGGTAAAATCCTTTGAGCGCACTGATCTGGTGGTAAATCCACCGCACGGAATATCCCTGATTTCTTTTCCATTCCAGGTAATTAATCACATCACTAGTATGAGCGTATAGAATCTGATGTTCCCTTAGGTAAAGTGTGTATTGCTTAAGTATCGTATTATATAATTCGAATGTGCCTAAGCAAATATCCTTTTCTGCAAGATATTGACTGACCAAGGCTTCTAAAGGATGATTATTCATAGTTTAAACCTCCAATCCTAAATAGTTCTTTATAATATACTACTGTGCTAGCGTGATTTTTACTTTAATTTTAAAATTTATCAATAACTCTTGATGGTCTTTTTACAAAACTGGGACACCTACTTTTATATGAACAGTTTTACAAATTTCACATTTTCAAAAAAATTGTAGCAGTGCAATCTCTCCGAAAGAAGAAATTAAACATTCATATTTGGAAATAATGGTCGTTATTTCTATTTTCGTGATTTTTCTTACTTTATTATTTCTATTTTCGTGATTATTGTGCTTTTTTTCAAAAATATGCCTTCCCCAAATGAGTGTCATACACGGCCACCTTCTTCCTACTCACTTATATAGTACAAATAACGACGCTTTTTTCTTTTTTTTAACGATAAAAATTAAGATTTCGTTAATATTCCTTGTGATATTAGCTTATTCAATAGAACTTTTAAAAGAGAATCTATTGTTTTAACCTTATTCTTCTTTAGAATTAACCATTATCAGGACCAATCTATAAAGAAACCTTGATTTTGCCATTAAATTGAATAAAACCTTGATTTTGCTTTAAAATGTCTTATAACACACAGACTTTTTTATTTCAAACCTAGCAAATATGGCTGAAAAGAAATCAAGAAATATTAGTTAGAGCGTTAAGTGTAGTGTTAGAAACGATTTCAAAAGTATACACAAAAAGGACAAGTAACGCTTCACAAACTGATTGGTTATGAAATCACCTAAGACAAAAAATATAAGCCGATTTCTAAAGATGCTGAAACGATTAAAACATTATTTGCTATGAAACTAGATGGCAAAGAAGTAAGTGAGCTAATAGCATATGCAAGAGATCATTGCTTAAAAACTACCAAAGGTAATGAGTTTACTACTTCTTTGCAAATCAACAATATCCTAAGAGATAAACGATGTGTTGGCATTATGGAACATGAAAAAACATATATGAATCACAATCAAGGTGGTAAAAGGAATATCGTTAATGATTGCGATAAACCAAAATATATTATCAAAAATCACCACGAAGTTATCATTGATGAAGATATATTTAATCAAGTTCAAGAATTAATCAATAGCCAAACAAGAAAACATCATCTTCAAGAGAAAAATCCTTTCACCTAGTTTATCTACTCATTAATGCATGATACGCATTTACATATCAAAGTGAAAGTGCCAAACAAACCAGAGTATGATTTACTAGAAAATGAATACAAGCGAAAAAAGGGCACATCGCGCATTTATTCTAAGACAGCAACCCACGTTACCTGAAAGGCAACAATCGCCTTAGCAAGGAAATTTAAGGAATTAGAAGCCAAATTTGACAAGCAAGTTAATCAACGATTAAACAAAAAACCTTTAGATAAAAAAATGAATAAATTAAGTAATAACCTTAGATCTTATAAAGACCAATAGTTTAAAATCATCAAAAAAGACGAACTTGATTCAGCAGATCAAGCTCTAATGATTGAACCAGAAAAAATCATCATTAAAAAGAGTATTAAATATGTTCGATTAGAAGATGAAACCTTACCACAACAAGGGTCCGTGTCAAAGAGATTAAAAAAGCAATAACCTCTATTGAACTACCTATGGTTGATTTGCCAATTGATACCATAAAGAAAATATTCGATAAGATTGTTATTGTCGATCAAGAGAATTATGTCTTTATCATAAACACTACTGATAAGTCTATGGAAAAAGATGAACTAAAAAAAGTAGCAGAAATCAATCCACTACTTGAAAGTAAATGTAAAGCTAAAAATAAAGGTGTTGAGCTCATTAGCTGGAAAGTTGTAATAATTTAAAAGTCATCATTTATATGTCTCATAGAAATGATTTTAGTTAATAGTTTATCAACAGATCGTTCGTTATATTTTCTATCCCATTTTCTTATTCTATCGATAAGAACATCTATGTCTTGTTTATCTTTAACAATAATATATTCAATGTCCTCAATATCGATTTTCAAACTGATTTGTTTATGTAGATTAATTTGTTTTTTGTTATGTTGTTTTCTACTTGCTTCGTTGATATAGAATTTTTGTGAGGTTGCTTTTTCAAATTCTTTTTGATCAGGAACATAACGCCACTCATTTTCAATATGAAAATACTTGAATTTATGCTTTTTCATAGTCTTAGGATCATCATTCATTATCTTTAATGGTTTCATGTAATTTTTGATACTTTTTACAAACTCCAATGATAAATCATAAGCATGCAAAACGTCTTCGTTTTCAAAATCACTAAAAAGGGTTTCATATTTTTTAGTGTCAGATGTCTTAACTAGATTTTGCATTTTACTATAAATAGGCATTTCAGGAGAATAATAAAAAACTGGCGTTAATCCCTTTTTCAAGCCCCAATTTTGGGACATGCCTATAGCAAAGTTCCCATATCTATCCATGTGATCTTTAATCCTAGTTAAAGGGATATCACAGAAACATGTCATTGGAAAGGTATTAAGTCCTAGGTGATTCTCTAATCCAGTTGAGATTAGATATTCTTCATCTCCATACAAATCATCAATTTCTTCTTTACAATACATTGGGACAAATCCCTTTTCAAGAATACTAATTAGTACATCCATTTCATCAGTAAAATGGAACAACGAGTTTGATTTAGCTGACATAAAATATATTACACATTAACATAGTGCGTCTCCTTTCGTTTCCTTCTTTTAACAATCAATAGTTATATATAAAACTATTTTCGAATTTTAACTGTGATAATATTACTCATATATATTTTCCCTGTAGTAGTTTCTAGTTTTGCTTGTGCATAATGATCACCATAATAAAGTGTACTCTCGAATTTAATATAATGGTTAGCTGTAGAAACATTATCAATTTTATTAGATCGTTCTAGCTTATTACCCCTAAGTTGACTGGCTTTTCTAGCTTCATAACCTGAGTTACATATTATCCACGTCACTGAATTAACTACAAACGATGAAAGAACATAGGCAACAAACTTAAGATTTGAATTTATATTTATTTCAATATTCTCCGAGATTGAATTATTGTATGAATCATCATATGAATAAAAACCTGATATTCTAAAAATATTATAAAGAACTAATGCATTGTCGAACTTAATCAATGAAGAATGATTTCTAGCATTATTTTTATAAGACTCTGACACATTATAACTTACTCCTAAAATGCACTTTCGAATAGATTCATCATCATCAGTTAATAAAGCAAGTCTTAATTTATCTAGATTACTTCTTATCAATCCATATTCATGTTCATTGTGAATCTTCATAATGTCATTGTTAAAGTTAGCGGGATCAAAAATTTTGGTCGTACCAATATCATTAGAATGATTACAAAAATGAACTAACTTATCTTGAATATCATCACCATCTTGAAAATCTTCTTCGACTATATCTATAATGAAAATCTCAAGAAAGAAAGATTTAAATCTAAGATTATTAAATTCTCTAAATAATTTCACTATTCTAATTAAATCTTTACTATTTGACTCTTTCACCTTGTTTATTTGCTTTTCTGGGTTGGTCTTTAAGGTTTTCTGTTCACGATTATTCCATAAATTTACATCTTGAGAGTCTTTTATATATCTTCCTGGAACAACATCAACAGTTGTATCCCAGGAATTTTCACCTATTTTTCCTGTGAGTTCTATTGCGCTATTTTTTCTATTAACTAAGTAATTATTATCTTCAAGAGCTTTTGCAGTTGTTTCATATATTTCTTTTAAAGTCATATTAGTATTGCAATTAACATAACATATCAAATCTATGTCACAAGAGTTTGTATTGGCAGTCCCTTTAGCTAAAGAACCCCCATATATAAACCTTACTCCAGTATCATATAAAGAAGACAATACTTCTTTAATTGAGTTTCTATATGTTTCGCGAATTTCCTTTTGAAAGTCCCTATTAACTCTATAAGCATCTAACAATTCTTTTATTATGTTTGCCATATTTTATCCCTCATTCAATATTCCTTTCTGAACATCCAATGCCCAATTATAGTTCCCGTTCTCAAACTCATAAGCCATAACTTCAGGGTGATGAGCTTGAATTGCAGTTCCGATAATAAATGATACTGGTTGTCTAGAGGATGAATATAAATGAATTATTTTTATATCTTTATTTCGGCATTCATCTAAAAAATCAGAGATAAAATAGAATGTTTTATTTAAATATTCTAGTGTAATTTTATCGATGATTATGTTGTTATATTCATATGTATAACACGATTTAACTGTCTCTTTATTAATAATATATGAACTTGAAACTAACAAACAAATTTCATCTACATCATTTGGAATAGTTATTGTATTTTTTGAGATTCTTTTTCTTGAAAAATCTATTTTATAAAATCCACTAGATTCTTTCTTGGTATCAAAAAGAACGTAATCATGGTTATCACCTAAATAATACCCATCATATATTGCAAATGGTGTACTTGCATATCCGGCATATCCGATTCTAGGTTTATATTGTAAGTTTCGGGAAATATGATATAAATCAATTTTCATTTTCTTTAAATGCACCTTATTAAACTTTAATCCTAGCTTACTAACCTTAGACTCATTAATTATAAACTTGCTTTTTTTAATACTATGAATTTCATCAATACCATTTTGATCAAATATCTTCTTATTAGAGTTAACATAGATAACATCAGAATTTTTCCAAAAAATTGCCTTTATGATGTTAATCAATTTAATTATAAAGCTAATTTTATATTTCATAATAATACCCCCAAAATTATTTTCTACTTTTGAATTCTTTTATAACTTGATATATATCTGAGTAAGGCAGTGAAACAATTTTTTCATCTACATACATTTTTTCAAAATTACTATTACTTCTAATATCTCTATTTGAGTTAGCTTTAAAATCATCCAGTGAGACAATCTCAACATGACAATCATCTCTTAAAATAAAATTGATTTGGTCTTTTCTAAATAATTGTGGTGATAATAATTTAACATCATGACTTGTCATAATAAATTGTGCGTTATTGTTAATTTCTGAATTCACAAGGACTACTAACGCCCTTGTTAACTTATGGTGAAAACTGCTTTCAAACTCATCAATCAACAGGATATTACCCTCTTGTAGTGCTGAAATGATATGCATTGCTAAAACTATAAACTTATTAGTTCCAACTGAATCAAAGAGAATAGAAGGTTTTTTTACTATATCTCCATTTTTATCTTTGTAAACTGATGTTACTCTCAACAAATCAACTAAAGACTCAAATGACTCTTTGTTGTCATCAGTGTTTATAAAATCTTCAAAGCCATCATTTTCAGAGATAAACTTATAAATATCAGTTTTGTATAACTTCTCTTCAGACAATAAATTTCGTTCTTCTATGTATAGCTCTGTTGAAACTATTAGTTTATTTAAAATAGACATTCTTTTTGAGTCATTTATAAACTTAGTGTAAAGCGGTACATTAATGATATTCTCACGGTTGTTTACACATTTAATTTTATCAAAAAATGTATCAATCAATGTAAACGTCTGATGATAATCAAAACACTTTGTATATCCTAAAAAATACGAGACAATTAATTTATCTAAAGGCAGATCTAGTAGTTTAATTTTGAAACTATCAGTGTTCACAAATTCCCCTTCTATTTCGCCGCTTAAATCGCGCGAGAAAAGGAGTTTATCATCTTCATATAGATATTCACCAATACTATCTTTTAATTCGAATTCAAAGCCATAAATGAAGGTTTTGGTGTCATTTGAGAACGTCACTTCAAATTTAAATAAATTATCATAGTCATAAATGAAATTCTTAAGAATCTCAATAGGAAACTTATTCACGTATCCTTGCTTAAATATTTTTTTCATTCTCATTAAAGCATCTAGCAATGCTGACTTCCCAGTATTATTCCCGCCATATAAAATTGCACTTTTTAGATTCTTTTTAATAGTCGTTTTCTCTTTATGGACTATGATATTTTCTGATAGGTGTAACGCGTTCTTTGTTTTAGGCACCATCTTAAGTTCTACTGGCTGTCCAAACACTTTATATCCACCAACTTTAAAGCTGCTAAGAAGCATTTCGATCACTTCCCTTCATGTAAAGTATACGCTTATAGATAACCGTTGTCAATTTGATATGCGTTTTTAATGCATATTATAAAAAGCAATAGGAAAATCTATTGCTTTTTATAATATGTTTTATGGTTTCTCTTCTGACATTATCTCCACTTTAAACTGCTCAATAACTCTTAAATCAATATAGCTCGATGTTTTATCTGATATTAATAAATCTATATAACTTTCTAACTCGTCTTTGGTCATCTTCTCTTTAGTATATGATCTTCCTAGAACACCCAAAACACCTGTATATTTAACTTTTAGTTTTTTACAGGCATTTCTTACGGGTTTATCATTACTATTGCAATAATAAAGATTTTCTTTCGCAATGGATATTGCAAATCGATCATATCTTGAAAGTTTCTTAAATTCAATTTCATTAACTAATAAAGCATATGTTTCCAGCCCTACTTCAGTTTCAATAAGTCCAACATGAAACTTATATTGTTTGATTTCAAGTTTAATTTCTGGTGGCAGTTCATCATCGTATATTATCTGGGGAATAATAACATCATCGAAGATCTCAAATATTAAACTAAGACATCCAATCTCAGATAAATCTACCAATACATTGTTATCAACAACAACTGATATATTATCCGAGTGATAAATATCTTTCATCTATATTTCTCCACTCCTTAAGTAATCTTCTAGTATCTAAAGTGTTAGTCCCCAATACTTCTGAAATTTTATTTGCACTTATCTCTTCTTTAAAATATAGATCTTTAATTCTGTTAATCAACTTATTATTTTTTTCTTGGATATCTATCTTTTCAAGAGGGTGTGGTTCCTTTGCTTTATAACCTGCATAATTTATTTTTTTCCAAAAATTAGTATATTTTTCTTTTGATATAATTTTATACTCGTAAAGCATCACATATAGAGTTTGAATGCTTACCTTAAAATATTTTTTCATTTCAATTGGATCTATATTGTCTCTTGATTCAATATACATATCAACAAGATTTTTAGGCATTAAAAAGTAGCCAGCAAACTTATTTGCGATTTTTTCATTAAGATCCGATTTACCACTTACATAAAACGCATTATATTCGTTGTCACTATATTGTTCTGAGTGAAACAATAAATGTGCATATTCATGAATTAAAGAAAATATTTTTCTTTCTTCAGGTATATTATCTGAATTGTTAATAATAATGTAACTACCAAACTCATTAAAGAATGAAGATGCTCCAAAATAATTATCGTTTTTAAAATCTCTTGCGATCACATTAACACCAATATTATGAATCACTTCAAAATAGTTCTCTGGTATAACATTTTCGATATTAGCAACTCTTCTTTGTTCTAAAGCTAATTTAGAAACAAGATTAAATATAACTTTTTTGTCATCCGATAGATTAATACTGTATTTTTGAGGGATGTATCGATAACTAGAATCGCCAATAATATCCATATAACTATAGATGGCATTCTTCAAATTGTCTATATCAATATTTTTGATATCTTTTTGTGGTTTATCTGCTCTGAATAAAAAACTGACATCTTCATGTTTCTCTTTAAAGAAATAATCAAATGGTTTTTGAAAATGTAATGCAACCTTCATAAGCTTTTCACTATCAATAGGTTGACTTCCATCAACATATTTTTTTAAAGTCGGATGAGATACACCAATAGACTCGCTAAGTTTTCTTAGCGATAGATGTTCTTTTTCCATAAGTGCTTTAATGTTATTACCAATGACTAGTGAAACATTCATAACCATCACTCCTTTACATATATATTTTACCACAAAATATTATTTAATCAATGTATTGGTAAGAATTTTTACCACTTTAACTGTTTAAAGGTCGATGGAAAGCGCTATTTAAAGTTAATTTATGAGGTTTCGACCACATTTAACCGCATAAAACTCGATCTAGTAAAAACTAAAGAACAAAACTTTTTTTTACTGCTAAATTTTATCAATTTTCCATATTGTATATACTGAAACATCATTTCAAGTACTAGTGTTAAAGCTTTAAAACAAAGTATTTTTACTATTCCATTATCGTCTCAATATAGACCATAAGTGTCACTTCTTATGGGTATAATTAGTTTACTTTTGCAAAAAAGCCTAAAAGCCAATAAAAAATGCAGGAAATATACCTGCAGATAGTGAAAATCATGAAAATATGCTCTTTTTGTGTCAAAGCTTGCAGTGAAACATACATAGAACCGACAGTCTTATCTAAAGGGTGTCGGAGCGAAAACAAGGCACACCGCGCATTCATACCAAAACAGCAACCCGCGTTACCAGAAAAGCAACAATCGCCTTGGCGAGGAAATTTAGCGAATTAGAAGCCAAGTTTGACAAGCAAGTCAACAAGGGATTAGACAATAAACCCTTAGAAAGAAAACTAAAGAATTTAGGTAATGATTTAAAAGCTTTTAAAGATGAATATTTTAAAATCTTAAACAA
>Ga0136558_1001679_pt1 | contig 11027 bp, 8 predicted proteins | sample AntRauTorckE6833_FD_101391 | JGI IMG/M metagenome (GOLD analysis project Ga0136558, IMG submission 101391) | Saline lake microbial communities from Rauer Islands, Antarctica - Metagenome Torckler E6 #833 | ecosystem: Environmental > Aquatic > Non-marine Saline and Alkaline > Saline | place...
ACCCACCTGCACGAGCTCGGCGATGACCTTGAGAGCCGACCTCCGCCCTTGGGTCGTCGAGAGAGCCTTGTAGGCCGAGGCGTTCCTGTCCGCGATGGACAACGCCGCTAGGGCTGACCCCGACACCTCCCCCACATCCCGGTGAGCCGGTAGCTGACCCGTCTCGTAGCCAGGCACCTCATTGACAGGCCGAGTGGACATGAGCCAAGGCCGCTGGTTGGCCGTCTGGAGTGCCGTCTCCTCGGTCATGCCGGGGTTCTCCCCCAGGAGCTTCGCCGCGAGGGCATTCCGCTCCTTGACCCAGTCCTCGGATGCCTCGTCGATCTCTGCCTGCACCTCCTCGGAGGCTCGGTTGAGTTGCTGGCCCATCGCGGTGAGATCCCGAACCGTCGTCACCACAGGCACAGCGGGTGCCACACTGGGATCCTTCCGACCTGTCCGGAGCTCGGGGATGTCCCCGTCGAACTGCACCCGCTCATGGATGGCCGCCTCGAGCAGCGGGTTCATCATCGGGAGGCTCTTCTCCCCACCCTTGAACACGATGGGTGGCAACGGTCCGCCCGACGGCACTGTGATCTGATTGCTCTCCGCCTTCAGAGCTGCGAAAGCCCCTTCAGCGACGCGGGAGATGTCCGAGCCGATGCCCTGTTGGGTCACGATGTCCATGAGGCGACCAATCGCCGTCACCTGGTCGATGTCCCCCGCCTTGAGCATCTCGAGGATGGCCCCGACCTCGGGGAACTGGTCGGCGAGTTCGGCGGACATCTCTTCAATGGCCTTGTTGACCTTGGGGTCGAACATCATTCATCTCCTTCGGTGGGCTTTCCACCGAGTGTGAAGCTCCCCCCAATCTCCACGACCGTACCCTTCGGGGTTGTCACCTTGGGTGCCCAGGGGTCTACAGGTTCGGGTGGGGGTGGTGCGGGTGTGCCGTCGAGCATCAACCCGTCGGAGGGGAAGGAGGTGTTGTTCGCTTTCGGGGCCAAGTTCCTGTCAGTCACCTGTTGCCACTGCTCGGCAGAGGGCTGGCTGTTCCGACCCCCGGGCGACGGCCGTGTGGGGCTTGGTGCCACGGGTGCCTCCTGAGGAGCCCGTTTGTTGTCGGGCTTCTTGGCCCCAGGCTTTGGGTCGCCGACCCCCAGGAGTTGGCGGACGTGTTTGCACATGCCGTTGACGTCCAGGCGGTTGTACTCGAACGCAGGGCAGGTGCAGTCGTAGAGCTTCTCCCCGGCGTGCTCACCGATGGTGGTCGTGTACGCCTTGCCGTCCGACCCCCGCACAATCTCCTGGCGGATGATGACCGGTTCGGGCTCGGGCTCAAACCCTGTAGGTCGAGACAGGTCAACCGCGAACTCTGCGGCCTTCTCTTCGGACACCGGCTCCCAGTCGCCTCGCTGGTCCGCAATCTCGAGTCGCATGGCCTTGCGGAGCAGGTCGGGGAAGTCGAGCTCACGGATGGCTCGGAACTTGGGGTCGTTCGGGTCGGCAAACGACGGGTTGTTGAGCAGGATGTCTTCTTGGGTGTCCATGCGGCGTTGCCAGTGAGTCTGCCCCGAAGCTGAGTTGGTGCAGCCCGAGTTGCCGCACCGGGAGCAGAACTGGAACTTGAACGCCTCCGGAGACATCTCCCTGGCGTGGTCACCCGCGTAGCATTCCTTCCACATGTCGCGTTGATCAGCCATTTCCGCCTCCGAACAGATCGAATACCGTGTCACCCTCGTCTTCGCTGCTCGCCGGCCACTGGACCGCCCCACACCACTTCACCCCTTGGTCCTGCACGACCCACCGAATCTTGTCCTCGGTTGGGTGGTCCTCAATCCCTCGAGGGCGACTCGGGGTGTGCCAACTACGCCCGTTGACGATGCCATCCTGCTTCCACCCAGCTCCTCGCAGTGAAACCCCGGGTTCACTGGCCAAGGTGTAGGTGTACAGTCGACGGTAGCCCATGGCTCTCGCTGTACGCCAAGAGGCCCCGTAGAGAGCCGAGCAAGCGTTCGGACACCCATCGGTAGCCACCCGGTTCACCTCGACCGTCCAGCCGTCCATGAGACTGCGTGCGACGGGGTTCCCGATCATGGCCACGCCGCGAACCAACCCCTCCTCATCGACCACCGCGAGACTGAACTTCCCAGAGACCACCGGCTTGTGGTGGCGGTGCATTGCCCCCACAAACTCGTTGGCCTGCTTCCGGGTGCAGGGCACAACCGTCAGCTTGGATTTCCCCACGTTGGCTTCTTGACGGTCCATCTCACTCCCCGAACAGGTCGAGGACAGAACCCTCTTCGATGGGCAACGGTTCTGCGGGCGGCTTCTCCCCAAGAACACGACGCTTGGCCATCGGTAGGTAGGCGGGGTTGAGGTCGATGCCCACGTAGTCGTGGCCCAACTCCAGAGCGACCATCCCCGTCGTGCCTGACCCGGAGAACGGGTCGAGCACTGTCGATCGAACGGCCTCCTTGATGCCACAGTCACATACGGGCTGCCATTCCTCTGTGGCCTCTTCCTCATCGCGGACCGTCTTCAAGACCCACGGTGTCTGACAGCTCGGGCACACGCCCTTGTCCGAAGTCCCCGCTCGGATGCACCGCTCGGGCAACGCAGGTGGGAACACCGCGAAGTGGGCCCCAGGGAACGGCTGGGTCGGCATTTTCCACACGTCACCTGGGTTCTTGCCCTTGGAGTTGTATGAGCCCCGGCCTGTTCGCCTACCTGGTGCGGCAAGGGCCCCCAGATGTTCCTCCGCATCGTCGAGCTTGCGTTGACCCTCCCGGTCCTCGGTCCACTGTTGGGCAGGCTCAAAGTTCCCCTCGTCGTCGTACTCGCCGTAGGTGTGGGGCACACGGATGGCATCGAGGTTGAAGTAGTACTTCTTGGATTTGGTGAGAAGGAAGATGAACTCGTAGGAGGCCGCCAGACGGTCCCTGACGGGCGTGGGGAGGTGGTTGGCCTTGTGCCAGATGGTCGCGTTGCGAAGCCACCAGCCGTCCGCCTGGAGGGCCAGGGCAAGCCTCCACGGGATGCCCACCAGGTCTTTCGGCTTGAGGCCATCATCCTGGCAGCCTTCCATCTTCCCTTTGCCGCCCCAGTACGTGTCCCCGATGTTGAGCCAGAGGGTGCCATCGTGCCGCAGGACGCGATGGACCTCACGGAACACCTCGACCAGGTGCTCAACGAACATCTCGGGTGAGGGCTCGAGGCCGAGGTCACCACGCCAGGCCCCACACTCCGTGCAGAACTCACCCTGGCTCGTCGCCTTCTTGGGTTGGTCCGCCGTCTGAGTGCCTTGTAGGGTGGATTGGGTGCCGGAGCTTCCCCGGCCTGGTGCCTTGATCGGGCTGCCCCACTGATGACCACACCCTTTCCGACCGCCGAACACGAGCGGCTCCACACCGTAGTCCCTGAGTCCCCAGTAGGGGGGCGAAGTGACCACCGTGTGGATGGATTCCGTGGTCATCCTCGAGAGGACGTCCCGGTTGTCTCGACCGTAGTAGAGCGTCGCCGACGGCGGGTCGTCTCCCACAGGGAGCTTGATGGTGTGTGGCCCAGGAGTGTTCACCTCTTGTTTCGCCCTTTCTTGGCGGTCGCGAACGGCGGAAGGGCCGTCGTCGGCTTTCCGCCGGGTGCGAACGGGATCCAGTGGCCCTTCTTCTCGTGCAGGGCGAGGGGACACGACGAACACTTCTCCGCGTTCATCACCATGAGGCCACAGACACGTTGCCAGGTCTGAATCTGCTGGAACTTCTGCTCGCTGATGGCTCCGGACTGGCGGAGCTCGATGGGCGACGCATCGAGGGTGGCGTGTGCAGGAGGCCAGTCCGCCTTGTGTTTGCAGTGGAGCTCGACCTGGCTGGTCTTCTTGCTTCCGTCCTTGGCCTTGACTTCGATGGTGATGGGCTTCAGTTTCATGTCTTGGCTCCTTTGGATTCCCCGAGTCTGTCGTCGATGCTCTCGATGTCCGCCCGGATCTCCGCCATGCGATTGACGAATCGTTGTCGGAGCACTTGTACCCCTGTCAGAGCCTCGTGGGCAGCTGTCGCCTCCTTCATCCGGTCCTGGAGGCGAGACTTGTCGACTCGCAGAGACACCCGTTCGAGTGTGTCCGGTGGCACCACCCGAACGGCCTCCAGCTCTTCGGCCCATGCTCGGTGCCATCGGAACTCCTCGAGGAGCACGGTGAGCATCTCCCCTACGGACTGGAGCCGGTTCGTCTGGAGGGGACACGTCTCCTGCTTGCAGGACAACCCACACGTCACAGGGTCACCCTGACACCGCACCCAGACCTTCGGGTCGATTCCGAGGACAGCGGCCATGAGGTCGAGACCAGCCGCCATCTCCTGGAGGTTGTGTTCGGGTGGGGACCCCTCAGTCATACGCGGTACTCGCCCGCGAGCACCTTGAACTCGACCGCTGAGATCAGGATGCCGGGGTTGTCGTACAGGATGATCCCGTCCTCGGTCTCCACACGCAGTGTCTCGAGCCCACGGCCTTCGACCTTCGCGATGACCTCGGCGAGTTGGTTCATCAACCCGTAGGACAGACGCGAGCTGTGGACGACGTGGATGCAGACTTTCCCACTCCCTGTCTCGGGGGCCTGGAAGACCTCACCGCCCGCCATCATCATCACAGGCTTGGGTGCCGCACCCAACGGCTCACCTTCGGCCGCAGGCACGGGCACGTCTGGAGCATCGAAGCCCTCCAGAGGCACCCCCGCGTGAGCCAGGAACGAGGCGTAGGACTTGGGGAAGATCTTGGCGAGTTGTTCGGTCCACTGGCCACCACCGGGAAGGTGCTTGGTCTTGTCGTTTTCTGCGTTGTAGGCCATCTCGGTGAGGTTGTGGGGCACGGTCCAGTCTCGCCCGAACTCCACGTCGCACTTGTACGGGACAGGGTGGGGGAGACGCATGAGGGCCTTGTTCCGCGTCATCTCCTCGACGATGAGGGCACAGGCTTCTTCGGCGATGGCCTCGTCGATCTCGAAGACGAGCTCATCGTGGATGGTGATGGTCAGGAGGACCCGACGGAGCCAGCCCCGCTTCTTGCAGAGGCGGAACACAAGAGCCATGGCGAGTTTCGTGATGTCAGCGGATGTGTTGTGGACGACACACCCATCCGCCACAAAGGCATGGAAATCGTCCAACACCTCCACATCGTACATGTCCACAGTCACATCGGGGTCTGTGGAGGACACCACCTGTTCCCAATCGTACTCCAACAACTCCTGCAGGGCTTCCGGCTGTTCCGCAATCGGGAGCTGGTGTAGGTATTTGGAACACTGGTGTCGGCTCCCAGAACCTTTCTTGAGGCGGAGGACAGCAGACTTCTGTGCTTTGGGCAGTCCAGCATAGATGCTGGATCCATAAACGATTTCTCCCACCCATCGGACAAGTCCCGGGGGGGCTAGATCCCACTGGTAGAGCCAGGGGTTCATTTTCATCGCCGCAAGACGTTCATTCTTGTGAGGCATTGTGAACCCGACGACCTCACGGTACTTGACCCGGTCGAGCACCGTCACCCGAAGACTCTTGGGGCGTAGCGAGGATCGGATCCCAATGGTCCGAAGAAGATCATGAGCGTCTCGGAGCAGCCCAAGGTTCACACTCCGCACTGATGCGGTGTCTCCAGTGGTCGACACGGAACCGTCAGCACTGAAATACCCTCGAAGGAACGCCGCACGGTTCTTCACCGACTCCTTCCACAGAGCGTTAGGGAATCGTTTGGTGTAGGTGTTCTGATCAAACACACCTAGCACATCACGGCAGAAATCCCGGAATGCCTTGTTACACACCTGGACTTGCCACATGTCCTGCTTGTGGGATTCCTGTTCGGGGCGGACTTTTCGATAAGCGTGGGCCCCGACGTTGAGAGCCGTGTTCAACCGGTCTCTGTACAAGTTGGCCGTTTCTTCAGCGGAGGGGCCCGTGTACCCTTCGATTTGGGGCTCACCCACATGAACGGTGAGCTTCTTCGCACCGATAGAACCATCCCCGTAGATGAGCCCCAAGAACTCCCACAAGGCTTCGGAGTTCCCACAAATGGAGAACCCCTTGTAGTTGTGGGGTGTCATTCCCTGGGAAAACTGATGCCCTTCTTGGGGACGGGTTTCAGACTCCCACTGGTAACGAGGCTCTGGCCACTCAAGCACAGAGGTGCTCATCGCAACCCAGTCGCTTGGCTCAAGATCGTTCTGACGGATCCACTCAAGCACATCACCCTTGTTTTGAGGGGAGTCAGAGGTTTGTCGCCAGGAGAGAAACAGGTGCTCTGGGCTCGTCCTGATGGTGGTGCCTGGGCTGAACTCGGTTACCCGAACGGGCTTCGGACCCGAGAAAAGTGGGCGGGCCTCCGACCAACCTTGACCTGTCCAGACCTTGAACGGTGTGCCCGCAGCATGTAGGTCACCAACAGGAATCAGACCCTCTGACGTGGCAATCCGGGTGTTCGGATGGAGACAGCCCTGGATGGGGCCGTTCACCGCGTTCCGCTCGGCCTTGGAACGGAAACCACCCATCTCGTGATCGATGTCGGGCAACGGGTAGCGGCGACCGAAGGCCGTGTTCACGAACTTGTACTTGCGGGCGAAGTTTTGTTGCCGCTTCCACCAAGCCGTCAGACCCGAGTACGACCCGTCGAACTGTCGCTTGATTCGGTACGCCTCGTCCTTGTCCACATCGATGGCACGCATGGCCGCCTGGGGACCACCGCCGTAGCACATGGCGAAATTGAGGCTGTTGTGAACGGCCAAACCATTGGCCGTGTAGAGGTGATCCGAGGAGTCAATGTGCAGATCTACACAAGGACCCTCTCCTGCGGGAAGCACAAGGAGAACTTCATTGTCCCCACGGTCATAGCCCACCTCGGTTTCCGAAATGCGTGCTTTCTTGCCTGGATGGCGAATGTAGGGGCGTAGGGTTTTACCGTCCCGCCGCTTGACCGACACCTTGAGGTAGTGTCGTTGGTAAAGCTTGTTCCAAGACTTGCTCACCGCAGCCACACAACCCACAGCCCGGAGCAGATCGGCGATCTGACCCGCAAACACAAAGTCCTTGGTGGTGATGGAAAGATCTCCATTCACGGACACCGTCCCGTCTGTGTCGATGAGGCCGCCGAGGTAGTGCAGGATTGCCACACGACCCGCCTGAAGCACCCACGACGGCACACGAAAGGTGCGTTTCGTGGGAGGAGATCCCTCAACCAAACCTAGCGTTTGCATCCACCGGAGAACATGACGGCTTCCCAAGTACACTTTGGTTTGTCGTGCCGTCGGCTCCAACCCTACAGCGAGGCAGACATCCATGATGATGTCTTGCCAATCCTTGTAGGGGACTCCTAGGAGGTCGATTTCTCCGACAGGCCCATGTGAGATCTCTGCACAAGCCTCGCTGGAACAACCATCCCCTGCATGGAGACCCGCAAAGTAAGCCGTTTGTGTGGTCGTTTGGTAGGTCAGGGTGGGGATTCCCTTGAACAAGTGGTGTGAGACCTCCGGGAATCCCCGGTCCTCCTCCAGATGTGTTGTGGGATTCGGAAGGACGTCGCCAGGAGCGAGCCCTTCGCCTACCGATTTGAGGGACCCATCCGCAAGAACGAATCGGTGGGCATCCGAACAGGTGAGGACACCCCGACGGGTGATGACATGGAACAGGGACTTGACCCCACCGTTGTAGGTCTCTTTAACGGTGATGTGTTGCCCATCGGGATTGAGGACTTCAACCCCTGACACGGGCAGAAAAGTGTCCTCGGACCCGAAGTCAAGGTCACCAATGCGGGTGCGACCTTGTGCTGTTGTGATCAGTGTGTCCGGATGCACACACTTCGACTTCTGCCGCTTCCCCTTGAAATCCTTCGTCCCCTTGATGCCTTCACCGTAGACCGCGAACGCTGTGAGGCTGTGGAGGTCTCCGATCTTGTCGGACTTGCAGACCTTCCCATTCGGAAGGACGTTCGGGCAGAACGGTGGTGGTGGATCCTCTTTGGACCGCTTGAACTTGTGGTCACACGATGAGCACCGGAAGAACTCGTCGAGCCACTTCGGCTCACCGCTGATGTTGGTGACGATGCGGAGCTCGACGCCGGCGTAGTCGATGGCGAACAGGATCTTGCCTGGCCTCGCCTGTACGCACTCGCGAATCCGCAACATGCACTCGGGCCGGTCCTTCTCGTAGCCCGCAGGGATGGAGTGGAGGTTCCACCGAACCTGGCCGAAGTACTCCTTGATGCGGGGCTTCGGGGTGGCGAACCGGCCCGTATCGACCTTGTGGCCGTTGAAGTTGACCCGAACACAACCGTCAGGGGCTCGCTTCGGGGTGGTGTCGAGCAGGATGGGGAAGAGGTTGTTGGCGAGGGCCGTCTTGATCTGGCGGAACCGTTGAATCTTGCCCATGAACGGGAACTGCTTGGCCGCCGTCTCGATGATGTAGTCGAGGGTCTTCTGATCGGTCTTGACCTGGCCCGACTTCTCGGTCGCCTTGAGACCCTTCACGCCCATCTCACGGAGCATCATCCCGAGTTGGGCGGGGATGGTCACGTCGTAGACGGTGAGAAACGCCACGTTCTCCTTCTTCTTCGGGTTCATCAGGGTCGGCACCTCCTTGATGATGGTGCGGACCCGTTCCTTGCCCTTGCCGTCGGGAGCCGTGGGGTCGATGCGGAACTGGGCCGCCCCCTTATCGGCGTCCTTCTTGGCCGCCATGTAGTCGGGAGACATCTCCAACGGGTCGAACTTGTAGTGGTCGGCGGCGGCACCCACACCCTCAGCGGTTCCAGCCATGAGGAGGAACCAACCTGGTCGCACGGACCGACCCAGAATCTTCTGGGCTTCCGTGTAGACGGCGTCGAGCGACTGGAACCACTCGGCCTGGCCAAGTTGGATGAGCTCCTTCACCTTGTTGCGGTCGATCTTGATGCGGCATCGCTCCATCCACCGTGTCGCTGGGAGCGTCATCTTCTCGATCTTGTAGACCGTCGCCTGGCTCAAGCCTGTGGGCTCGGGGTCCATCACCGTCGCGTGCAGGCCTCGGAAGCCAGAGTCGTGGTCTCCCTCGGTAGGAGGTTGACCCATGCACAACTGATAGGTGCAGATGGCATCCGAGCAGCCGTACCAGATGGCGGGCTCCCACGTCGGGTCGAGTTGGGCGAAGTTGAGTCCCCCCTTCTTCTGTTGCTCGGCCGTGAACAACTCGTGGAGGTCGATCATCTCGTAGCCAAGCTCGGACAGAGCCAGCAGCTTGAGACCCTTGCGTCGCTCGCGGGTGTTGCGGAGGTACGCGAGGATGATGGTGTCCTCGTAGGAGGCCGGGTCGTCCCACTCACCAAGGGTGACGGATTCGCCGAACTGGAGCATCTCGTGGTCGAACTTCCCGTTGTGGAAGATGGCGATGGCCTTGCTGTCGGCCAGCCTCTTGAATGCCTTGTTGGCCACCGTCGGTGGGATGTTCGCTGGGTGGTTGTCGCCAGCCTCGTCCCGGTGTCGGACAGGGATGTAGTAGCCGTGGATGCCGTCGGGAGAGAGGCAGTGGCCGACGATCTTGTCCACTGTCGTCGCCGTGCCGTCTTCCCCGTAGAACACCCGACTGTCGAGGCCTGTGGTCTCCACGTCCCAGGCGTAGTGTCCGGACTCGGAGTTGATGCACTCGTTGACGACTCGGTCGAGGGTTTCCTCGGTCACGAGTTCCATGACCTTCTCGTCCATCCAAGCCTTTCGCTCGACTTTGGGCTTGTTCATCTCTTGGAGTTGGTCAAAGAAGTCCACGCTGATGCCTCCGGTGGGGGTCACTTACGCCCGCGTGCCCCAACCGTACCCACCACCGATCAAGACAAGGAGAACCCTTCTCCCTCAACCACCACCACGTAGCGACCTTCTCGCCATGCCAAGGCAACACGCGATGCGATCAACGACAGGTTGTGGTCGGAGAACGGAGCCTCGTAGCAGCCGGGAAGCTCCAGACCTGGTTGGCAGACCCCCTTCTTGAACCCGAGGCACGACTTCTCCAGCCCGCAGACGGCCACAACACGACGAGCTCTCACCTTCGGCTTCACACCGAGCACCCGAACCAACGGAGTCGCCCACCCGTGCAGGGCATGGCTGTAGGGTTCGGCATCGACCACCTGAATCTGTTGGCCCCACTCGGTGTCTCGGAGCGGAGCCAACACCCCCCACGGGTCCCCCTGTTGTGGGATGGCCACCAAGAGCTTGAGAATCCCCTGTTCGGGGTCGTCGAGCTCGAACTCCCGGAATCCGTCACCCATCCCCAACGACCTTGTGGAACCTGGAGGCCCCCTCGTCACCCGAGACCGTGACGCCGCTCTGCACGTCGAGGTCGAGCACAGGACAACCCGTCTCACACCCCATTGCACGGCAGCCGGGCAGATGTTGCAGGACGACGTTGTTCGGCCACCGGCCCTTGGTGTTGACCGACTGTTGAGGTCGCCCAGCCCCGTAGACATCGGAGGTCACAAGCTCCCCGGCTTTGCCCGGGTTCTTCAACTTCGTCAGGGCCAAGTCGGCCTCCGACGTGTAGCCCGCACGGCAGGCGTCGATGTTCAATGCCCCCGCACCGTGCTCGAGGAGGTTCGCCGCGACCGAGCTCTCTTCGAGGGGCTTGCGGGCCAGGTGGATGATTCTCATGACGCGAACGCCTCCGTTTGCTTGAGTTTCGCCCGTTCCAGAATCTTCAGGAGGGCCACACGAGCTGCTTTCTCCGTGACCTGCTCCTTGAAGACCAAGTAGGTGATCTTGTCGTAGACCTCCCACAACGAGGTCATCACCCGGATGGAGACGTCACGGTCGACCGTGAGGCTGTCGAGGAACTTGAGCACCCGCTCGCGGTCCTGGTCGTAGGTCCGCCCAGGGTCGAGAGCCAAGGCGACCTCGTCGACCGCCTTGATCTCTTTCCGCTTCCGCTCGTCGTAGTCCGCCTGGTCCTCATCATCCCAAGCCAAGCGTCCGAGGTTGTACCGCTTCTCAAGTACCTCCAGAGCGGGCCAGAAGTCGATGCCCTCCTTCTCACGAACGTACTCGATGGCGTCAC
>Ga0136558_1001683_pt1 | contig 11017 bp, 13 predicted proteins | sample AntRauTorckE6833_FD_101391 | JGI IMG/M metagenome (GOLD analysis project Ga0136558, IMG submission 101391) | Saline lake microbial communities from Rauer Islands, Antarctica - Metagenome Torckler E6 #833 | ecosystem: Environmental > Aquatic > Non-marine Saline and Alkaline > Saline | place...
CTTCTGGTTTTATATTTTCAAGCTGTTTACGTGTAGTGTCGATTTGTTTCTGCAATTCAGGTATTTCGCTAAATTTTATTTCGCTCGCTCGCTGTAAATCACTTTCGCGTTCTGCACGCTCCTCCTCGGCTCGCAGGCGCTCTATTTTCTCGCCGCATTCGTTTATAGTCTGCAAGTAATCTTTTTCTCGTTGCCAACGCTGCTCGAGCCCAGAGAGTTCTTCGTTTATGTCTGCAATTTCTTTATCTATCTCCTCGAGTCGGACTTTAGCTTTTTTATCTTTTTTAACCGCAGCTTTTTCAATTTCGAGTTGGGTGACACGTCGCTTAAGCCGATCGAGTTCTGTAGGCATAGAGTCAATTTCGATTTTTAGTGCTGACGTAGCTTCATCGATCAAATCCACGGCTTTGTCTGGTAAAAAACGATCCGGGATGTAGCGCTTGCTAAGCTTAGCGGCCGATATAAGAGCATTATCAGTTATCTTGACTCCATGATGTACTTCGTACTTTTCTTGTAGTCCGCGCAAAATGGTAATTGTATCCTCAACAGAAGGCTCATCTACCGAAACTGGCTGGAAGCGACGTTCGAGCGCTGCGTCTTTTTCAATATATTGTCGATATTCATTGAGCGTAGTAGCGCCAATCATGTGCAGTTTACCGCGGGCCAGCAACGGTTTGAGCATGTTTGCGGCGTCTACTGCGCCCTCGGCTTTGCCGGCACCAACAATGGTGTGGAGCTCGTCGACAAACAATATAATTTCACCTGCTGCGTCTTCTACTTCTTTTAGAACGGCTTTGAGCCGCTCTTCGAACTCGCCGCGGAATTTTGCACCAGCCAATAATGTACTAATTTCTAGAGCAATGAGCCGTTTGTTCGCGAGGCTCGTAGGCACATCACCAGCGATGATACGTTGGGCCAGACCCTCAACAATTGCCGTTTTACCCACGCCAGGCTCCCCTATGAGTACGGGGTTATTCTTTGTTCTTCGGCTCAAAACCTGCATTACTCTGCGTATTTCTTCGTCGCGACCAACTACAGGGTCTAGCTTGCCTTCTTCAGCCAAAGCGGTAATATCTTGTCCAAATTTATCGATTGTATTCATAGTATCTTCCGGGTTCTGGTTGGTCACGTTGTGCCCCTTTCTTAGTTCTTGCAATGTGTTTAAAAGCGGATCGTATTTGAGTTGATGTGCTTCCCATAGGTCTTTGCTTGGTAGATGTTCAATGCATGAAAGCAGAATATGTTCGGTGGACAGGTGGGTATCTCCAAGATGTTTCATGATGGCCTGCGCGCCGAGGATAATTCGCTGGAGCTGCGAGCTGGGTTTTATGTCTTGGGTTGACGCAGTGTCAGATTGCGGCAATTTATCTACGAGCCGATTGATATCAGCCTGAAAGCTGCCCATGTCAACGCCATGTTCGCTCAGCAATGCAACGAAGGTCGTGTCTGGCTGATTAGCTAGTGTAGACAGTACGTGTACAGCCTCCAGGACAGGATTCTTTCTCTGCATAGCAATAGCTGCCGCCTCATTGAGCGCTTGATGGACTTTATTTGTAAATAATTCTGGATTCATTGGTACTACCTATCACCATAAGTAGTATAAGAAATTAGCACTCTAAGGTCAAGAGTGCTAATCGTCGTGATTCATTTTTTCGGGATAATCTACAAAATTTGCGAGGGATGCTCCTATATATCGAATTATGTTCCCTGATGCTCGAAACAGACGTTCTGGGAGTACACGTTCTGCAACTTTTTCAAGATGCTTATCTAATCTTTTATTCAAGAGACGTCTTTTTTCATCGCGACTCAATTCGAGGTTATCTTGGATTTTCTGCAGTCTCTTTATGTGCCTTTCTTGCCTGCGTCGTTCGCGTGAGGCCTCAGAAGTCATTCGAGTAGAAATACTTCTCCAAACTCGATCTACTTCTACTTCGCGATATTCCTCGTCATGAAGAGGCTTAAACAACAACACGAGACCCTCATCAGTTATAATTCTACCCTGTCTATCTGCAATGATATATGCAGGATCTCCATTTGCTACTCGAGGAAGGAAGCGTTCATCTGGCCCCTCTACTAATTGCTGTCGAGTTCTGAATGGTAACGCCACAGCCCCATCATCAAGCGTAGTTGGTCGATCCGTAATTTCTAATTCGTATGCTCCATAACCATTTGCCTTATCCGTTTGTAGCCTTATGATTGCGCCTCGCTCTACATCAGTAAAATGCAGCATAAGAGTCTCGGATCTAAGTTCAATAGGTGACTGTTGCTCAATTGAGCCTATTGAAGGTTTTTCAAAGTGTGACATTTTCATAAGATATTAAATCTATAATATAACGTATATATTCAGTAGTCAATACCCTTGTTCGCGAGATATTTTTCATCAAAATGATGCTTAATTTTTGTCATGTTAGTAGCGATATCGACGTATTGCTGTAGTTCCTCCGGGAAGTTTCTTCCTGTTAAACAAAGACTAGTTTTTGCGTTTTTGCTAGTAATCAGTTCTTTTAGTTGTTTTTCTGCCAAGAGCCCATCGTGGGTAGCGTTATTTATTTCGTCACAAATTACGAGATCGAATTCGCCAGATTGTGCGGCCTGGAGTGCGAAGTCATACGTTTCCTTGGCTTTTTGCTGGTGCTCTATTTCAGTAACACCCTTGGCGCTGATCTCACCTGCAGCATAAAAGCCGAGCCCACCCTTATAAAAAACAAAATCGTCAGGATAAATTTCTGAAATCGCCCGCATAAACTCGTGCTCGCCGACATCCCAGTATTTCATGAACTGGATGTAGGCAATTCGCCATTTAGTACCGAGAGCACGCACCATAAGCCCTAGGCTAGCGCTTGTTTTTCCTTTGCCCTCACCGGTGTATACGATAGTTACGCTATCTTTTTGTAAGTAGTCTTCGAATGCCATAAAACTAGAGTAAGATGAACCGACCAGCAACTTGGAACATGAAGCCGACTATTACGAAGAAAATACCTATAATACCTAGTTTGAGCTCTGATGTCATAGCGTTGAATACTTCTTCGTCTACCTTGTGCTCATGACGGAACCGGTGGTGTACGCGTAATGCAGCGTAAGCTACGAGTAGCGTTCCCATCATTTCAAGCAACATGCCGAATAGTTCCATAAATTCTGCACTCATGATTTATTTCTCCATAACTTTGGTATAAAAATTGGTGTGCCTTTTTTGTACTTCTGCCACTCTTTGGTGTTGCGCTCATCGTATTTTTTTTCAAGTAGGGGTACGCCTGATACAAAGCGGACAAGTATCGTAATAGCTAACGGGCCAATGAGCACCCACCATCCACATTCTGTAAGTTCTAGCGGATTCCAGGTGGTGACAGCCGCTAGAGCGATGAGTCCGATACCCCACCATTGCACTGCTTCACCAAAATAATTGGGATGGCGGGTATAAGCCCATACGCCTGTGGTGAGCAAGCCCTTCTTTTTAGAATCGTTAATGTGCTGAGTCAAGTGGTAATCCGCAACTGTTTCCATGAAGAAGCCAAACACCCAGAGCAATACTCCAAGCCCAATAAGCCATGACCTGCCGTTCGCCGCAACTGAGTTAATGTGCACAATTGGCAGGCTGACGATCCACATGAGAGCGCCCTGGAGCATGAAAACTTTGAAATAAGCATACACAATCGCCCATTTACCCCATTTTTTACGCATGTCTTGGTATCGCCAGTCTTCATCTTTACCCTTGTTGCGCAGGTAGATATGAATTGCCAGTCGTAAACCCCAAGCAGTCACAAGTGCTGTGGCGATGGCCTGTCTTGTAGATAATTCGCCGAATGCGAGTAAGGTTGTCCAAGCGACTACTACAAAACCTAATCCCCAGCCAATATCAATTATTGAATTATCTTTTTTGATGCTTGCGAGCGCGAAAAGTGCGTTCATGTATAAGAAGATCACGAAGCCAGAAAAAATAAATGCATCAATCATTGTCAAAATGGTATCACGATTCGCTTATGTTAGGGAGTCTTCGAGGTTGATTTACCAGTCAAACTATCAGAACTTGATTAATATTTTTTCTAACTACTTATCGAACGCAAACATAAAGCCTGCACCCACGAAAAAAAGATTAAAATTATAAGTTTCTAAACTAAATCGTTCTGACGTAATAATATATCAATTTTTGGACGATCAAATCCAACTACAACTGAACCATTTATATCAATAACTGGAACGCCCATCTGCTGGGATTTTTCGATCATTTCTTTTTGGCCCGCGATATCAGTTGATACATCTTTTTCGGTGTAGTCTATATTCTTCGACTGGAAATACGCTTTCGCCATATGGCAAAAGCCGCAGGTAGGAGTTGAGTAAATTGTTATCGATGCCATATATACCTCTTTTATGTTAAGTATAAGTTTAAGCAATCACTTAAACTTTGTCAATCTCTGTGCCTTTATCATATTCAAGTATATCTTTGTCGCTTTCACCCCAGGCATCTAATACTGGTTGTATAATACGCCAACCCTCCACGGCTTCATCAGTAGAAGCGAAGACGTCTCGCTCCTCTTTAAGCGCGGATAGTAGTAAGGTTTCGTAACCATCGGTAATGAGTTCATGCTGTTCGAATTTATAGTGAAGTGTTGCAGTGCCATGGTTTTTTTCTGTACTTAATACGGACAATTCAAGATTTAAGCTTGATTCGGGCGATAATCTAAATGTAAGTTTCGTAGGCTGCCCATCGCCAACATGTTTAAACGTGATAATGGCCTCTGTGCATTTTTGGCTCAATTCTTTACCGCTGGCGAGGCGTAGAAGAACATTATTCCACCTGTCATCACTGCTCGATATAGTCACTCCAGCGAATGTTTCTGTGGTTGAGCCTGGATTGTTGACGTCGGCTTTGTAGCCTTTGTACTGCCCGCGACGTGCATGATGTGGGTCTATTGCGTTAAGCTTTTTGAAAACGTCAATTTTAGTGTCAGTATCTCGCGCCATGACTGACGTTAGTACATGCAATAAGTGGCTTTGCACCATATCAATGAGTGCCCCGGTGCCCTCATAGAATCCAGCACGGCCTTCGACGCCGAGGGTTTCGCTGGCGATAACATCAATACGTTCGATGTAACTACTGTCCATAGCCACGCTCGGGAAAATATTATGGTCGAGTACATGCTCGATATTTAATAGGGCGTGTTTTGCGATAAAATGATCGACAAGATATATTTGGTTTTCATTAAAATATTTGAAGGCAAGCTTTTGTAGCTCCTGTGCGGCAGAATAGCTATGACCAAACGGCTTTTCCAGGAGTAAGCGTACGCTAGAATCGTCTGAGCAGCCTGTGTTTAGTTCCCCGCCGCCAATATTGGCAATAACGTCATTGTGTAGTTTGGGGGGAACCGACAAATAATGAACAATGTCGAGGCAAAGCCCGAGCGACTCTTCTAGGCTCGCAATATGCTCCTTGAGCCGTGCGTAATGAGAGGTATCTGAGATATCGAAAGCTATCATCTCAATCCGTGAGCACAACTTCGTAAGTATGTCTTGGTTAATATTGTGGTCGCTGCCCTCTAGGCTCTTGTGGATAATATTATTCTTTTGATCTTCGCTATATTCACTGCGTGAAGTGCCAGTAATCGTAAAGTTATCGGGCAAAAGCTCTAGCTCTTCTAGTTTATATAAAGCTGGTATCAAGCTGCGTCTGGCGAGGTCGCCGGTAATGCCGTACAGAATAAACACACTCGGTTTAATCATGGGGCTAGACATTGCTTTTCGACCCCGACTCACGGTCTTCGTTCGTTTTGTTGAGTGAGTGCCCTCCAAAGGCATTTCTGAGAGCTGCAAGGAACTTAGTGGCATATGACACATCTCCGTTACGTGAGTCATCGCGCCTCTTGATTGCTTGGTCGATGACCGGGACGTTTATGCCTATTTTTTGCGCGTACTCTCGAGTCCAGTCTGCCTCGCCGAGCGAGTTAACTTTGCCATCGATTCCATCAAGATCAGGATTTTGGGCAAAAATATCTATAGCTAACTCATTGAGGTAGGAACGGATGATTGCTCCATTCTGCCAAATGCTGGCGAGTTTGCTGAGGTCAGTATGTGAGTATTCAGAGTTACGAATAACCTCAAAACCTTCGGCATATGCTTCCATCATGCCGTATTCGATACCGTTGTGAATCATTTTCACAAAATGGCCGGCTCCGCTTGGGCCAACATGGCCGTAGCCGCCGGGTGCTGTGAGTACATTAAAGATCTGCTCCACTTTAGAGAACGCCTCAGGGTCACCGCCAACCATAATTGAAAACCCATCTTCAAAACCAGCTACGCCGCCGCTTACGCCTGCATCTAACAGTGCAATACTCTTTTCGCGGGCCATTGCACTTTGTGATTTTGCTTGTTCAAACGGTGTATTGCCACCTTCGATAATAGTGCTTCCCGCAGGGAGGATATCCAGCAATTTGCTGATTTCTTCTTCTACAAATTCATGAGGAATCATTACCCAAACTACAGGATTTTCTCCGAGCGCGTCTACGAGTGTGCTTCTGCTTTCATGGACAGTTATGTCTTTGGACAGCTGGTTTCTATTGTCCTCAGATACGTCTGTTCCGTGTACTTCAAAATCGCTTGCTTGTAATTTTTTTGCAATTTGTGAACCCATTTTCCCAAGGCCAATTAATCCAACTTTCATGCATCCTCCAATTTTTGATCTGTGATTATAGTAATTTCAGGACTTAACTTTAATGCTTGCACCGGTTGTTTGTTGTATGGTGCGTCTTCGCGAATGAATGAATTGAGCACCTTTAACTTCTTGCTGCCGTTTACAAATAAAACTACATCGCTTAGGTATGGAATAAGCGCCATAGTACTGGTGACTCGCTTATAGTCATCAGCTTCGTAGCCAACTGCAAGTTTGCTCCCCGCAAATAGCTCTGTAAATTGTGGCTCGTTTGCCATGGGCTTCATGCCCGACGTATGACCGTCCTCGCCAACTCCAAATATACCGATACTATAGGTGGCCCATTCCAAGGCAGCTTTTAGTTCGGTGTTATAGGTATCAGCAGCCTCATCAAGTTCTGAAAAATTGTCAGGTGTAGGTGGAGTCAAGTGGCCGCTGCTTTCTAGAAAACCCATGTCGAGTAATTGTCCAAAGTTAGAATCTTCACTAGTAAGTGGCACAAAACGTTCATCTACAACTCCCCAGCGATACGCGACAGTTTCTGTTAAAGAAAAATTTTTATTCAGCTCTTCGGCTAGGTTCAGCGCGGATCCGCCCGATATAAGTATCAAAATCTTTGCATGTTCTTGTTCAGCTTCAGAGATCAACTGGTTTACGGAGTTAGCGGCTTCTAGGTTATCGGTAATCTTGTGAATAGCAAATCGTGTAGGCATACCTTCAGTATAGCTTGTTTAAATGAGCTTCAGAAGTCGAGAGACATCATCGTCGTCTGCATTAACTTCGTAGCAAATCTTCTGACCTTCTCGGACTCTACTAATTATCCCAGCTTGCTCTAGTACTTTAAGCTGCTGGGAGACTCCGGCAACACTAATATCAACAGCATTCGCGAGCTCAGACACACAAATACCACGGTTATCAATCAATTGCTTTGTGAGCTTAAATCGAGTTTGGTCACCCAAAGCTCGAAACATCTCGGCTAGTTTATTGTCGGTAGCTGTCTCACTCATGGGTCTATTTTACGCCACTACTGGTCTATTTGTAAAAATTACATGACATATGTTGTTGTTTAGCAGGCCTTAAATTGTTACTATCACTGGTGAAAGATATGTGGATTTATCATGTAAATCGGCGCAAATTTTGTGCGGCCGTATCAGTAAGGGTGTGCTCGTAAGTGTTTAATTTTTTTTCTGCTGTAGAATCCGGTCCTCACGTTAGCTTAAAGCCTGAGGGAATTTTTGATATTGCAGGATTTACGGTCACAAACTCAATTCTGTATGGATTACTAGTTTCGGCAGCAATTATTATTATGGGTATCAGCGCAGCGCGAAAATCGGGTATTCACCCTAAGCGCGGAATACTCTTGCCATTTGAACTCGGCCTAGAATTTATCCGCAAGCTTCTCGAGGGCGTGTTTCATAGTAAAGAAAAAGCTGCCCAATATGCGCCAATATTTGCGACATTCTTTATATTTATCGTGCTCACGAACCTCTCAGGCCTATTGCCAATTGTCGGAACGGGTTTAGTAGTTGGCGAAACGCCGATCTTTAGACCATTTACTGCTGATATCAACGGAACGCTTGCGATGTCTGTTATCGGAATCCTCACGGTTCAGTATCTTTCAATTCGCGAATCAGGCGTAAAGGGTCACTTAAAGCATTACTTCACGGACAAGCCGTGGAATCCAATTAACTTCTTTATTGGTATCTTGGAAATCTTTAGTGAATTTACTCGCATATTAAGTCTTGCATTACGACTCTTTCTTAACACTGCCGTTGGCGAAATACTTGTGGCCGTCTTTTTGTTTGTAGGTGGCGCGTTTGGCTCGCTGACCTTTATGCCGATTGCGTTATTCGAAGCACTGGTTGCGTTGATACAGGCGTATGTTTTTACTGTGCTGTGCGCTACCTATTTAGCACTTGCCATCCACCACGACGAGGAGGAACACTCCTTCGACGATTCACCTACGAATGCTGACCCTGAACTTATATTTGCTCAGGAGATGGCATGACAATATTAACTAAAGTGTTATCCTGAACTTTCGCGTAACGCGGAATCGGGATCAAAAGTATCCTAAGGAGGAGAAAAAATGAACGCACTTACACAATTCGCTCAGGAAGCCGTTACTAGCGGTGATATTATCTGGGCAAAAAGCATTGGCGCAGGAATTGCGCTGGCAGCAGCAGCAATCGGTTTAGCATGGGTTGGCGCAAGCTACATGAAGGCATTAGGCCGAAACCCAGAAGCTGGTAAAGCAGCAGGACAAATTATTATTATTGCAGCGATGATCGAAGTTACAGCTTTGCTTACCTTCCTACTCGCAGCATTCTTAATCACCGGATAGGTCAGGAGTAGACGTGCTAGATTTCATATTACAATTTGCAGCAGAAGAAGCCCTCGTCGCTGAAGAGCTAGGCGAAGCTTCAGAGAGTGGTTTAGCTGCTCTAGGCATTGATCCTATTGCAATTCTAATTCAATCTGGCACGTTCCTTTTGCTCTTCTTCTTAATTAAGCGCTACGCGATGGATAAAATAAACAATAGTTTATCAAGTCGTGAGCAAACCATAAACGAAGGCATCCAGAACGCACACAAAGCTCAGAAAGCCAGCGAAGAAGCTGTGGAAAAACAACAGCAGATTCTAGCTGCCGCTCGTAAGGATGCGGATAAAATCATTGCTGAGGCGAATACCGAAACTGGCAAGATGCTTGCAGCCGCTGCCACATCCGCCGAAGTTAAGTCTCAAAAAATTCTTGACGATACTCGTAGTCAGCTCGATGCCGAAATTGCCAAAGCAAGCAAGAAGCTCGAAAACGACGTGTTTAAGCTCGTGGCTCAAGCCAGCGAGGTGGTATTGGGCGAGAAGATGGACTCCAAGTCAGATGAAAAGCTCATCGAGCGCGCAGTAAAGGAGACTAAATCATGAACGTAAGTCGAACTCAAATCGCTAAAGGCTTCTTGAAGCTCGTCGACGAAAAAGGCTATGAGTCAGCAGTTCAATCTTTGGCGGCCTACACTGCTACCCAGAAGCTCGACGTCGAGCTATTGCTTAACGATATAGCGCGCGAGCTCGAATCACGCGGACATTTAACGCTCGAACTTCAATCGGCCAGAGAGCTCACGAGTAAGTCCAGAAAGCACGTAGTTGATTACTTGCAAACTGTAACTGGCGCTAACTCCGTTTCTATTACCGAAATTGTAAACCCAGAGCTCATTGGTGGCGTTAAGGCGATAACAAGTGAATATGAACTAGACTGGACAGTCCGCGGTAGGCTCGACAGATTGATGAAACAAGGAGGAACACATGGCTAAAGTAGATATTGATGTAGCAAAACTGTCGAAAGACTTAGAGTCGCGTATTGCGGAACTCGACTCTAGCGGCGAGGCCAAAAAAACTGGAGTGGTTACTCGAGTCGGTGACGGAGTAGCTTGGATTTACGGTCTCCGTGATGCTGGCTTTAATGAAATGATAGAAATCGATGGCATAGATGGCGATTCTGTTACAGCCTTTGTACTGAACCTCGAAGAAGACCAAATCGGTGCAGTGCTGCTCGGTGCCGACACTAACGTGCGGGCTGGTGCCAGCGTTAAGCTCAGTGGCTCCGTACTAGAAGTGCCAGTTGGCCCAGAGCTTGTTGGGCGCGTAGTCGACCCACTTGGTAATCCCCTGGATGAAAAAGGTCCAATTAAAGCCAAGCAAAATTCTCCTGTCGAAAAACAAGCGCCAGGTGTAATTACCCGTAAATCAGTTCACGAACCAATGATGACTGGTGTTTTGGCAGTTGATGCCATGATTCCAATTGGCCGAGGGCAACGAGAGCTTATTATTGGTGACCGTAAAACCGGGAAAACCGCGATTGCAGTCGACACTATGATTAACCAAGGACGCCAGAAAACAGGCGTCATCAATATCTATGTAGCAATAGGCCAGAAGCTTTCTACTATCGCCAAACTCGTAGAACGACTAACCCGCGAGGGCGTTATGGATCAAACCATTGTGGTAGCAACAGGTGCATCTGACCCAGCATCATTGCTATACCTTGCGCCCTATACCGGTGCGACTATGGGTGAATACTTTCGTGACAACGGTCAGCATGCGCTCATTATTTTTGACGACCTTTCTAAGCATGCGGTTGCGTATCGACAAATGTCATTGCTGCTTCGTCGCCCACCGGGCCGTGAAGCCTACCCAGGTGACGTGTTCTACTTGCACTCTCGTCTGCTCGAGCGTGCCGCAAAGCTCAACGACGAGCTTGGTGGTGGTTCGCTTACTGCCCTGCCTATTATCGAAACTCAAGCCGGTGACGTGTCAGCCTATATCCCGACCAACGTCATTTCGATTACTGATGGCCAGATTTACCTTGAAACTTCCCTCTTTAACC
>Ga0136558_1001685_pt1 | contig 11013 bp, 8 predicted proteins | sample AntRauTorckE6833_FD_101391 | JGI IMG/M metagenome (GOLD analysis project Ga0136558, IMG submission 101391) | Saline lake microbial communities from Rauer Islands, Antarctica - Metagenome Torckler E6 #833 | ecosystem: Environmental > Aquatic > Non-marine Saline and Alkaline > Saline | place...
CGGCGTATCGAGCAGGCTGGCGTGGCTATCCTGCTACTTGGGCTTGGCTGGCAGCTAGGACGCATTATGTCGCCCTATTACACCTCAACCCCGATCGTGTTTAGCGACCAGACCTGCCAGGAAAACGCCACTCCTATTTCTGACATCCGCGGCCAAGGCCAAACTCAGAGAGAGCAAAGCGCTACCCGCGCCCAGGCCCAGGTAGCGGGCACTAATACCGATCAAGACACCAGCGGCAAGGCGTTTGTCGCCAGCGTCAACTCAAACCTCTACCATCATAAAACATGCCCCTCAGCCAGTCGGATTAAAGAAGCAAACATGATTTGGTTCATAAGTCAAGAGCAGGCTCAGGCGGCCGGGTATCAGCCCAGTAAGTGTACGGCAGATAAAGCTCTGGGGGAGGGCTTATAGTCTCGGGGGAGTAGGGGAGGTTGTCTGGTGTCAAATAGCCCGAAAGCTAATCCTATGAGAAAATAAAATAAGATAAAATATTTACTTACACAACAAGAAATAAAGTCATCATAGACCAGCTGTGGATAACTTAAAGTTCCACGGAACATAGCTAATGTCGCAAAAGGTATATTGTGCGACGTTTTCTACCACCCCATCACCTAAGCCATATCAGACCCCCTTCTCCTCTCCCATTCCGTATTCTTGACACCCACTGTCCTTCTACTTATCTCTACTCAATAATCCTCAGGTTCAAGACGTAATACTCCGAGCAAGTTATCCTCTTAGACACACCTAAACCCCATATTAGGCGTGAATCCAAAAACCTCATTTTTTGCCCACTCCGGAGAAGGGCCGCTGATACCAGCCCCTAGAATGACCCATATAAAAATCATGTATAAAGTATCATCACTAAGTATTCAAGTCGCTTACAATCGATTATAGAGCCTCATCAGTCCCCCTCCATCCTGTATAGGATACCTCCTATACAGCTAGACATATAACTTAGTCGTTACGGTCAAAATCCGTAATTATCATCTAAAGCCAGTTAGACACACATATCGACCTGTCGTCTCAGTCGACTACTCAACTCATGTGATGTTGTGGCATCTAAAGACAGGCCACCAGCAGTATCTAGAGCCCATTTGGCATGCCATCAAACAACAATTTTCCAACATGTAATGTCGCAAAATATAGAAAGAGTATAGCAGGCTCTCCCCTAACCCAGTTTAATTCCCCACGAACTGATTGACCTTCGCCTGGAGATAGTTAACCGTTTCAGTCTGTAGGTCGTCCACCCGTTGCCTCTCTCCCCTATGAGCAAACACATCCAAAAACAGTTTTCCAAAGCTTGCGAATATAAGCAGGCCCAGCAAAACAATAAAGATCATCCATTTAAATTGCTTAAACATAATTTTGAGACCGACCAAAACAATCAGCCCTACCAGCGCTATCCCCCCATAAACAAGTAATTCAATCGACATATTCTCAGTCTTAAACCAAGCCTCTAAGCAAATACCCTACTCCATACGCCACAAAAGCCGCCATGCTACCCATCAAGAGCGTCTCCATCCCGGCCAGGAAGACAGATCGTTTTACCACCAATGTCTTAAGGGCTCCAATCACAAACAGGGCGATGCCGGTTAAGATAATGGATTGACCAAACGTGGTTTCCTCTAAGCCTCTCCAGAACAGAGCGGCAAAAAACGATAGTAGAGGCACAGACCCAATAATCAAAAAAGCCGCGAAGGTAATCACCCCCCCTTGTAAAGGAGAGCGTGTATCAGGAGTCAGGTTCATCTTTTCAAATAAAATTTCATCCACCCAGCGTGTCTTCTGAGCAGTTATCGTTTGAACAGCTCCCTGCAAGGCTGTTCCTCGAAACCCTTTCTCAGCATAAACCGCTTCAATCTCTAAGCGGCCAATATCAGGGTTTGTCTCGATCTCATAGCTTTTCCGCTTTCTCTCCAACTCATAGCGTTCCAATTCCGATCGAATACTTAAAAATTTTCCTACCCCCATCGCAAAGCCATCAGCCAGAAGATTAGCTAAGCCAAGAACGAGCACCACAGCTGGCGTTAGCTCGGCCCCAGCCACCCCCGCCACTACCGCAAAAGTCGTGACAACTCCATCGATACCTCCGAAAACAAAGTCACCAATATATTCGCCTGAGACAGATTTAGTCCCACCGCTTCGTCTAAACCTATGTTTTAAAAAATCCAAAATCACCATAAAGAGTTCCTCTCTTTATAGCACATTTCACCGTGACTTAAGAGCGTCGTTTGCGTAATTCACGCCACAAAAGACGTACGATATAGAAAAGAGCATAAAAAGGTCCCCAGATCGGCACTAGTTTAATAGCCATCGACTCAAAAAAGTCATCATCTCGTGGCATAGCTATTATGGAAGGTAATTAATCGGATTAATGGGGACATTATTCTTCCGAACTTCAAAGTGTAGATGAGGACCAGTGGAGAGCCCGGCCCCCCTACTCCCTGAAGCCCCTCCCGTATATCCAATAACAGTCCCTCTCGTGACTAACTGGCCTTCATTAGCGGCAAATCCGGAAACATGGCCATACACCGTAGAAATTTCACCTCCATGAATTAATAAAATATAGTTGTACCCAGGCCCACCAGAGTCATGAGTTCGCGCCACATATCCATCAGCTGGCGCAATAATCGGCGTGCCCACGTTAGTCGGAATATCAATAGCTGAGTGCGGGCCGATTAAATATTCGTAAGGATAACCGGCGCAGTGAAATCCACATGAAATTCCAAAAATAGGATCAACCGGCCAATCAAACGTCCCTACTGCCGGTAAAGCGCCCAGGCCTTGGCGCTTTAACTCCTCTCGAATATTAGAGTCCAGGTCTTTAATGGCAGATTCCGCCGCTTGGTGAGCCCGCTGAGCATCTTTAAGTAAGGACGAGTATTGGGCTTCTTGTTCATTAGTTAAGTTGAGAATTCTTTCTTTTGATTGACGCTGCGTGCCGAGCACCTGTTGTTGCTGCTCCTGTTTGACGTATAAAGCATCTAAAGATTGTCGATAATCTGCCAATTCGCGCTCTTTCGTTAGCAGCTCATTATGTAATCCCTGGATAGCGACCAGCGTCCCCTGTCCCCTACTCTGCAACTCCGACAGCACAGAAGCTTCATTCATAGCTTGGGAAAAAGTCTCATATTTCAAAAACACAGCCACCGTTGATTCCTGATCTAGCGCGTGAATCGAACGAATATAGCTGGCTAAGAGAGCTTTCTGGCCCGAAACTTCTTGCTCCTTGATCGATATTTCTTTTTCCACTGCCTCAATCTCCAAATCATTTTCCTCAATTTGCTGTGAGGTTTTCTGAATACCAAGCTCCAACTCATTTATACTTCCATCAATCAAAGAGATCTGATCAGACAGCGTCCGAGCCTCCTTCTTCTTTGATTGAACAGTATTTTGGAATTCCTGAATCCGCCCCTCCGTGTCTTTTAAGGACTCTCGTTTAGCTCGTAGCTCTTCCCTCAACTCCTCGACCGTCTTCGCCCATGCTAAATCAGGTGCACCCACAGTCAGCACCATCGAAAGCCCTAACCAAAAAACTAGCGCATGACGCCTATGCATACGGAGGAAGGAGTTAACCACACCCTATAGAATGGCACACCTGACAGGTTTCGCAAAGCTCTACGCGAAAGACAGCGAAAGCATACCCAGTAACAAGAAGATGCCCACAATTGCGTATAAGATCCGCGTACTCTTTTTATGATGATGTGACATAGTAAAATACTTATAATAAGTCTAGCGCTAAATCAATACGACGCAACACCTCGTCCTTGTGGAGCAGCGCCGCCAAGTCAAATGGCCCCGGAGAATGTTCTCGACCGGCCAACGCCACCCGCAGGGGCCATAGCGTGTCCCCCCTACCCAGCGTCTTCTCATCAATCCAAGCTAACATCGTTTTTTCTAGGTTTTCTTGTGAAAAATGAGAATCCTCCATCCCCATCAGAAACTCCCTAACCTTCGTTAATCGATCCATAGCATCTTCGGTCGTACCCTTTTTCCAAACCAGTAGTTCTGGCCCATATGCCGCTTCCCAAGATGGCTTAATATATGAAACCGCTTGCACCAACTCAACCAGCGTCGCCGCCCGCTCCCGCTCTAGATCAAACGCTTTCTCCAAAAGCGCTTGGTCAGGCATTTCCGGAAACACCGCTGATAACCAAGGCTCGGCCCGAGTCGCCAGCTCTCTCAGTGGCAAAGCTCGCAGATACGTTTTGTTAAGCGAATCAAGTTTCTGCCGAGAAAAAACCGCCCCACTTTTATGAACTCGTTCTATCGAGAAGGCTTCAACAAGCTCTTTGAATGTAAACACTTCTCGATCACCTCCATTATTCCACCCCAGAAGCGCCAAGTAATTCAGCATCGTCTCAGGGAGATAACCCGCCTCTCTAAATGCCAAAAGGCTCGTTTCATTACGTCGTTTGGACAGCTTACGTTTTTGGTCATCTAAGAGCAGGGGTAAATGCGCGTATATCGGTCGGGATGCCCCCAGAGCTTCTTGAATCAGGATGTGTTTAATAGTGTTATGAAGATGATCCTCACCCCTCAGCACGTGAGTAATTGCCATCGTGATGTCATCAACCACCACCGCCAAGTGATAGACCGCGTCATCTGCACTACGCGCCACCACAAAGTCACCCCCAAAACTATCAGTATGTACCCGAATTTCTCCACGCACCAGATCCTCGAAAACAACTTCTCTTGCCTCAACCTTCAGCCGAATCGCTGTTCGTTCCTGCTCAAGACGCTGCGCTACCTCATCTTTTGACAGATGAGGACAATCACAGCTATGCACCTGCCCACCCTGTTTTTGAGCCGGTGGACAGAAGCAGTGATACGCTTTATCACTCGATAGCAACTGGGTAATATATTTTCGATATATATCCGATCGCTCAGATTGTCGATACGGACCCAGCTGACCACCTATATCCGGACCTTCATCCCACATCAAACCAAGCCACATGAGACCCTCAATAATAGCGGACTCAAATTCAGGTTTCGATCTTTCGCGGTCTGTGTCCTCCATTCTCAATACAACTTGCCCATCATGCTGTTGAGCAAACAATACGTTATACAAAGCCGTTCGAGCATTGCCAACGTGTAAATCACCCGTCGGACTCGGGGGGATACGAACTCGCACCGGGGCAGATAGATTAGTCATACAGTTTCTTATACAATAATTCTTTTTTACTAGGATCAAGTTGTGCCTCCAACAGCATGATCCGCAGCGGCTCATCTATAAACTCAGGGTGACTAGCTAAAGCCAAAAATTCATCGAAAGAAAATTCTCGCAGCTCAATCCGCTCTCCCGGATCAAGCTTAGGCTCCGCAATCTTCTTAAGAACACGGGCCGTAAAAATATGATATACCCAGCGTGTTTTGTCCCCGCGTCGTTTGGGGAGCAGGACTCGAAGCTCTCCCACCTCATACCCGGTTTCTTCCAAGAACTCTCGCCTAGCTCCATCCTCCAGACTCTCTCCCTCCTCCAAACGTCCACCCGGGGGGATTAAATGAGACTTACGATGAGGTTGGCTATCGTAGGCCATCAATATATTTCCGTTCTCTTTAACCCCCACAATCGCCGCCGCGTCTGCTCGATCAACATACTCGAACACAGCCATTGATCCGTCAAAAAGCTTCTGGTCATATTGCCACACCGAAAACAACTCCCCCTGGAAAACTTTACGGGCCCCCTTCTTATGTCTTTCATCGTTAGCCATAACTACCCCACCATAGCCGCAAACATCCAAGTAGCCAAGCCCCCAGCCCCTACCACTTCAAAGATCCAGCAGATTGATATTCAGTAACCCGTGTCTCGAAGAAGTTCTTTTCCTTCCGTAAATCAATAATCTCACTCATCCACGGGAACGGGTTATCTGTGTTGTAGACCTTCTTTAATCCGATACGCTCTAGGCGACGATCGGCAATGTATTCCAAGTACTCATCAATTGTGTCGGCGTTAAGCCCAAGGACCCCGTTTGGCAAACAGTCATGAGCATACGCTGACTCTAGCTCAACCGCTTGTTTTATGTTCTCAGCGATAGTTGTTTTAAAATCGTCAGTCCATATCTCAGGGTTCTCTTTGACGATTGTGTTAATTAAATCAGCGCCAAAAGCCAAATGAACCGACTCGTCACGCAGAATAAACTGAAACTGCTCCCCTACCCCCACCATCTTATTACGCCTCAAAAAGGACAACATCATCACAAAACCAGCATAGAAGAAGATACCCTCCATGATGATGTAAAACCCAACCAAGTCATGAACAAACCGTTGAATATTCTCCACCCCATGGGTGTTAAAGCCGGGATCCATGATTGATTTTGTCATTCCCACCACAAAATCATCTTTTTTCTTAATACTGGGAATCGTGTTGTACATGTTATAGACTTCATCCGGACTGAGGCCCAGCGTATCGCAACAATAAATAAACGTATCAGTATGCACAGCCTCCTCATACGCTTGGCGAAGCAAATATTGCCGACACTCCGGGTTCGTTATGTGCTCGTAAATAGTCAGCACCAAGTTATTAGCAGTCAGACTTTCCGCAGTCGAGAAGAACCCCATATTCCACAAAATAAGGCGACGCTCGTCATCCGACAGCTCCTTTGAGCTTTTCCAGGTCTCCACGTCTTTCTGCATATTCACTTCCTCTGGAACCCAGTTATTAGCCACCCCATTTTTATAATGCTGCCTGGCCCAGTTATATTTCATAGGCAAGATCTTATTAGGGTCGGTTGAAGCGCAGTTAAGAATTCTTTTCTCTGGTTGGGAATCATTCATAATGAGAATTCATCAATAAGCTAAGGATAAAATTATTGACACGATTCACAGATATTGAGGTTAGGATCACCTTCGGTTGCCGCAACAGGTGCGCTTTCTGGCAGCTGAGAAGGAGCGGCCGTATAGGACTTGTTAATATCCACGGTACTCTTTTCGATCGATGAAGCTCCCAAAGTACGTAAGTAATACGTCGTCTTAAGACCTTTGTTCCAAGCCAAGAAATACATATCGGAAATAGCTCGACCAGACGCCGTCTGAATAAACAGATTTAAGGATTGACTCTGATCAATCCACTTACTTCTGCGAGCAGCGTGTTCAATGATCCACTCTGGAGCAATTTGAAACACTTCTTTATATCGATCCTTAATGTCTTGAGGAATTTCGGTGATATTTTCAAGATTACCATCATAATGTTTAATCTTCTCCAACATATCCTTATTCCACAGGTTCTTATCCTTAAGCTCATTCACAAGTTCACAATTAATAATCGTAAACTCACCAGTCACGTTCGACTTGGTATAAATGTTCTTATAAATTGGCTCAATGGAGGGCAGACATCCGGCAATCGTAGAAATCGTAGCCGTCGGCGCAATGGCCATACAGTTCGAGTTACGCATGCCATACTGAGCCACGTGAGCGCGAACCGGCGTCCAATCCATACGAGAAGATCGATCCACGTCAATCTTTCGACCACGCTCTTTCTCAAGAAGATCAACAGAGTCAAAAGGGAAAATCCCGCGGTCCCACTTAGATCCCTTGTAGCTTTTATAAGACCCCTTCTCTTGCGACAACTCTGAAGACGTTAAAATCGAGTGGTAGGAAATAAATTCCATGACCTCATCCGAAGTTTCCACCGCTTCCAAGCTATCAAACTGAACATCCAAGGCATACAACATGTCTTGTGTCCCCATCACTCCAAGGCCCACCGGTCGATGAGCCATGTTAGAATGTTTGGCTTCTTTCGTGGGGTAAAAATTCAGATCAATAACATTATCTAGCATTCGCATGGCAGTCTTGGTCGTTTCCGCTAGCAGAGTTTTATCAACCTCCCCGTTGACTACATGACGGACTAAATTAATAGATCCCAAATTACACACAGCCGTCTCTTCACGAGAAGTATTCAGCGTAATCTCCGTACACAGGTTAGAACTGTGCACTACTCCCACATGATCCTGGGGAGAGCGAACATTAGAAGGGTCCTTGAAGGTAATCCAAGGGTGGCCCGTTTCAAACAGCGTGTTAACCATCCTCCGCCATAACACAGCCGCCTTCACAGTCTTATGAATATGTAGCTTCCCCTTAGCAGCCATTGCCTCGTACTCTATGTATTTATCCTCAAATTGCTTCCCGTAGATATGATGCAGCTCGGGAGTCTCGTCGGGAGAAAAGAGCGTCCAATTGCCGTCTTCAAGCACGCGCTTCATGAATAAATCAGGGATCCAGTTGGCCGTATTCGTGTCATGGGCTCTCCTTCGATCATCACCCGTGTTCTTACGTAGCTCCAGGAAGTCCTCGATATCGTAATGCCAAGTCTCTAGATACACGCAAGTTGCTCCTCGACGCTTACCACTGCGATTAATAGCGGCCGTTGTGGCATCCGATATTTTTAAGAACGGAACCACACCCTGGCTACCCACATTAGTTGTGTTTATCCAGGCCCCGGTAGCTCGAATATTCGTCCAGTCATTTCCCAATCCGCCGGAATACTTCGACAGCTGCGCGTTATCGCCAAGACACTTAAAGATATGATCCAACTGATCATCAACAGTCGTCAGATAGCAAGAACTCATTTGGGGATGGGTTGTGCCGGAGTGAAAAAGGGTCGGAGTTGATGCCACATAACGCAGGCTTGATAAGACAGTATAAAACTCAATTGCCTTAGCCTCACGAACCGCCGGGTCCTCTCCCAGAGCCAAGCCCATAGCCACTCTCATCCAGAAGAACTGAGGTGCTTCTAATATCCTCTGCTTAAGATCACGCACAAAATATCGTTCGTATAATGTTTGGGTACCCAAGTAAGTGAATAGTTTGTCTCTAGTCGGGTCCAGAGCTGCTCTTAGTTTCGCAAAATCATACTCAAGCAGGCGCTCATCCAGGCGCTCGGCTTGAACACCTAGTCGCACGCTGTCCTCGAGCCCCCTTCGATACGCCTCTTCAAAATGGTCATGGAACTCATCCATTCGCAGAACGTCTCTATAAAGATCATTTAGAAGCACGCGAGAAGCCAAAAACGAGTAAATAGGGTCCACCTCAATACGAGCCCTCAGCGACATAATCAAGGCCTTATTGATGTCAGACGTTGAAATACCATCATACACATTAGCCAAGCTCTCCTGGACCAACTGATCCACCTCGGAAGGTTTTAGATGATCACCACAGTATCTTTCAACAGCCTTTCGAATCTCCGACAAATCAAAAGGAGTTTTTGTCCCATCCCGATGCGTCACATGGAGTTTTTTCTCAGTAATCTTCTTTTGTAGCTCTTGCCGGTCTCGCTCCCGCAGCTCTTCATGATCATGACGGTATAGAATATATGCCTTAGCCACCTGAAAAAGACCGCGCTGAGCAATAGTTCGCTCCACGGCGTCTTGAATATGCTCAACATCAGGCACCTTGTCTTGATCAGTATCAAAAACAGTTTTGAGCTGCTTCACAACCTCGTTCGTAATTTCACCAGCCAACGCTTCATCAGCATCAGACATCTCGCTGGCCATGAAAGCTTTATGAATCGCAGATTGAATCCGTCCTCGATCAAAATCTACAACAGCTCCGTTACGTTTTTTTACTTTTTCAATAGGCATACGACCATTGTTCTGCTTAAAAATAAGAGCGCGACTTATTCACAAATATGCAGGGGCCAAAACAAAGGGGTCATACGTATCAACATACCCCTAAATATCTTCGCCCACTTGAAGGAATTGCAAGGGCGCATTCAAAACCTTCTCGAAGGTTAGCGCTCACAAGTAATAACAAGTATAGAGCTGATAATATCCCTTGTATATAACATCGCGCCGACCTTTCCACATTTCCGCGCGCGGCCCGCAAATTCGATGAGTTTTAATCAACAACAAACCCTACTTCTCTAGAAAAAGCAGGGTTTGTGTCAACGCTCTAAAATTGAAAATCCTTATTCTCAATAATAATTATCCAAGACTACTCGTGTACTGACTAAGATTTTGCAGTTGAGTCGGCGTTAAGGTTTGGGCCCTCGTTACAGCTTCCTCCATAACGGAGAAAGGAACGGTCACGCTCTCCCCCACAGCCAGACCCTGCGAACCGACATGATCCTTGACGTAGTCTTCAATGTAGACCCTATGTTCATTACTCAGAGATATATCTTGTCGTTCAGTAAGGTATCGAGTAGCTGCCCTGCGCGCTAAGTGAGTCACCCCGTCTCCACGGGCCGCCACTTCAACAAACGCGTCACTCGTTCGTGAGGCCTCCGGAAGTGCATCACGTTGCTCCATGAGTTTCTCTTGGGGCACAGGCTTCGGAGTTGTTGTTGGAGCGGATGTGGCCGAAGCGGATTGCCCGTCGTCGGACTCCTCAGAGTCATCCATAGCCTCCTCTTTATCCTTGCTTTCCTCAGTTACTTGTTCGTTATCAAGCAAACCAATTTCCTCCGGAGTCGGCTGCCCATCTCCTGAGAAGGCGTAGATTGCCGCCGCCACTATTAAAATAATAATCAGCGCCGAAACCGTACGTGGAGATTCCTTGATACGATCAAGTAAACTCCCCTCTTCTAAGTCTTGATGGTCGTCTTCATATTCCATAATAAGGTCACCTCCTTCTTTAGTAGGTTAAGAATGAAAGTTTCCCCTCTGACACCGATCATCAAAACCCAGAGCGGTTATGAAGGCATCATATAACCGTACGGTGGTTTTTTGACTTGTGTCAATGTGTAAAGGTGTAAAAACTGTCGGGCATATGCGAGGAATCAGGAAGGAACTGTCAAAAACACCCTATATAGATGATCTCTTTTGCTTCCAAATCAACCAAATAAATGTTCCCGTCGCGTTCCAGATCCGATACGCCCGAGCGGGCTCCAACCACCACCGCCACAGCCACTCCACATGACGGTTACGCCAAGCTCGAGGAGCTCTCGGTAATCTGCCCGCTAGCATAGACACAGCTCCCCCCACTCCGATTGCCACTCGAACATCGCTCAAGGCCGATCGATGAGCCTCAAGCCACAGCGTTTGCTTGGGTGCTCCGTAAGCTACCGCCAGCACTAAA
>Ga0136558_1001697_pt1 | contig 10924 bp, 8 predicted proteins | sample AntRauTorckE6833_FD_101391 | JGI IMG/M metagenome (GOLD analysis project Ga0136558, IMG submission 101391) | Saline lake microbial communities from Rauer Islands, Antarctica - Metagenome Torckler E6 #833 | ecosystem: Environmental > Aquatic > Non-marine Saline and Alkaline > Saline | place...
CAGGATCAGGCTCTGGAAGCCGAACTATTGGCTGATCCCAAGGAAAGAGCCGAACACCTGATGCTGATTGACCTGGGGCGCAACGATGTCGGTCGGATTGCCAAAACAGGTAGCGTGGAAGTCACCGACAGCATGACAGTCGAACGCTACTCCCATGTCATGCATATCGTTTCCAATGTAATCGGCCAATTGAAGCCCGAGCTCACAGCCCTGGATGTGTTACGGGCCACCTTCCCTGCTGGAACCCTCTCCGGTGCACCCAAAATTCGGGCCTTAGAAATTCTGGACGAGCTGGAGCCCGTCAAGCGTGGCGTCTATGGAGGTGCAGTGGGCTATCTGGGCTGGCAGGGTAATATGGATACTGCCATCGCCATTCGAACGGCGGTGATCAAGGGTGGAGAAATTCATATCCAGGCCGGGGCTGGCGTGGTTGCTGACTCAGTACCCCAGTTGGAGTGGGAAGAAACCCTGAACAAGGGCCGGGCTGTTTTTCGGGCGGTGGCCATGGCTGAAAAAGGATTAGATAATCTTTAATAATCCACTTCCCAGAAGATATCCAGTGAGTTTTCGATGGAGCTGACGACTTCAATATACAATTGTCGCGTCAGCTCATAGCGAATGGCAATCCGACTGATGTCTTCATATATCCCCATCCCATAACGTACACTTAAACGCCGGTTCAAATAGCCCGCCGCCACCAGGCTGGCTTCTTCACCATCACCTTCGGTCGACAACTCAAACTCCCTGATGCCTATTGCCTCGCCTACAGTACTAGTGTAATCAGAGATCCCGGCCAACCCCATGGATAAAGCCAGGGTGTTGACGTCGGTTCCCGCTTCCAGAGGGGCACCGGTCAGCAACCAGGACAAGGCCTGCTCATTGGACATGGCCGGTTCAGAGAAGATTTCGGTTTCCGGTTGATCAACACGCCCGGAAATTCGAATGCCCACCAGTCCGGGTGGAATATCTCTCACCGCCTCCACATCCAGAAAAGGCAGGTCAACCGGACCGTTAAAGTTCAAGCGCGCCCGCCTCAGGCGCAAATCCTGACCAAAAGACTGGTAGGTGCCCCCAACCAGCAAAAGCTCGCCACGGGCATCCAGATTGGTGCCCAAACGCAATCGACCTTGTAGCCCAGCTTCCAGGCCCAGTGCTTGCAATTGTAACTCTTCATTACCCACGACCAGTTCCAGATCCATCTGAAAGCCAGTGACTAAAGAAGACTGGGGGTCAGGCCGGTTTTTGACTCGGGCATCTGGAGATACCCGCACTGCTTGCTGGGGCAATTGCTGGACCTGTACCTTTCCGGAGGGAATGGCCAGGGTGCCACTCAATGCCAGTTCTCCATTCTGCAAATTCAGGGTTACATCAGGGTGCAGTTCCAGGTTTGCCCAGGGTTCAATACGCACATCAATCCGTTGTCCGGTCACATCCAACTGCCCCTGTAGTTTATTCTGCCAGTTGATCTGACCCTGCAACCGCCCTTCACCCCGTTGACCCGCCTGAAAGTCACCGGCAATACTGGCCTGATGGGCCTCCAGGATGATTTCTGCATCCAAGCGTTTAAGGCTGACTGGCCACTGCAAATCGGTCGCAGTCACGTCCTCCAGTTTTAAATTCCCCCAGACCTCGGGAGCCAGCAGATGCCCACGAAACTGACCCTGACCCTGCAAAGTACCGGAAACATCATCTGCCTCAAGAAAGGGGAGCAGTAACTGCAAATCAGTATTCTGAAGCAGGTAGTGGCCCGAAAGGGCACGTTCACCGTTGGTGGCATCAGGCAATAAATTCAGGCGCAGCTGCAGATTACTCTGCCCCAGCTGTTCACCACCCAAGTGCCAGCTGGCTTGCAGGTAGTCAGGACGCAGACGCAGATCCAGGGCCAGTTCCTGATAAGTAAAGTCGACCCACTCCCCTGTCTGATTGATCTCATCTGTCTGATAGACACCCAGCTCACCACCACGGGCATCCAGGTGCAGATCCAGATTTGCTCCCCGGGACTGCCAACCGAATTGCAGGTCTCCCCGCACTTCTCCCAACCAACGCAGATTATCCGGTAACAAATCACTGATTGTTTCCAGATCAAAAGGCTCCAACCGGTAAGCAAATTCAGGTTCTTTTGTGTTTGTTGTTTGCCGACCTCCAGTCAGGTTTATAGTGAGTGGCTGGTCAGCATAGCGAGCGCTCAGCTGAACTTTTTGTTTTTGGGCAACTCCGTCAAGATGCAGGTTGATCTGTTCAATGGGCAGGTGATCACCCAAGTGCAACTGCTTGCTGATTGCCTGAAGTTTGATCGACTGTTTTTCTTGATCTATTTGACCAAACCCCGAGTATTCCAGAGCCAGAGCCATTTCTTGAAGGCGATTGTTTTGCCAGCCCAGCTCCTTTGACGAGCCCCTTAAGTAATAATCACCCTGACGCAGAAGCTGCTGCCAGTCTCGATAATCAGGAAAACTTGTGCTTCCTGTCCATAATGATGGCAGATTGGCATTGGCCGTAACGGCCAGGTCACCCTGCACATCATCAACCCAGGGCTCAGTAAGCTGGGCAAGATCGGTGAGATGGCTGGATAAACTGGCTTTCCAGAAATCCGAGGTCAACTCAAACTGGGCTTCCAGGTGTTCATCGCCAGATCCCTGGAGACTTACCCGTGGCAAGTTCAACTGATAGTACTGATCATGCCCCTGCCAAAGCAGTGCAAAGTCCAAGCCTACAGCAAAAGGATAGGCCGCACGCTGCAAATCCCCTTGCAGGCTACCATCAAGCTGTAGATCCAGAGCTTCAGCCCAGTTCAACCACTGCTGATCAAAATCCTGCTGCTGGTCCGGCAGTCCAGTTGTCACAAAAGGGGTGTTGAATAGATCGGCAACTGGCAGACTGGCTTGCAAGCGGCTTTTCAGTTGCAGTGTATCCCCTTTCAGGTTGATCTCACTTTGCACCTCCCCTGCCAGTGACAGCTGGCCCTGTTCAAAAAGGGCTGCCAGGGTCAATGTCTCCTGCCGCCAGGGTAAATCTGGAGGATCAGAGACCCAAAGCTGCCAGGGAAATTCAGGAGCCAGAAAATCTTTCCAGTCCAGTGTTAGTTGAGCATCCAAAGCCTCGGGGCCCTGATTCAGACTGGCCAGCAAGGAGTCCCAGTCAACCTGGCCGGAAAGATTGGCCCGGTGCTGGTGCTGGTGGCTGAGCTGCAGTTTCTGCAAATCAATGCCCATAAAATCCAGGTGACTATCAAGATCAAGCAGGAATATCTGTTGGTCAAAAAGGAGTTGACCCACTGCTGTCAGTTGCCAACCCTGAGCAAGGTCACCTTTCACCTCGACTTGCAGATGATCCAGCAGGGCTTTATCCGACCAGGGGTCAAACCATTGCGGCGGTGATTGGTTTCTGGCCCGCCAGAAGCCGGCTGCAGGCAGCTCGATGACTTCCAACTGGATCTGTGCTGGAAGCTCGGGGGTAAACAGGGACAGGCGACCTGTGGCTGTAACCGGCAAGCCTTCAGCCTGCAAGCGGGTTAATTCCAGATGCTGCAGGCTGCCCGTCACTTCAGCGTTGAGGTTCAGTTCTTGCAAACGACCTTGCAAAGTGACTTGCAGGGGCCAGTCCTTCTGCATGTCCAGATGACCTTGAGCCTGTAGAAAACCCTTGTTATCCAGAGGCACCCAGCGGGTTTGCAAATCCAGTTGCGACCACTCCACCCGAGTGCCCTGCCAACGACCATCCATCAGAGTCAAGTGTTGAAAATGCTGCTGTTGGTTGACCCGGAAATGATCCAGCTTCAGCAACTCCACCGTCATGGGCCAGGGGAGGTTGAGCTCCGGAAGAACCACCTCCGGCATTCGAAAATCTTCCGGGTTCCGGGCCGCTTCCGTCAGGGCTTCAGAAAATTCATTCAGACCAGTTTGTATATCCAGCCCAGAGGCTGTCACTTCCTGCAAACAGATCGCAAAGCGCAATAAGCACCAGGGCTGCCATTGGACATCCAGATCCGTGAGAATCACAGCCTGGTTTTCATTCTGCCAGCTTAGCTTGTCAGCCTGCCAATCATTCAACAGATACCCGCTGAAACCTTCGACTTTCACACCCGGTGCCTGACGCAACAACCAACCCCCACCCGGCTCACTGACAAACAGCCACAGAAAAACCAGCAGCAGCAAAAGACTGAAAAGACTGAGAGTTGCGGAGACCAGGTAGACCAGCCAGCGGAGGATCAACTGCAACCACAGAAAAGGCAGCAGCAGGCGTGCGGCCCACCTTTGTTTGAAATACAGCCAGGAGCGCCTGATCATATTTCCGGCCCCAGAGTAAAGTGAATTCGCCAGCCACCCAGGTTCTCATCCAGGCCCTGGGCAATATCCAGGCGCAGGGGGCCCACAGGTGAGACCCAACGGAGACCCACTCCCAAGCCGACCTTGGGCTTCTCCAGCTCATAGGGTTCCAAAACTGCATCCCCGGCATCGGCAAACACTGCCAGCCGCCAACGCTGAGCCAGGGCATATTGATATTCAAGGCTGCTGGTCATCAGGTAACGCCCACCCACAAGCCGGCCATCACTGCCTTCCGGTGCCAACTCCTGATAGCCGTAACCTCTAACACTCTGATCACCCCCGGCAAAAAAGCGCAGCGAGAGAGGAACCTGGTTGAATTCATTGGTGGCTGTACCTGCAGCTCGCCACCGTACCAGAAAACGATGCTGATCCCAGAGTGTCGTCAAACCCCTGGCCAGCAAGCTGATCTGCAAAATATCCACATCCGCAAAAATATTTTCCCGACTGCCTTCCACATCAACCTGCAAACGATAGCCGCGATTGGGGTCAACCCGCCGATCACTTTGCAGTAAACCATAGCTGATTCCAGGGAGAGTCAGCCAGGTGGCCCCTTCATCTTCACCAACTTGGTACTCCTCTCTTTCCCCGCGCAGTGAAAACACTCGCTCCCAGCCATTGCTGTGTTGTGAGAACCATTGTATCTGGGCACCGTAACGGCGGCTTTCCTGGTCATCAAAACGCTCATGTTCCAGGTTGCTGCTCAGGCGCAGTTTGTCGGTCATGGGAGGAGTCAAAGGGAACTCATACCAACCACTCAGACTTTGCTCGGGCTGAGATACCTGAGCATCCACGCCCCGCCTCAAGCCTCTGGAGTTAACCCAGTGTTGAACCCAACCGGCAGTGGCACGCGGCCCGGTATCGGTGGAAAAACCCAGGCCCAGGTTAAGGGTACGAGGCTCTCTGGCTCGAACCAGAGCTTCAACAGGAATCTGCAGATCCTCATTGGCCGCGTCCGGGTCGGCATCCACCAGAACCTCTTGAAAATAGCCGCTTTCCCGTAATTCCCGACTGAGTTCTGCCAGTCGGTCTGTGGAATAGGGCATACCGGGAACAAAGCGGACAAAACGCTGCAAAAACTTTTCATCCAGAGCCTCTTCATGATCAAAACTGACCTCTCCTAGGCGATAGCGAGGGCCGGAATCAAAGTACAGGTTGATATCAGCCACTTCTGCCTGGGGGTCAATCAAGAGCTCCTGCAGGGTAAAGCGGGATGCGAAATAGCCATAGGTTAAAGCAAGGTTGCGAAAATGCCGCTTGGCGGCCTCATAGTGGCTGTGATTGAGGGGTAGCCCCTGGCGTAGCTGGGTGGTTGGCGGCAAGCTGAAGGCAGGCTGCTGCAGCGCTTCCCCGGTCAGGCCCAGATTGACTTGCCCGAGCATCACAGGACGACCTGTTTGTACCACAACCCGCAGGCGTGCCGGCTCAGTTTCTTCAACCTGTAGATCCAAAAGGTAATTGTAATAACCGAGAGCTTCCAATGCCTTTTTGATCTCACCCTGGGCAAAGCGGGCATAACGTCGCATTTCACGGGGACTGCGGTCAGCAACCTCGCCCAGATAGGCTTCAATGTTACTGCGTAGAGCCGGGTTTTCCGGACTCAGCTCCAGCACCAGGTTGTCAGCCAGCAACGCTTGCGACCCGAGAACCAGAAAAACCAGCCCCAAGGACAGAAACCAGCGTTTAAGAGCAGTGAAAGTCAACCACATAGCCCGCAAATTTGCGCAGATTAATGACCCCGGTATCCAGCAGCAGGTACTGTCCTTTGATACCTAACAGCTGCCCCTGGATGTCAGAGGTTTTTTCCGGGTTCAAAGATTTCACCCTGGCTGGATAATTCAAGACTGGATACGTAAAAAACCAGGGCTGAGAGTCCAGTTGTTTGACAGGGGTTGAGGTCAGACCTTCCAGCTTTGACTGATAATCAGCAACAACCTGACTGGCTTCAACCTGCAGATCCAGGTCCGGAACCTGGTTCTTGAGCATAGCCTGCCAGGCCGTTTTGTCTTTCAGAGTCTGCGCCAGCAGAGTTTCGACTTTACCGGAAGAGAGACGATCAGGCACTTCAAACAGGGGCAAGGCCGCCACTGCACCCTGATCCATCCAGCGGGTTGGCATCTGGGTTTTACGGGTAATGCCAACTTTCAAACCACTGGTGTTGGCCAGATAGACCAGGTGGGGCTGAAAACAGTGAGTTTCTCCCCAGGCCGGTTCACGACAGGTGCCCAGATGATAATGACACTTTTCTGGCTGAATGATGCAGGAGTCACACTGGGCAAGTTTTTTGAAGCAGGGGTAGCAGTAACCTTGATTGAAGCTTTTCGTGATTCTCCTTTCACAATGGATACAGTGTATCTCACCGTTGAATTTCAGGTTCAGGTGCTTGCCCAGCAAAGGGTTGAGAGCAACGTGGCTCTCCGGCTGGGCCGGGTCCGTCAGCCGCAACTCATACTCCACCTCAGCCTTATGACGGGTGAGCATTTTTCTCAGGCGCCCCTGATAACGCATGTGGTTATTGTCCTGAGTCGAGAATTTTAACGGCTTCTACAGCCCCAGATTTCTTTTTAAGCTTGGGTGCAATATAGCCCACCCGTTCTTCTTCAGGAACACCTGCTGTTGCTTCGTAACGCAAAACCGCTTCCATGCTGATTTCTCTTTGCTCCGGGGATAAGGGTTGACCGTTAGGCCATTTCCCGAGCTCAACACCGGTTTTAAGAGCCTGGTAAATATCCGGTGTCATTTTTTCAATCATTTCTGCAAAAGTCATAGGGAAGTCTTCCTCGTATTGGCAGTGCCTGATGAAGGCCAGGGTAGAAAAGCAAAAGCCAGACCAGCCAACAAACCACCCAAATGGGCTTCGTTGGCCATATTAATGCCCATAGATTGCGACCAGGGGGTCATACCAAACAGCATCCAGCTCAGCATAAAGCCCATCATGCCGGGTGTGAGTCCCAGTTGCTGACCAGGGTGGCGCCGATCCCAGAGCCAGGTATAACCCAGATAAGCATAAACCACACCGGATAGCCCTCCGAACTGGCTGGAGCCATTGACCAGAAACTGGGCAGAATTAGAGACCAGGGCAGCAAAAACAACCAATAATACTAGGCGTAAACTACCCTGATGACGCTCCAGTTTTTCTCCGAGAACCCAGGCCCAGAGCAGGTTAAAAACCAGGTGCATCCAGCCAAAATGCAGGAAAATGGGGGTGATCAGTCGCCACCATTGACCACTGGACAGGGTTGCACTCAAAGGTTGACTGACCAACTCCTGCCCTTCGATCAGCATGGGGGTAAAGGACACCAGAAAAAACACCAATGGGCCTACCAGCCACTCAAAGGCCAGGGTGACGGCTATTGCAGTTCCCATCAGCATAAGTGTGGCCGGTCGTTGCCTGAAAAATAGCCACCACCCTGACCAGGACCCAGCCACTTTTTGTGACTGCACATCACCTTGTTGCCAGGCATCCAGGGCCTCACGACAGGCCGGTAGCTGCTCGGCATTCAATAACCAGAATGCATGGCCGCCTGTTGCTTCATCCGGCAGCACCCGATGCCCTATTCTGGCTTGCCAAAGGTGGCGGGATAGTGGCATGGGATCCTGTTCAGAGGGCAGTACAAAGAGTTTTAGCATAGAGCATCAAGTACCTGGGCAAAAAAATGGCGACCTAAAAGGTCGCCAAAGCAGGGATCATCATGAGGAAACTACACCTGCTTTGAGAAGAAGATTATACGGAAGTTCCCCAGGTGTTTCAGATTTTGTGAATTTTTTCTGCAGTCATCTCTGCCCGCAACTCATCCAGAGGCGGAAATTCATCCCGCTGCACCTCGACCCAGACAAACTTTCCGGCATCCAGGCCAGCTTCACCATCATAACGATAAGCAACCAGTCGCCCGTATTTGACAGCACTGTAATCCAGGCAGGCAAGGTTGGGCCGGATAACCGCCGGAAACCCCTGGCACCAGTAATGACCAAAGAACAGTGGAAGCTCATCGTCTGGATAGTAGCACAACTGCTGTTTGTCCTCTTCGCTCAAGAGGCGGCTTTCCAGCTTCGGGCTCAGGCGGTCGGGTTGAAACAGAACATCACCCCAGGTACGGGGCTGATCCACCCAGTAGCTGGTACGAAAACGATCACGGACAAAACCATCACCACTTTTCTGGGTCACGCCCTCAGGCAGCTTCAGCCAGGTTCCCCGGGTACAACGATCAACCACCCGGAATTCAAAGCTGCCCGGAACGGCTGAACGCCGGAAAAAACCTGCATCCATACAGGCATCAGGATGCATCCGGAGAAACTCGCTCATCACCGAGCGATCCCAGCAGGCATGAACCACCCGTAGCCCTTCATCTTCCAGAGCCAGGGGAATATCCATAAACCAGTCCAGAAAAGCCTGCCACTCCTGGGGATGGTGGGCAAACTGATCCAGGGTTTCCTGAATCACCCGTTGATGGCGGGCATTATGCTCACGCAACGGTTGCCCGTGATCATCATAAGTAAAATAAGCCATGGCATTGTATTCATGGTTGCCCAGCACCATGCGGGCTGTACCTGCATCAATCATATCCTTGACATCATGCAGTGCTTGGCGCACCCGTGGACCACGATCAACAATATCCCCTACAAAAATCACCTTGCGGCCTTCAGGGTGCCGCCAGGCACCGGCCTGGTGTCGATAACCCATCAGCTGCAGCAGATGCCGCAGCGTATTGCCGCAGCCGTGCACATCACCAATCAGATCATAGCCACGCATAACACAACTCATCAATAGTTGCTGTGCTGGGAGTTCCAGCCCAGTTTGCTGCGACAGATCTGATAAAAATCATGGCCCAGTGGATGAATCAGCTTGAGCTTATGGGGTTTTTTGCGAATATAGATGACGTCACCGGGCTTGGTGACCAGGTGGGTCTGACCATCGCAGGAAACATGCGGGTAGGTTTCATTGGTTTCGGTGATGATGATTTTTATTTCGCTGTTGCCATCCACCACAATGGGACGGCTGGACAGGGTATGTGGAAACATGGGTACCAGCACCAGAGCATCCAGCTTGGGATGCATGATGGGACCACCACCCGAAAGGGCATAAGCTGTAGAGCCGGTGGGTGTGGCAACAATCAGGCCATCAGAGCGCTGGTTATAAACAAACTGACCTTCAATATAAAGATCAAATTCAATCATGCGCGCCGACTTGCCCGGATGCAGAACCACATCATTCAGGCCATCGGCCGAGCCGATGGGTTCACCTTCACGCATGATTTCAGCATCCAGCAAAAAACGTCGCTCAGAGGTATAATGCCCAGCCAGCACTTCGGCCACTTTTTCTTCCAGGTCACTGGGACTGATATCAGTCAAAAAGCCTAATCGTCCTCGGTTGACACCCAGTACGGGGACACCGGTTCTGGCCATGGCACGGGCCGCACCCAAAAGGCTGCCATCTCCCCCCACGACGATGACCAGGTCACAGATTTCTGCCAGCATTTTGCGATTGGCTTCCTGAAAGCCATGCCCCAAAAGCACCGTTGCCGTGCGATCTTCAACGATAATCTGGTAATGGTGTTCATCCAGATAACGCATCAACCGTTTCAGGGTCTCCACAACACGTGTACTGCCTAATCGGCCAATCAGGCCGATATTTTTAAAACCCGGTTTTTTCATCAGAACTTATAGCCTGCACCCAAAGTAAAACCTTCAAGCTCCACATCAGCCGTTTCCAGATAAACCATATACTCCAGATCCACAAAAACCTGGTCAGTCAGGAAAAAAGCTGTCCCCAAGCCGTAGCCGATTTCAAACTCACTGGTGGTTTCTTCGGCTTCACTGAGCGAAGCAGTCCCCAGACCCAGCTTGGCATAAGGGCGAAATGAATCCAGGGGCACGGAAAAGGTCGCGTAGAAGCCAAACAGGCGATCCAGGCTCACTTCGGCTTCTGCATCTTCACCGCCCAGGCCAAAATGCATTTCCGCCCCGACAAAGGTACTCAACTGCTGCCCAAAACGTATCTTGAGACCTTCTGCACTGGCTTCACCTGAATTCCAGGAATGCAAACCACCACTGACATAGCTATAGATGTCATCATACTCATCATAAAAAGCCTGAGCGGTGGTAAAGGGCAGGAACAAAGCCAGGGTTAACAGCCCTGAGGCCATCCAGCGCTTCATCGGTAAACTCCTTGTCCGGTTGAGGATCGGTATTCAGCCCGATTAAACACTGAATAAAGACGAATTACCAGAGTCACGAAGCTCTGGCTGCTTCCACTCTGGGTTTGACCCAGGATTCATTAATCCACAGAGCCAATAGAATAATGCTTCCGCCCAGTAACAAGCGCAGCAAATCCACATCGCGGTTCCAGATCAGCAGGTTGACCAACAAGCCGGCGGGAACCAGGGCATTGTTCATGATCGCCAGGGCACCAGCATCCACCAGGGTGGCCCCCTTGTTCCAGAGAAAATAACCCAGCCCCGAGGCAATGATACCCAGCCACAAAAGAACGCCCCATTGCAGGCTGGTTGTCGGCAGTCGTTCCCAGTCACCCAGCAACAGCATCGCCAACAGGGCAACGGCAAAAGCCCCCAGGTAAAAATAACCAAAGACATCCCGGTGACTCA
>Ga0136558_1001698_pt1 | contig 10924 bp, 24 predicted proteins | sample AntRauTorckE6833_FD_101391 | JGI IMG/M metagenome (GOLD analysis project Ga0136558, IMG submission 101391) | Saline lake microbial communities from Rauer Islands, Antarctica - Metagenome Torckler E6 #833 | ecosystem: Environmental > Aquatic > Non-marine Saline and Alkaline > Saline | place...
CCGGCGACAATAGAGAATAAATATATCTATTGTAAGAAACCCAACCAAACGGAGCAAACCGATGATCTACCAATTTACCAGCCATAAAAATCTTCCCCCTAACTCCCCTTGCCCCGAGCATCGGATGTTTGACTTCTACCGTCGCCTTGACAGCGGCGAACCGTTGAGCATGAAGGAAGAATTGATCGTTATCAATTCCCTGTATGGAACGTTTGGAGCTCATAGCTCAACATTCAAGTTTGGCGGCTTCGCTGCCCCGTTCCATACCGTTCTCAATCGCTTCCTTGTCAATCAATACAATTCTTGGCGAGAATACTACGGATTCGATGAGAAATCGCTTATGACTGTTATCAATGGCGACGAAAGCGACGAGGAAAGCATGATACAAGAAATCGTCAAAGCGCCCGTAAAAGTACCGGCGTAAACTTCCGGCGATAACCAATAAGAAATAAATAGAGCATGAAACCACCAACCGTCATCGTCTGTCACAGCCTACGCAAAAGCAAAATGTACGCAAACCTCCCCGAAGGTTTCTACAATGGCGACTGGCAACTCCGAGAGTTTCCCAAAGCCCACGATATCTTCGACGTTCAATCCTATCGGATGGACGGCGTTACCATGAACGGAGATGAGCCGGGGCTATGGTATACCTCAGAACTCGCTGGATCGGCTGGGGCAAGCTTTATCATCTTCCGCGAGGAAAAGCATACCGCCGACGATGTTCGCATTGCCAAGCGTTATCTGCGTCAAGGAAGAGACGTTGTAGGGCGCATCCAAGTCATACATATCTAATTCCACCGGCGAGTACCCTCAAGAAATAAATAGGTTGTAACCAACTAACCAAAGGAACAACGCGATGAACAATCAACCCCGACGATACCAATATGTCAACCGATGGGTTATGACGCATGTCGCCCCGTCTGGCGACCGAACTCTAAGCGATCCGATGCAAGGTCGCTATACCTACGAAACCCCGGAAGCGGTCCAGGAAAGGATCAGCGCAGTAATCAAAAACTCAAGCAAAGACTCTTTGCGACAAGTATACGGAGAGCAAGCGTTGGAAACATTCGAGCCGCGCGAAGTAAAATGCTACGCCGGAGGTCACGACCCCACGACCCGCTGGTTCGATTGATTCTACCGGCGAAAATCCGCAATAAATATATCCCTTGTAATCAACTAACCAAAGGAAATCAAAATGGGATACTCATGTTCAGCAAAAGCAAGCGAAGTCGAAAAGGCAATGATCGAAATCCTCCAAGAGGGTAGCGATATCAACCAGTCAAACGTCTGGGATCGTAAGAGCCATCGCTACTTTATCGAAATCGGTAAAGAACAGAGGGACGGAGCGATTACTGCCACTGTCATGAAAATGAACGGCATCCCACAAGGCGACGGAGTCTTTCCATGCAAACGCTCTGGCGGCATCAGGATTGAGCCTGACGGCTTTATCACCCGCTGGCCGACCACGACTAAGGCGGAGCGACGACTCGCCCAGGCGAAGGGCGTACATCGCTTTGAGAAGAAGCATAGCGACCTCAAGTCGCTCGGCTCGGATGGCCGCCCGATGTTTGAGATCATCGACTAATCCACCGGCGAGAACCAATAAGAAATAAAACCACCATGATAGCATCCATACCACTTATCAAAAACATTTGGGCAATTATTGAAGCCCTGCGGGATACAAAATACACTGGTCTCGAAATCCACGGATTCGATTACTCAGAATACGCAACTGGTATCGACTCGACATGTACTATCAATCACGAATATGAAGAAGAAGAAACGACATACAGATACAAGCACTGGACAGGAGAAAGCGTTTTAAGCAGCGACCCCGCCGATATTTACAATGAAACTACTGGCGAACTTGCTATTCTTTCTATTGTTGGATTCTTCGATGACAAAGAAGAAAACGATGAATTGGGCATGGAAACGGTTTGGTCTTTTCACACAGGTCAAGTAACTGGACCCGTCGATATCCTACACAAAATGAACGTAGCCATTGCTGCCTCATCAGTTTAATTCCCCGGCGATAAAATAAAAGAAATATATCTAACATGAGCAAAAATCTGACACCTGAACAGCGAGCCAAATACTTTACAGTCGAGCGATTTATCGAGGCAGGCACAAGCTACAGATACCGCGTTCGGACGACTTTCGATGTCACTCAAAATCATGATGACATTGAAGGCATCGGGTATTGGGAATACTCACCACCACGCAACCTGGGAAAAGTCACCTGTTGCCGATCACTCCGGAAAAGCGATGCGATTGCATCTTTGAATAGCGGACGTTACGACTGGTACGTCTTTGGCTGGGTCAAGAAGTTCCAGAATGATCTTTAATTCACCGGCGACAATCGCCTAAAAATATATCTGTTGTAAGACGCCCACCACCAAACGGAGCAAACCAATGGATATCAAATGCCCAACCTGTAGAGAACCCTGGGACGCCTATCACCTGCGTCACGACGCAATTTGGGAAACCGGACTGACCGAAAACATCAAAGAAGAGCTTGCCGAAGCGGGAACCCCTCTCAATCGCTATCATGCTAGACAGTTTCTTGAAGAGGATGGATGGAAGTTTCCGCAAGGGTCAAACTCCGTTCTATCTTTCCTACGCTGCCCTTCCTGCCCTCCTGGGGCGTCCGCGAATGAAGATAGGGCTGCGATGAGGGAAGTTGCTGCTGACTTGCTGGGCGACGATGAGGACGGTTTACAGTCCATGCTTGAAGACATAGATGACTTTATCGAATAACACCGGCGACAAACAAAAGAAAGTATAACCACCATGCCAAGAGTAACACTGCGAGCCCAGCGAACCATCTTCTATACTCAACACTTCATCGTCGATGATCTGTCTCCAGAAACGATTGCACAGGTCGTTAAGGACCATGAAGACGAGTTTATTGAAGCCATCGAAATCAGTTTAATTCCCCGGCGATAACCAATAGGAAATAAATAAAACATGAGAACACGAAGAGCTAATATCGACCTTATCCGAGTTGGGGATACCGTAATCCACAACGGACATCAAAGGACTGTAACCGCATCTATAATGGGTAACGGGTTCTGCGGACGAACGCTTTGGGGAGATAGCTACCGCATGGGGACAACCACTGTAACCGTTGTCGATTTTACACCGGCGAAAAAAGATAAGAAATATATCTATCATGGATGAAATACTACAACAAATACTTGACCAAAGTATCGCAAGCGAAGCAACCCGAGAACTTACCCTCTTCGGTAATCAAATAGGAAAAGGATTTACCCTTAAAGAAATCCGACCCGTAATCGGTCCAGACTCATTCTTTGACAAACTTAAAGACGCCACAAGCGTCACGGCGTTTGGCATACAGAACCGACCAGATAAGGTTAGCGTTCGATTGATGCCACCAGATACCATCATGCAACACAATGCGGACTTCTTTATGATCGACCGCACCGCCTGGGATAAAATCATCGAAATGAAAAAGAAACTGAATATTACTCCAGCAGAAGATATCTACCGGCGATAACCAATAAGAAATATACTTATCATGAGCGACCCACTAGAAAATACAAAAACAAGGGCTAAATGGAATAGCCTCGGGCGAAATACACTCGGACCCGCGACACACTACCTAATCGTACATGGCGATAAAATCTTCTTTTGGCACGAAGATAGGACCACACCGAAAAGAGACAAGTTATCATGAACAACCACCCCGGACCTTACGTTCCTTACATCATCAAAGACGGCGGCAATTGGACTTATCAAATCCGAACGATGACCCCACACAACCCAGCCAGCACGATCGGCAAGCATATTGCCACGATCAATGGGGCGCTTAGCCCAGTTGGGACAATGAATCTCCTGGCAGCAGCGCCAGAGATGCGAGACTTGCTCGAAGCGGCAATCATCCGCGTCGAACTCGCTAACGCAGAGGGAGACGAGATATTGTCTGCATGGCTGAATGACGCCCGAGACGTTCTCGCCAGAGCAGATAGCGATAAAGAACCGGAAAAGAAATAAATCACCGGCGATAAACGATAAGAAATATATCTATCATGAGCGAAACAGCAACAACCGTAAACTGGCAACAAGCCATGATCAGCCTCGAAGCCCACTTGGGTCAATGGGGGCAATCAGGAAATCACTTTGAAGTCTCAATCTACAAGGAATCGAAGACAATCCATGTCAAAGTTTTTACTGATATCGTTGCGGAGCATATACTGAGCGGTATCTTGAAAGTGGCAGAGCGCAACGGGTACTACTTCCAAGCCGTAGGATATGAGAAAAACGAACACGGCGAACTCAATGTCCTCTTTGTTTTCTCGACAAAAGAATAAATCACCGGCGAAAATCAATCAATAGTATAATCATCGTAACAGCAACACCCATTCACTGAATACAAAGGATAGAAACATGACAGCCAACACCGCACCACCGAAACGTCAAAACAGCGATACTCGCGCTCCCCGTCCACCTGCTCGAACTCCATTCGAGATCGACGACAGAGTAACCCTCAAACTTGATCATGAACTCGCCTATACGATCCAGGGACTACTAGAAAAACACGGCGATCAGTCAGACAAGACGCTAGTCGCGTTTACTCGCGTTCTAAAAACAAAACTTGACAATATCCTCGCCGACGATCAAGAGAGTTAAATCCACCGGCGTTAATAGGAAAGAAATATAACGGTTGTAAGAAACCAACAACCCTCACACCGAAAGATATCACCATGATCAAGCAAATCGCCCTCAAACTTGGCAACATGCGAAAAGCACAAGACTTCATCGTCTACCCCGAAAGTCGCGACGATGGCGACAAGGTTCTGATCCAATCAGATAAGCGTATCGCTCAAATCGACACGACAACGGGCGAAGGGCTGCTCTCCACGGGCAAGGGCGGTCACCAAGGCTTTATGATGCTCAACTCGATGTCCAACCCTATCAAGATCAAAGTTGACCAAGCGACGATTGACCTTATCACTGGCGCAAAGCCTAAGAGCGGAGACGCTATCGGCGCTGGCGTATTCCTCGCCTAATTCACCGGCGACATTGATAAGAAAGTATAACGAATGTAAGGGACTGCTCGTCCCTTGCTCCTGTCGCCACGATGCCTACGGCGCAATGCCTATCGGCTCGGCGACACCAGCGGACCCTGCGGGTTGGTTCCCCGCACACAAGGGTTCGCACCAGACAGTAGCGGCTGGTTCCCGCTTCTGTCACAATAACGGCTTGAGTAGGGGATGACTGGTTACCATCCCCTACTCGCTGTTTTGTTTTACCGGCGACAATAACCAAGAAATATATCTGTTGTAACACCAACACCGAACGGAGCAAAACCATGAACGAACCTACCAAATCAATCCCCCAATTCCCCCACAAGTTTGATATCCGCGACCTGCAAAATGGTAGCGAAGACAATATCGGCTTCTGTCTCGCTTGCGGGGCTGAACGATGCTACACCGAGCCCGATGCTCGCGGATACGACTGCGACGATTGCGAAGAGCCGCAAGTTTACGGAGCGGATGAGATCGCATTGATGGGACTTGTACGATAAACACCGGCGGCAATAGAAAAGAAATATATCTATTGTAACCAACCCTCAAACCAAGGAAATCATCATGATCACTGTAAGCAAAAAAGATTTTTGGGCGAAAATTATGTCGCTGAAAACCAATGTTCATCCATACCCCGTATCCAAAGAAAGAACGGAATGGAAAAATGTGTCCACGGGCGAAGTAGTTGCCGTATCAACACCAGGCTACGATCCATCCGCCGCCGAAGAATCGTATAAAATAAAAGAAAACTTGAAATAATCCGCCGGCGAGAACCAATAGAAAATATATCTATTGTAACCAACCCTCAAACCAAGGAAATCATCATGGGACTTCGAGCATACATCTATAAAGACAATACCATCGGACCCTGCGCCAACGGAGGCATCAGCGACAAACATAATGAAGTTGTTATCGTCAATGCTGAAGGACCAGCCAACCCCACTAAAGACGCCCCAGCCGTCGCTATCGCTAGGAATAGCATGGGCAACCCTATCATCGTCCCAGCCGCCAAGGAAGGCACACAAGGCATGGCGGGACCGATGATGGGCGGTTGTTTTATCGCAACGTCTGATAGCCGATTCCGCGAAGCAATCAAGCGAGTAACCGGACAAGACGTTTATGGAGCAATCCCCTTTCACGATCGTTTTGAGACGACTCGCCAATATCAAGCGGAGAGCGTCTAAAAACACCGGCGATAACCAATAGAAAATATATCTATTGTAACCTCAACCACCTACAAAGGAACAAACCATGAGCAAGCGAACCCATAACATCAAGCGTATCCCTACCACCCAAGGCGACGGTAACGTTATCGACGTTTACGTTTCCTATCAAAAAGGCGGCGTCAGCTTCGCTACCTACAAAAACGAACCACGCGGATACTATCTCCACGTTCAACCGATCAAGATCAAAAACGAAGGCAACTTCACCGTCACAAGTTTCACGGGCTTCAGCGGATATAAGCAGCATATCAAAGCCGCGAACCGCTTCAGCCAAAAGCAACTTGAAGCAGCCGCCAGCGAATGCGAAAACAACGATATCATGCAATACATGATTGATTGCGTTTGCCAAAAGAACGGCATCGAACTGGCGGAAACGCCGGCGACTGCCGCCTGAAAATAAAACGGTTGTAACCACCACCTCAATGGAGCAAAATCATGAAAGACTGGATCAAAAAGCAACTTCTCGAAGGCAAGACCGCTGCCAATATCCTTGACCATATCGCCAGCGAAGCCGCAGCAATGACACAAGACCTGCCCGGCTATAAGAGCGAGCCCGGCATCGAATCATTCGACGGACCCGCAGAGCAAGCGGACGAGCTCCGAATGTACGCAGAGGAAGCCGTTGCCGCAATTCATGAAGCCGACTTCTAATAACACCGGCGACAAACGGCGAGAAATAAAACGGTTGTAACCAACCCCCTCAAAGGAAACAAAACCATGCAACACCCAGAACTAAAAGACGGCGAAGTATTCATCGGCAACCGAGAATTCCACCAGCAAACGCCAGCAATCCCAGACGATCTTGCCTCACTCAAGACCCTCCGAATCGGACACAAGGCATACGATATCAACGACCGGGCCTTAATCAGCGACATCCGCCCACTCATCATCTCAAAGGCAGAACTGCCAGCGTATAACGCAATCCGCGAAGCCCAATTCCAAGCCATCAAAAAAGGACGATAAACAAGAGATTTACAAGGCATAAGGAAAAGAGCCGGCGCAAGTAGATAAGAAATATATCTACTGTAAGACCCTACCACCGAACGGAGAGCCACCATGAAATGCACATATTGCGGCGAAAAGATCGTCCTCAAGCCAAGCGCAAGCGAGAGAGCCTCTAAGTTTGGAGGGAAGCCAAGCGATTACACAAATCTATTCACCATCCACCCACGATGCAAAATCATCAAAGATCGGAAAGAACTTTTTGAATTATTAGACCGAATCGCCTCGTAAAATGCCGGCGATAATCAATAGAAAATATATCTATTGTAACCAACTAACCCAAAAGGAAACGAGCCATGAACGAAATTACCTATGTCATCCTTGGCGAAAATGGAGAGCCTGTCAGCATTACCGCAAAGGGCATCACGAGCTCCCCTCAAGCCCTAGCCGATAACGCCATCCGCTTGCTCGACCTCAACGAAGCCCCACCCTACATCATCAGCCAAGACTTTAACGGATCGGTTATCTACGAGCGCGGCAGACATTATTTTGACCGCGTCAACAATGAATCGACTGTCATGGAAATTATCCAAAGTTTTATCGGAAACCTCGACGCCGTAGGCGTATCAGAACTATACAAATATCTTACGGGCGCTGATTGTATAGCCCTAAACGACTCAAAATACGCTCATAACATGGGATCATGACCCCTACAAAAAAAAAGCCGGCGTCAATAGATAAGAAATATAACTCATGTAACCAACTAACCACCTTAATCAAGGAATAAACCATGAGCCGTCTTGAAGCAATGCAATCCCTCGGAATCAACCCCCTAACCGTCGCCAATACCGAAGCGATGGTAGACAATGGGACAGCGAGTAAAGCCGACCACGACGCACTCGCCGATGCTAACGCAATGATCGAAGCCAAACAGAATGGACGCGATCCCTTTACAGCCTTGTTTTACCGCGTCCTAAGAACAGCAGACAATCCGAATCTCATCAACGCGGCAACCGAAGCCGCCTAACAGCGCGAGCGAGCGCGGAAGGGTTATCCATAACAAAGCGGAGCGCGAAAGCGCCCGCCTTGTTTTATAAAAAAGAGCCGGCGCGAATAGGTAAGAAATATATCTATTGAACCAAACAACCTTGTCTCTGAAAGGACAACATTATGACCGCAATCGCAACCGCACCTATCGCCGCCCGAAACGATGTCCGCCGCTTCGACGCCGCGACCCTCCATGCCGCCGCTAAGTTTCTGACCGCCGAAGCGAAGAAAAGCGAAATCAGCAAGGGCGAGCATAAAATCGACAATACGCTAACGATTGATATCAAGGGCATCGTCAATAAGTTTGCCGACGAATCTTATACGCCGACTGTCTCAATCCCTATCAAGGCAACGCTTGCCCTACTGCTTAACCGTATGGGGTTCCAACGCGACAAAGCCGCCGCGCTCATCGTCGAAGTCATGACCGAAGCGCTCAAAGCCGACGAAAAAACAGACGAAGCGCTAGCCGCGACGCTCAAGGAAATTAAGCAAGCCGAGCAGCGCGTCGCCGATATGACCGCCGCCCTCCCTAAGAAAACGCGCAAGGGAAAAACAACCGACAAAACAACCGCGACCCTACGCTAACAAAACGACCCAACAAACAATAGCCGCTTGCCTAACAGCGAGCGGTTATTTTAATGCCCCTACAATCGACGCTAACAGCATTCAACAAACAAACCGACCGATAGTAGCCTATAAAATAGAATCGCTTAGAAAGGCTTGTAGGCGATTAGAAAGAAAGCAAGGAAAGAGCCGGCGCGAATAGATAAGAAATATATCTACCATGAGAAATCGTAAGAAAAACAAATCGAATCCGACCGCCGCGAAAATCGTAGACGCCCGACGCGAAGGGCAATATGTCCGCGCTACTACTTGGAGCGCTCAAGGCGAACAAAAAGATCCAAAGCGCAATCGACGCAAAGCCAAAGCAAAATTGAGAGAGTATTGCTAAGAAATGCCGGCGCAATAGACAATAAACTATAAGTATTGTAAAGCACACCAACCCAAAGGAACACAAAACGATGGAAGAACAAGATCACAACAACTTTTTAGAATACATGGGCTTTGAAGAACAAGAAATGGATGAAATCGAAGAAATGTATTTCCTCCACTAAAAGAGCCGGCGCGAATAGATAAGAAATATATCTATTGTAACCAAACAACCGCCTACGAAAGGGCAAAAAATGCTGAACCTCATCGACCCAAACAATCTGACCGTCGCCCAAATCGCTAAACTCGTCGCTCGATCAGCCGACCGCGAGCAAGGCAAGGCAGACGACTCCGACGTTCTCTACGGCGTCCACAAGCGAGTCAAGGCAAGCCGACGCCGCGTAGGGGCTACACCTAAGCGATACGACGGAAGCGTAGGGAAAAGCAACTGCGGACGATCAAAAGATCAGAAGACCGCGCTATCGACGGTCCAGAGTCGCGACCGTTGGGAAATGCTGTTCAACAAATCGGCATAAGCCGAACGGACTACCGAACACAAGCCGACCCCCGCAAGGGGGCGGTTTTTTAGTAGGAGCAAAAAAGAGCCGGCGCTATTGATAAAAAAGTATATATAGTATGAGAGATCCGCCCCCTACCGAAAACCCCCTACCCAAAAAGAGCCGGCGCGATGCAGCGAGAAGTATAACTATTATGAAAGAGACGCCATAAAAAATAAAAAGCTCCGGCGGACCAGGACCGGACCGGAGGGGGAGGGGTAGATATCTCGCCGGAGGAAAAACCTTTCGGGCATACCCCTCGACCCTACCCCATGTTTATATTTTGCCTATGCCCCTCTCACGGGGATACCTTACGAGGAGTCCTCATTCGTCCCACGCATACCCTTTTTCATTCCCCTACTTTAATTTCTTTGGGATCCCCCTTCTCTGCTTTCCAGGGTTCCCCCATTGAGCTTTCCACTTCTGGTCGTTCATAATCTGTCACAAGTCTCAGTCCCTTTCCCATATCCTCGCAGACCTTTTGGGCTTCTTCGTTGACGCAGTTTTCCCAACGAGGATCTTCCATTAACTTGATTTTCAATTCTGGATCTTCGTTGGCTTTCCAGAAGTATCCATCGGGAGCCTGAACGTACAAGACATTGTTGGTTTGATGAACGAACGATCCACAAGGTTCTGCGAGCTTGAGGATTGGGGTCAACCAAGCAGGCTCATCTTCTTCTGGTGCGTTGTCAATAATGTCTTTGATGCCGCTGTTCATATTCATTCCTTTTGTTTGAGTAATATGACGAGCATTATTATACCTCTTGCAACCCCTTATGCAAGAACGATTTATAAATTTTCTACACGGCTCTACACGGGTTCTACACGGGTTTTTCGGTTTTACACACCCCCTCTACCCCCTACCCGTATGGTTTTATTTGATTTTTGAGGGGGATACCTTGCGATTTTGAAAAATTCCTGGGAAAATTTCTGGGTCTGAGGATTTTTGACTAAAAAGGTAAACCGTCTAATATTGCGAATAATCATATATCATGAATTGGTTTACGTTAATAAGAATATCTGAGTTTATTCCCAATCCAAACGATCCGGATTTTGGATAGGATATCGAAAGCGTTGAAACAAATGAAGAAGCGATTAAAGTTTTACAGCATTACGGTGCGTCCTATCAAGTTATAAGATTTGACAAAGCGGATTCGGTTCTCAAGTATCAAGATCC
>Ga0136558_1001700_pt1 | contig 10918 bp, 12 predicted proteins | sample AntRauTorckE6833_FD_101391 | JGI IMG/M metagenome (GOLD analysis project Ga0136558, IMG submission 101391) | Saline lake microbial communities from Rauer Islands, Antarctica - Metagenome Torckler E6 #833 | ecosystem: Environmental > Aquatic > Non-marine Saline and Alkaline > Saline | place...
GGCAAACCCTACAAATTACGCAACCGCGTCTGGCGCGGCCACCTGCACACCGACGGCAAAATGACCATCTTGGAACTCAAAAACAAACGGACTTAATCAGAATAAACTAGTGGCGTATAATAACTGTTTATGAACCTGGAAAAACTACACCACTTAAGTCTAACCGCCTCGCTGAGTGTTGGAGCGCTGTCCGCTGCACCGGTCTCTGAAGCGGCGCCGCCACTGGAAGCGCCTGAAGCTCAGGTCGTAATACTAGACCGTCAGGATCATTTTGACGAACAAGAGCTTGGCGGTGTCATTGATATTAGTCTGATCGCGTTAGGTGCCAGTATGGCGGCGATATCCATCACCCGCAAAGCCACCAGACGGCAACAGTCGCGTAATGATCACCCTCCAGCAACGGAACAATTTTCTGATATTTAACACTGTATCTCGTCGATTGCCGCCGCCATTTGCCTGTCTTTGTCAGTAACACCACCCTCGCTGTGCGTCGTCAGCTTCAGCTTCACCCTGCCCCAGCCCAGCTCAATATCCGGATGATGCTTCGCCCCCTCAGCCAGCGCCCCGACTTTATTAACAAATTCCAGTGCCGACCGAAAATCCGCGAACTTGAATTCCTTGACCAATGTATTATTTTCTTCGTTCCACATACTACCAGTATACCGCTAATTAGCTGGCTGGGTGAAATTTAGTGGTATCGTTGGTTAGCGCTGCCGGTGCTGGTGACGTCGCGAATTTTTACAGGGTCGCCGCCATCTACGCTCACCGCGTAATCGGCAGTTTCCTGGTCGGTCTGGATGCGGTAAACAATCGTGGAGTCATTAAGCCATTGCAGAGGGAACGTCAGACCGCTCTGGCTCTTGATAACCTTGTCGAACGGCTTGTCGTCTGACAAATTGCGTGCCAACAACACGCCCTTGCCGTCTCGTCCATCAATCCAGAGACTTTGCTCGCCATTAGGGCTATCTACATAGGTTCGATCGCGCAAATCAGCTGGCGGGCCTTTAGCTTTTTGGGCTTTCGATTCGCCTAACCGCAGCTCATACCACTCCTGATTTAACGACAAATTAAGCTGCTGATAACCGCTGCGGAAGATGTTCCAGACTTCTTTATCCAGCACCGTTTCTTTGCCGCTCCCATCGGCGTGTACCCGATAAAAGCCCCTCGATTGCTGTGAATCGTAGGCGAAGGCTGGCGCATAGTAAATTTGGTCGCCAACGGCCAACACATCGTTAAAGTAATTACCAGAGGCCAGCTCCTTACGGTCACCGGTCATATAGTCATAACTGAGCAGGAGATAACGGCGGGGATTATTGGCGCTAGCTCCAGCGGCAACTTGCATATATGCCAGCCGGTCGTCAAACCAGCCGATTGGTTCAATTCTTTCGGAAGTCGTAACATCTTTGACAATTGGTTTTTTGGCTGCCATGTCAATAATGGTCAGGGAGTTGAGTAAAAAACCGTCTTGATTTCGCTGGTTGCCGCGGCTGGAGATTACGGCGACCACCGATTGCTTTGGGTGAGGAGTGAGCACCATACCATCTTGCTCGCTGCCGGTGCCTGGCAGTACGACCGACTCGTTTTTGCCGTCAGCATCCACCCGGTAAACATCATACTTACCGCTGCGCTTACTTACAAAAACGTGTGGACGCGCCGCAACCATTTTGACACTCCGCGGCGCTTCGCCTTCGGCTGACTGGGGTAATTGTTCTTCTCGATAATTGTCAGCCTTGATAGTTATGGCGGTATCTTCCGGCGAGTCTTTATCGACAGTTAGAACAATCTTGCCCTTTTCGTCGGCAACGGCGCTAGCTTCCCCGCTTATGGCCTCGGCTTTCTCGACCGGCTTTCCAGAAAGAAAGTCAGTTGTTATAAAGCTGTACTGTAGTCCAATTGGCGTTAACCTAGTGTCGCCAAGCGGATTACTGCCCCAACCGATAGTGATCGTTCGCTTAATTTCAGCAAAGGCTCGTTTCTCCACCACTAACTCGTGGCGGCCAAGCTTCAACCGCTCTATATGTACTCGCCCCTCTTCGTCTGTCTGACCGCTCTGCCCAGCGAGCTGCACCCGCACATTCTTGAGTGGCTGCTGCGTACTCTCATCTAAAACCGTTAGACTGGCTCTAGCGCGTACCCCAACAGCATTGAGAAAAAAGTAGCGGCTAAACGGCACCACTGCCAGCAGCAGCACAAGACTAATCCCGCCAAAGATAATAGCCCGCCGCTTGGCAGGATTCTGCCAGCAATCACGCGCAAACTCACGTAGCTTTTGGCGAAAATTTGGTTTAGCCTGAGGTTCAAACGCTCGAGCCAGCTTTTCATCCTCGGCCTGCAGCAAATCATCGCTTTCCTTGGCGACAATATCGTCAACTGCCCGATCGATAATTGGATCTTCGTCCGGATCGATCGTTGCTTTGTCCGGGGCTTCACTCGCGCCCGCTGTCTCACGGTCATTATTGGCAGCCGTCGCGCCGGATACCTCCGGCGCGCCTTTTGGCACCAGTTGCTCGTCATCAGATGGATCCATCATATCGTCAACCCGCCGTTCAGCCTCCAACTGACCTTGATCATCCGGTTCTGTATTGTCTGGTGTGTTAGATTTTGGTTTACGGGGCATTTATGCTTTCCTATTATTGCTTAGTATATACCATCCAGAAACTACTTTCCAGCTCCCAGACCCGCCTTTTTGGTTAGGATACCGAAAACCAATTTCTGAATGTTATACTAACGTCATGACCATTATCAAAAATGTTTGGGTGCGTCGAATCGTTATCACAGTCTTGGTGTTTAGTTTTATATGGTTTGTACTGCCGCTGTTTTTTAACAAGGAGGTCAACGAATCGCGCGAAGCAATTACCAGCCAATCCACTCCTCTTACCGCAAAAGCAGGTGACGATACTGGCGAAACCACCAATCAGCCTACCGAACGCTCCGGCACTTTTAGCGGCGTCGCCGGACATCAAGCCGGCGGGCAGGCGACACTTATCAGCAGCACGGCAGGCAACTTCATTCGACTTGAAGATAACTTCAGCGTTACCAGCGGACCAGATTTATACCTATACGTTGGCGACGGCTCAGACAAAACACGGGAAATCGCTAAACTCAAAGGCAACAAGGGCGGGCAAAACTATCAGTTACCGTCTGAACTGGATATAGAAAGCTTTAGCTCTGTTTGGATTTATTGTAAGGCCTTCTCCGTCAATTTCGCCAAAGCCGAATTATAGAGCCGGTTAAAAATCACCAATCAATCATTCTGCGCTTGCTGGCCAGATAGATTGCCAGCAACCCCAATAGCGCTGTCAGCGAACCGGCTGCTACGACTAGAATCGTTCCATCGGACGGTTTGGAGCTGGTCGGCTGCTGGGGCGGACTGTTCAAAGGATCATCATAAAATTCAGCGCTTGTCGAACGTATCGAGCTGGCAACGACTAGTTTAGCGCGGTTGCTGGTGAGTTGATTAATCGACGCGCCCAAAACTTGCTGCTCGGTGGTTCCTTGCAGTAAACTCGTACCAGCGCCAAGCTGCTGAGGGCTTTGGCCCTGCGGATTCCGGGTCTGGACAGTGCTCTGCCCGGTTGGCTGAATAGTCTGAGCTGACACTGATACTATCGGTACGACACCCAGCGATAGTACTAGTAACGCCGCTAGAAGCAGCTTTTTCATAAAAGTTTGTCCAGCTCCGGCTTGACGAGATCGGCAATCAGCTGATGGCCAGCGTCATTGGGGTGTAAGCCGTCAACCAGCAAATTGTTTTCTTGCTGCGCTGCCTGGAACTTTTCAAAGATTTGCACGCACGGAATATCTTTTTCGATGCAGAATTTCCGCAGTTCGCCTTCAAATTCCAAAATACGCTCATTTTTGAATGATACGCCCGTCGGACTGTGCGCCCAAGGGCTACACAGCGTATCGTCAACTGGCGCCAAACCAATAAATAATAGCTTGTCGCTATAATGCCGGGCAGCGTTGGCCAGCACGCTCAGCTCGTCACGGTAATTGTCCGGTGTGGCCAGCACTTCATCCCCGGCAAACTGCGTGTCATTGATTCCCACCGCGAATATCAGGATAAATGGATCGTCAGGTGTTCTGCGGGCGTCGATTTCATACGGCAGCCGCTTGACCAGATCGGCCGTCGTATCACCGACAATACCCAGGTTAAAAAACTCTGGCAAACTACCGGCCAAATTCTTAACCGACACTTTGTCATAGTCTTTCCGTACCCGCTGCGCCCAACCTCCATACTCCAGATCCCAAAACCCCTGCGTGATACTATCCCCAAAAATCAATATTCTCATAGTTACAGTATCCTTAAAAACAGCGCCGTTGTCACCATTTTAATTCCGTCATGATCGCCCAAAACCAATAAATCGTAATCTTCAGTCACCAAATAGGCGCATTTTACTTCGGCAGCCAAGGCGATAATCGGATCGTCGCTCGGGTCGCGGCAGGTTGCTATTATGTGTACCAGGTCGCATGGTACGGTAATCCGTCTGATAAGCCGCGCGTACTTTTTGGCCTTTTGGGTACTGAAGCCTAGTTTTGTACCGAAATTTCGTTCAACTTGCGCCAGCAAGTATTTGCTGGAGAAAATTGCTACATTACCGACTTCGATCCGTCTAGCGATAAGTTTAACAGTCGCATGGCTGCGAATTAGCTTAATCCAAGCGCTACTGTCAAGAACGGCGTATATCTTTACGTTGCTGCTCTGCATAGATTTCTCTGCGTGTTTCTTTTGCCATGCGGGTAAGGTCTTCGTCGCTAAAACCCTTGACCTTAATGTGGGCATCCAGCTCCTCGGCCATTTGGGCGATCACTTCAGGAGTAAACTCGTCCTCGCCATCCCGTTCAATCGATTTTACGATCGTCTGCCGAATATAGTCACTGCGCGAACTGTAGCGCTCCCGCGCCTTCGCGTCAATCTTCTGTAGCAACTCCGTCGGAAACGCCACATTAACCATCGTTTTATCTGCCATATCAAATATCCTTTCAATACAAATAGTATATCGTTTCAATACAAAAATCAATGGTTTTAATCAGTCGCTTGTTGTCCAAAACCAGCTTCGGTTGGTGGCGGGATTGGACGGGGACCGGGCGGGACTGACTCGGCAGGCAAGCGTCCGATGTGTTCAAAAGCCAAGGCTATCTCGGCAATTCCTTTGCGGCTGGCGCTCGCGACATGAGAGTTGCCGCGTACGGTGAGTATATTCGGCCATTTATCGTCATCCTGCTCGTAAGCTCTATACGCCGCAATGATGTCGGCGTAGCGAAAGACGTTGTCCCGCTCGCCCACTAGGTGCACGACTTTATGCCCGCTGGCAACATGTCGCAAGACCACTTCATTCAGCGAGGTTGTCATCGCTAGGCCGACTTTGGGGACAAAGCGCTTGGTCTTCACGTCATAGGCTAGCTGCCGGCCAATAGTAGCGATTGACCACCAGTTGACCGGGTCAAGCCCAGTTTGCTTGAACTGCCGGATACCATTGAGGGCAAACCGGCGGTAAAACTGTCTATTTAATTCCCGCTCACAGGCCATATTGCCAGGCACACGATCCAGACAGGCCGGAGCGATCAGCGCTAGGTTTCCGACGCCCTCAGGCCGCTCTTTCAACGCCCGCAGCACCACGGCACCACCTTGCGAGCGCCCCAGCCAGTCCATTTCCGTTTCTTCTCTTGGTAAATCTCTTGAATCTTTGTAATGATCGCTGATGGCGTGCGGCACCTTTATGGAAGCCTGCTCCACGGCGCTTCGCTCACACGGGATCTTGTCATAAGGGACCACGACACCAACCGCCGGCAGACCGAGCGCTCCCATGGCTCGCACCACTTTCCGGGCAGCGATCCTGTCTTCGCCATAGCCGAGAAATAGGGGAATTTCCAACTCATTCGGATCAATAGCTTTGTCTTGCGATCGGTAGCACTTAACCTCAACACTACTTGTCCGACCTGCGTATTCATAATCCCATGGAACGTTGTCTACAACGACTGCCAGCTCCGGCTCACGCTTGCCACGAACAATATTCATACCTACAATTGTACTATCTTACAAAAGTATTACAAGCTAGCATTTGATAAATACTAATCCTACACTTCGACCCGGATTGGTTTGAGGATAATTTGTTTGATCTTTTTGAGAACCGGACGTACTTCTTGCAGCCCCATAATAGTCGAGATCAGAACATGCGTGAACAGTGTAGCGGCAGTAATCGCCGCCAGCTTGGAACCCAGCGTCACAATCCCGCGGTCGCTAACGGTCAGCGGCAAGAGCGTAACCGCCATAAAAGCCGCCACCACGCTAAAACCTGTTACAGACACAATCCTGAGCATACCTACCCAAAATGTCGCGTTAAGCAACTTACTATCGCGCACCATGATGATTAGGAGCAGAATCACCACCTCGCAGGCCGCCACAATCGACTGCGCCAAAGCCAGCCCGGCAATGCCGTACGAATCCGGGCGCGCCAGATTAAATGCCAGGATAATATTAAGCCCGATCGCAAATATCGATACATATAGTGGCGTTTTTGTATCCTTATAGGCGTAAAAGTACCGCGACAACATGCTGTAAATAATCCGGAACAAAATAGAGACCGTCAGGTAGCCAAAAATCAAAGCCACGCGGGGCGCTACGTCACCAAATATCAAACGCGCCAGATAGCCGCGGGCAAAATAACTGACCACCACCACTGGCATCGTGATCCAAATCATGCCGCGTAACACGCCCAAAAAATCCTTTCGGAACAAATCCGGCCGATTCTGGCTCAGCCGTTCTGTCAGACGCGGGAAGGCGGCGATCGCGATCGAGTTACCCAGCAACATAATCGGCACGTTCTGCAATGTTAGCGCGTAACTATAATAGCTAACAGCACCAACACTTAACGCCTGCGCCCGGTTAACCTCCACGATGCTATTCACCTGATCAATCCCTTGATCCAACGACCGTGCCGGCAACTGCGCTAAAATGCCACGGAAGTTTCTATTACCAAACCGAATCTGCGGCCGGTAACGAAAGCCCAGTCCAATCAAACCTAAGCAGGCGACCAGCAGCTGCAATATACCACCCAGCAGCGCCCCAACGCCTAGGCCGACAATCCCCAAACTATCCCGAAAAAGATAAATGCTGGCAATAATACTCAAGTTATAAAACAGCGGCGCCACCGCGTAGAAAAAAAACCTCCCGAACGTCTGCTGCAAGCTAGTAATAATGCCAGAAAGCGTAAAAAGTAACGGATTAAAAGCCACGAGCCGGGCGATTAAGACAGCCTCTTTGAGATGATCCGGCGGCAGGTTCGGCGCCAGTGTATGAATTAGCGGCTGCGCGAAGATAAACGTAATGACACTTACCACGCCCATGGCAATCGCCATCAAATTCAGCAAACTACTGGCTAGCTCCCACACGCCTTTTTTATCACCAGCTTGCAGCCGATCGGACAAAAAGGGAATAAAAGCCACGCCCAACGCCCCGGCTGCGATCGTGTAGTAAAAAAAATCCGGAATCTGAAAGGCGGCGAAGAATGCGTCCGAAGCTCCCGGATCAATCCGCGTGAAGTTAGCACTGATCAGGCGATTGCGCAGGAACCCCATCGCTTGTCCGACCAATGTCACGCCGATTAATAGCGTCGCCGCCCCGCCAAAGGATACTCGAGCATTCGCGCGTGTAATAAATCGTTTCATACCGTTAGAAACTCGCTCAACTTCTTATGGTATAGCAACACCCCTGTATCAGAACCATGTGCAGGCACATAAAAATTTCCAGTGGCTTTTTGGATTCTATCGGGATTCATCTAATTAGCCATTATAGATGAGAGTAGCGACAACTGGCTAGTGTAAAAACTCACACTGCACACTATGATAACCGTAGAATTATTAGCTTTCTCAGAGCCTGACCCAAACCCCCCGTTCACAGGGAAAACATCAGCAGCCGGGGAGTTTTCAGCGATTTTTCGGCTGAAAGCGTACCTAAATGGTACGGTTTCAGCCGAAAAAGTGGTGAAAAACCCTGGACCTGGTGTTTTGGCCGGACGGGGGGTTTGGGTCAGGCTCTAATACAGAGTGGCGGCACGGGGCAGGACAGTGCCGTTGAGCAGTTCGATGACTTCTTCGGCTTCGATAGTTTCTTTTTCTAGCAGGCGATCTTTGAGAACACCTAGTTTGGCGCGGTTTTCTTTGATAACGGCGCGAGCGCGACTGGCAGCTTCGGTGATCAAACTCTCCACCTCGTCATCAATAACCTTGGCTGTCTCGTCAGAATATTGGCGATCGTGCACCAAACGATCCATCATCATGCCATCCTCGACGTGGAAAACCTGATCGCGCAGTTTTTTGCCCATACCTTGGTTGATGACCATCTCGCGCGCCAGCTCGGCGGCTTTCTGCAGATCGTTGCCCGCGCCAGTCGTCACGCGTTCCGTACCATACATAACTTCTTCGGCGATACGGCCGCCCAGCATGCGCGCCAGCACGTCTTTATACTCGATAATGCTGTGGTAACTCTTGTCCTCCAGCGGTATAAACCAGGTGACGCCGCCGGTACCGCCGCGGGGAATAATCGTAACCTTGTGCACCAAATCGCTGTCCGGCAATACATGGCCAACAATAGCGTGGCCGGCCTCGTGATAGGCGGTTAGTTCTTTTTCTTTTTCGTTCATAATTTTGTTTTTGCGCTCCGGGCCGATAGCCACCCGCTCAAACGCCGAGGTGATATCAGTCTGATTGATTTCTTTACGGTTGTGCCGAGCGGCGACAATAGCAGCCTCGTTGGCAATGTTGGCCAGATCGGCACCGCTGCTACCCGCTGTCTTGGCGGCTAGCGCGTCAATATCAACTGATTTCATGATGGGCTTTTTGGCAAAGTGCACCTTCAAAATCGCTTCACGATCTTTGCGATCCGGCAAGTCAATGTTCACTCGACGATCAAACCGCCCAGGGCGCAGAAGCGCCGGGTCAAGCACGTCGGCCCGGTTCGTAGCCGCCAGCACAATAACATTCTGCCCTTGCTCAAAGCCGTCCATCTCTACCAGAATTTGGTTAAGTGTTTGCTCGCGCTCGTCATGCCCGCCACCCATACCGCTGCCGCGGCGGCGTCCCACGGCGTCGATCTCATCAATAAAGATAATGCACGGCGCATTTTTCTTAGCTTTGGCAAACAAGTCACGCACCCGACTAGCACCAACACCGACAAACATCTCCACGAATTCCGAACCGGAAATGCTGAAGAACGGTGCGTTTGCCTCACCAGCCACCGCCCGCGCGAACATTGTCTTACCTGTGCCCGGCGGCCCCACCAGCAAAACACCTTTGGGTATACGAGCATTCACCGCCTCGAACTTCTTGGGAAATTTCAGAAACTCTACTACTTCTTCGAGATCTTCTTTGGCCTCGGTACTTCCGGCGATATCCTTGAATACAGCTTTTTCTTTTTCGTTACCGTATAGCCGTGCCCGACTTTTACCAAACGATAGCGCTTGATTCCCTTGCCCTTGAGCACTTTTAAGCATAAAGAACAGCACTGCGCTGATAACGATTATCGGCAAAATCGAAATGCCGATACTAGCCCACGTCGAACTAGCGTTTGATGCCGGCTCGTACTCAATCTCGACTCGCGAGGTGTCGAGTCCTTCCTCAACCAGGCCGACATTTGGATCACGATTCGCAGTAAGCGACGGCTGATCCTCGCCTTTCTTGGTAATCTTCAAAGAGTCGTTAGCGACTAGAATTTTCTTATACTCGCCGCTGTTAGCCTGCTTGACTACTTCAGTAAACGGTATCTCGCGCAAATTGCTTGGCTGGCCAAACGCCGCGAAAATAATCAGCCCAAGCAAAATCACCAGCGCGATGAAGCCAAAATTCTTCATGCTGCGCCCGCCTTTCTTGCCGCCGCCCGGTTTGTTGTTCCCAAATGGTTTCTTATCCATACGAGAGGCTATTATACCGCGTACTTATCAGAAATACTAGCGCTCGCGCTCGATGAGTGCCAAACTTTTTTTAAACACCGCTAAATGGTACGCGCCGCTCACGTCAGCATACGTGCCTGGACGATATGTTTTAGCGGCCACAACCAGCCGCTCCAGCGTTTTTCTGTCATAGCCACGCACGCCGTGTTGCCGCAACCAACTTGCCATAACTTCCCGCGCCACCCCATGCGGCAACCCAATAAACTCCGCTCGACCTATGTGTGAGGTCTGACCTCGCACAAGCTGCTGAAAGACTTGGCGTAAACCATCGTCAATTTCCTGATTGATTTTGTGCAGCCGGTTAATACGCGCCAGTAAACTGTCCCGATCGTCGTCACTGAATCGTGGCAAGATGTTGTGGCGAATGTGATTGCGCAAGTACTTCGTGTCTTGATTAGTGCTATCCTCCCGCCACCGTAATTGATGCTCGTGGGCATAATTTAGCAAATCCTTTTTAGTCACATTTAGCAGTGGGCGGGCGATTTCCGCGGTACTTTTTAGCGATGACAGGCCCCGCCGCCCCGTCCCGCGCACCAGATTAATCACCGCCGTCTCCAGCACATCATCCTGATGATGCGCCGTAATAATCCCCCGCGCACCCGCCGCCTTTTGCGCCGCCCGCAAAAACTCATAACGCGCCGTCCGCGCCACCGCCTCACTAGCCCCACTCCCTAATCTTCCCTCGTCATAGACAAACGGAAACCCAAAATTGCCCGCTAATTCCTGCACAAACTTCCGGTCTCCCCCGGAATCCTCCCGCACCCCATGATCAAAATGCCCCACAATCAATTTCCAGGGCTTCCAAGTACCGTCCTTGGAAATCAGATTTTTATGATGCAGCAAGTGAAGCAATGCAACGGAATCTACTCCGCCACTCACCGCCACCACATACCGCCCCGGCTTCAAATCAATGTCCATACTGCTATAATCTTACACGATGAAAAACTTGTACTTTATACGACACGGCGAAA
>Ga0136558_1001703_pt1 | contig 10887 bp, 11 predicted proteins | sample AntRauTorckE6833_FD_101391 | JGI IMG/M metagenome (GOLD analysis project Ga0136558, IMG submission 101391) | Saline lake microbial communities from Rauer Islands, Antarctica - Metagenome Torckler E6 #833 | ecosystem: Environmental > Aquatic > Non-marine Saline and Alkaline > Saline | place...
CGAGAGCCAAACCACGAAACCTGGGCTAGAAGCGGTCAAAGAACATATCGGTGACGTTTTTGTAGAGTCAAATGGAGCGATTGTGTTCAAGGGCGAAGAGCATGGCCTGCACACCAGAGTGTTCATCACGGAAGAGGGAATACCAACCTATGAGGCAAAAGACGTGGGGCTTATTCTTGAGAAAAAGAAAGATTATGACTTTGACCGCTCGGTTATCATTACCGGAAATGAACAGATGCAATACATGGAAGTGGTGCTGAAAGCTGTTGAACAATTCGCACCAGAACTGGCGCAGAGTACTACCCATATGACGCACGGAATCGTAAAGCTTAAAGGAGGAGTTAAGATGAGCTCCAGGAAAGGCAATATCTTGAGAGCCGTTGATGTTTTGGACACGGCCTCTGAGGCCAACAAGCAAGCGACAGGCAAGGACGACGAGGGTGTTGTGTTGGCCGCGGTGAAATACTCTTTCTTAAAGCAAAGGCTTGGCGGAGATATCATTTACGACCCAGCTGAATCGGTGGCGATAGAAGGCAATTCAGGGCCGTATATTCAGTACGCTCATGCCCGGGCTAGAAGCATTTTGAGAAAATCCGGGGATGACAAACCTCTTGAAAATAGCCAAAGCGAGCTTGAAGAAGGCGAGCGGTCTTTGCTTCAAAAAATTGGCGAATATACAGAGGTTGTTGAAAAAGCGGTCGATGAGCTGATGCCGCATCATATATGCACTTATTTGTATGAGCTTGCCCAGGTTTTTAATGGATTTTATGAGCGAAACCGGGTGATTGGTGACGATAGGCAAGATTTAAGACTTAGATTGATAATTAGCTACGCCGATACCTTAAAGAGTGGGCTTAAGATATTGGGAATCCACGCTCCGGAGGAAATGTAATGTACCCCGAAAGCTCCATTAACCTCAGCTATGAGATGGAAGACGAGGTGTTTTTTTATTCTCATGCTTTTGACCCGTTGAATAACTTTTCAGCTCACATGATAAAAATCTGGATGAAGCAATTCGCAACAGTAGAGCATGCGTTTCAGTACAAAAAATTCTCGGAAAGCGCTCCGCACATCGCAGATCTCGTTCACAAAGCAAATAGCCCATTCGCCGCAAAACGTATTGCCACGCAGAATGATAGAAAAAAGAGAACTGATTGGCATGACGTTAGCCTGGAAATTATGGAAGAAGTCGTAAGGGAAAAAATATTGCAGCACCAAGATGTCCGTGATTGCTTGCTAGGCACGGGTGACAAAAATATTATAGAAAATTCACCGTTTGATAGCTTTTATGGCTGTGGCGCTGATGGCAAAGGCGAAAATCACATGGGCAAAATTCTTGTCCGCCTCAGGGAAGAACTTAAAATAACCTGACAATCAAAACTCTATAGCTCCTAAATTACAAACCCTGTAATTTTCGGCGACAAGGTAATCCAGGTGCAGCGAAAAATAGCAGGTTATGTATTTTAGGGCCTATTAGGTGTATTCTTAAAATATAAATAATACTCTCATCATAAGGAGGAGAAAATGGATTTAATTGTCTACCACTTAGGCAATGTTAATTGGCTTGCCGTACTTTTGGCCACGTTTGCCAGCTTTGTAGTCGGAGGCCTTTGGTACTCTCCGGTTCTTTTTGGCAAGCAGTGGATGAAAGAAGTCGGCCTCAAAGAAAAAGACATGGGCAAAGACGGCATGGTAGGGACTTTTCTGGTGACAGGCATGCTAGCACTTGTAATGGCTACCGGATTGGCTACGCTTATGCAGGCGCTGGTTCTTGAGGGCTGGTTAAACGGAGCCTTGCTAGGACTTCTGATTGGGGTCGTATTTGTATCTGCCAATCGGGGAGTTCACAGCTTGTTCGATAGACAAGGAGGCTCAACGCTTTATCTGATCAATTTTGGTCACGATATAGTCTTCCTGATGCTTGCCGGCGGAATTATCGGCGCCCTTTAAAGAACATACTTTCAGTTGTTAATTCTACATACAAATGGCTCACTAAAAGAGTTACAATACTTTTTTACTAGGAGGGCTAATTAAATGTTAGATTCGGCTCAAAAAGCCATTGAAAGTGCCGCCAAGCATTTAGGCTTAAGCGATGATGAGAAAAATATATTGCTCAAATCCGAGGCAGAGCATGAGTTTGAAATTAAAGTGTCAAATGGCAATACTTATAAAGCTTATCGCGTGCAGCATAATAGTGCGCTGGGACCATATAAAGGCGGAATCAGATTTCACCCCGAAGTTAATTTGGAAGAAGTCAGGGCGCTAGCTACATTGATGTCGATTAAAACCGCGGCTGCCGGCTTGCCTCTTGGAGGGGGCAAAGGGGGGGTCGCGGTAAATGCTAAAGAACTTTCAGAGACCGAGCTGGAAGAAATTGCCCGAGAATATGTAAAGCAACTATACCCGCACATAGGTCCTGAAAATGATGTTCCTGCCCCCGACGTTAATACTAACGCGCAGATAATTGACTGGATGACCGATGAATACTCAAAACAAACCGGAGATGAAACAAGAGCCAGTTTTACCGGTAAATCGATTGACAAAGGCGGCAGCGAAGGTAGAAACGCGGCAACCGGACGAGGCGGAGTAATTTCTCTTAAGGAAGTTTTAAAAAATGTGGGAAAAATTGATGACCCCATTACTATGGTGGTTCAAGGTTATGGCAATGTAGGGTCGTTTTTCGCAACGCTTGCCCAAAAGGAGTTTCCAAATTGGAAACTAATAGCTGTAACTGATTCTTCAGGCGGGCCATATAATGCAGACGGGCTGGACGCGGAAGGGCTGTATCAGTTTAAAAAACAATATAAAAAGTTGAGTAAATTTGAAGAAAATGACGTTACGTCGATTAACAATGACGAGCTGCTCTCACTTGACACGGACGTACTTGTGCTTGCCGGGCTTGGCGACGTTATTGATGAGTACAATATGAAGTCGGTCAAAGCAAAGTTCATATTAGAGCTGGCCAACGGTCCGGTAAATGACGTGGCCCATGATTATCTTGTCAATCAGGGTGTAACCATTATTCCTGATGTACTTGCTAATGCCGGAGGAGTGATAGTAAGTTATCTGGAGTGGGTTCAGAATCGCAAACAAGAGCAGTGGAGCGAAGAAAAAGTGAACGCAGAACTCGAAAGATATATGGTCAAGGCTATAGATGATGCATATAATTATTCAAATGAAGAAGGCGTATCGCTTAAGGAGGCTGCTTTCTCGCTAGCAATTAAACGGATTTTAGGAAGATAATAGATTAATATTTATGTCAGATAGTAATGATTCGGAAAAGACCAGAGCAGCTAAGGCGGCAGCGGCGAAAGCGGCGGCAACTGCCAGAGCCAACGCCTTTAAAGAAAGAGCCAATAACACCCGAGTTTTGAAGCCTTTTAGCGGGTTTATGAGCTTCATCCGTGAACAGGGGGTGATTGGGCTGGCGATTGGCTTGGTTCTGGGTGTGCAAATCAAAGCATTGGTAGACCAGATGGTAAAAAGCTTCGTTGACCCGATTTTAGGCCTGGTAATGCCAGGTGCCGGATCGCTAGAGGCCAAAACTTTCGCCCTGACAGTCGGAGAAAAGCAGGCAATATTTACCTACGGCGCTTTCCTTTCGGTTTTAATCAGTTTTATCGTGGTTGCGGCAGTAATTTACGTTGCTTTCAAAGTTCTTAAGCTAGAAAAACTAGACAAAAAGAAAAGCTAACAACCAAACCCCACTGCCGTTATCCCAAAGATCAAGTTTTCCCCGGAATACGGTTACAAAACTATGCGATAGCATGATAATGTAACCAAACTCGATCATCTTTTGACTTTAGTCAGGGTAGTTGAGGTCGAAAATGGTTCACTAACTTATTATGCGTGTCTATTGCGCTGGTCTCCAGGTAAGTCAAGAATGGGGCTATGGCATAGACTTCCTTGATCAAGTCTATTTCGTCTCGGCATGGAAAAGGGTGGGCCCAGACACTTCTTTGGAGCTGGTAAAAGCCAAGCTGTTTGAGTTTTGAGTTAAGTGCATTGCGAGCCGCTTTTTTAGATTCGGGGATATCGAATATCACAAGCCGCCACTTTTGATCCCATTTTCCTGGTTGCGGAATCGATAGACGTTCGAACTGGCGGTTAAGATAGCGCTGTCGTCCAGATTCAGTGATTTGTATATGGAGGCTGCCATCAGGATTATCCCGAACAGTAATATATCTGCGATGTTTCATATATTTGAGTGTTTTGCGAAGATGAGTACGCTTTTCTTGCCGCTTAAGTGCCTTTTCAAACAAAGGTAAAATTGCCACCGAACTGCCCGGCGCGACCAGACTGATAGTAACACCTCCCGTAATCAATGCGGAGCGTGTAATGCTATCCGCCATATCTGCTATAAAACCGTTCCTAGTCATGAGTGGTTACATTACAATGCTATCGCACAATTATGCAACCACCAGTGTTTTAGGTGGTGTAGAATGGGAGTATGGGGATGAATGATGAGGAGTGGAAGGAAAAATTGACGCCTGAGCAGTATCACGTCTTGCGTGATAAAGGAACTGAGCCGCCTTTTAGCGGAAAGTATCTTAATAATAAAGATTCGGGAATGTACAAATGCGTGGCTTGCGGAGCGAGTTTGTTCCACTCTGATACTAAGTTTGATTCCGGTTCGGGCTGGCCAAGTTTTTACGATGTAGCTAAAGCGGGTACCGTTAAGCTAGAAGAAGATAATAGTCACGGTGTGCATCGTGTTGAAGCTGTATGTGCAAACTGCGGCGGCCATCTAGGGCATGTGTTTGACGATGCGCCCGGGCAACCAACCGGGAAGCGATACTGTATAAATTCGCTTTCGCTAGAGTTTGAGCCAAAGTCATCAAAATAATATGGTTCGCCTTAGCTGTATGATTGGAGTTATTATTTGCCCATAATTCTAATAAAGGTTTATAGTTTTAAGTTATGAGCAAGAAAATATTTTTAGTAATAGGCTTAGTTTTGTTCGGTGCGGTCAGCCTAGGATATTGGCATTTCTTTGAAAACGAGCCGGAAGCTCAAAAAGCCGCGGAAAGGGAGCTGTCGCAATTAGGCTCAGAAAGAGTTGCTGACGACACAACGATCCGACTTATCGCAACCGGCGACACTATCGCCCATGACTCCATCAACGCTGCTGCAGAACAGTCCGATGGGAGCTACGACTACTATCAGCTGATGAATAACATGCAGCCGTTTTTTGATGGGGCTGATATCCGATTTTGTAATCAAGCTACTCCGGCTGGCGGGGAAGAGTTTGAGATAACTGGCTATCCAGTGTTCAATGCACCGTTTGAGTTCACTCAAGACATGGTTAAGCTTGGCTGCAACGTCGTAAATACTGGTACTAATCATACCTACGACAAAGGCCAGCCGCTGATAGACGCTATGGTTGAGGAGTGGGACAAACAGGATGTTTTGGCTCATGCTGGAGCGAATTCTTCGGGAGAAGATAAAACTACCGTTAAGTACTTTGAGATAAAGGGAGTAAAGTTTGCTTTCTTGGCCTACAGTACCTATTCCAACAAACCAATAACCAATGGCTACGGGATTACGGAGTATAGCCGCGAGCTGGCATCAAATCAGCTCAAAGAGGCATCTGAAAAAGCCGATATTTCAATTGTCAGCATGCGTTGGGGCACAGAGTATTCTGCAGGGATAAACAAACTTCAAGATAGAATTAGCCAAGAACTTGCCGATATGGGGGCAGATGTTGTTTTGGGTCATGGCCCTCATGTGCTTGAGCCTGTGAAGAAGATTAAGGGTAGTGGTGGCAATCAGACAATTGTCTGGTACTCTCTAGGTAATTTCTTGAACACTCAACTAGATGTAGAATCTTTGACCGGAATAATTGCCGTGATGGACATCGATACATCGACGAAAAACATAAAAATTACAGGCGCTATGCCAATCTACAATCACTATGAATGGACGGCCGAGCAGAAGCAGGCCCAGGATTTGCTCGCCAGAAAAAATATAGAAATGTATCCGCTGGACCAATCCGCGGATGAGTTGAAACGGTCTCAGCATAATACTGCGCCCCAGGCGCAAACTGCACGGATAAAGGGGATTTTGAATGAGTTTTTGCCTGTGCCGATTATCAAATCTACCGAATATTAGTATTCGCTTACGCCATTTAATTAATTCTAATTATCAAAGGAAAAATAATTCAGCGTAAATAATCTTACTCCGTGTTCTTGCCGAGGTAGAGGAGGTCCTGCTAAGCGTGTTTGGTCATGGCGGATAATAACCCTGTTGCCATATAAATTTGCGAGGTCAGGGATGATGATTTTTGATCAAAATAGTCAATCCGTGCTCGTAGCATAACCTTAGTTACGTCTGTGAAGCGGATTGGTCTATTTTGGGCAAAAAAGGCAATCCTGAAGCCGTGAAGTTATATGGCAACAAGGTTAATATAGCCGTCCCAGACTATTTCTGTAAGTTGGATGAACAGCAGCAACAACTTGGGGTATTATCGTGTATAATTTTTAAAAAGATAGGTACAGATGTTGAAACTATGGAAGAATAAATTGCGCGTAGCCTTTATCGTTATTTTCATCACTATAGGCATAGCTACATTGCTTAATACTTATGCCGCAACAAACACAGTCAATCTTGAGCCGGAAAATAGTGTATTATCTGGTAATCTTGAAAATTTTAATGATACTTTAGCCTCGGCGGGTTCGGCGATACGGTTTGGATCAAATGGCGTATCTCTTGAAGAACCTTCAAGCTATGATTCTCCCCTAACTATTACAAGTGGCGGTACATATACTGGTAATTGGCAATCCATGGATGTTAATAATCCAGCCGTTACAATTAATACAACTCAGCCGGTCGTAATAAATAACTCCAATATAAGTGGTGCTGGGGCAGGTATTGAGTGGGGTGTGATTGGTGTCGACCTTACTGTCAATAATTCTAAATTTTTTGGCAAGAATCCCAACGTAAGCGGACAAACTATGGGCAGGAGCATATCATTATATAAACCTGCAAGTTTTGTGTTCGAGCACAATTATTTAGAGAACTTTGCTGGAGTTTATATCTTGGAGTACGACGGATCAACTGGGGGTGAACTTACTATCCGTTATAACAAAGCAAAAAATGTCAATGGTCTGCACTCAGATGGTTCTGGGGGCTGGCTCAATACATATGGCTTACGTCAGTTCGTGCAGCTTAATAAGTGCTATAACTTGGGCGGCATGGAATTAGCATGGAACGAAGTGATCAATGAACCATATGTAAGCCAAGTCGAGGACAATATTAGTATTTACCAGTCTACGGGTAGCAATGCCAGTAATAATTATCTAATTCATAACAACTTTATATGGGGTGGCTACCCTCCAACCGATAGTGCTGTCTATTATGGTGGTGGCATTATGCTTGGTGATGGTTTTGATACCAAGACGCCCGCTTATATCGAGGCCTACGATAACGTGGTAGTTGGCACAACCAACTATGGCATAGCGATTGCTAATGGGCATGATATCAAAGCCCATGATAATAGGATTGTAGGGAGTGGCAGAACGTCTGATGGGGCATCTTGGTCGGCAGCCAATGTAGGATTTTATGTATGGGATACTGCTAGCGGATCCGACCCTAACTGGGGCAACAATTACCAAAACAATACGTTTAGTCGTTGGTGGCGCCCAGGCCCTAATGTTCGAAATGATTGGTGGCTGCCAGACTGCCAGTCAGGAGAATGTACAGGAAATAGTAACGGTCAGCCGTCCGGGGAAGTAACTTACGCAGACGAGCAAGCTGAACATACATCGTGGCTTAGCCGGGTTCAATCTTCTGGTCATACGATAGGTCCGCAGTAATTAAGGAGATTTTGAATGAGTGTTTGGCCGTGCCGATTATAAAATCTAACGAATATTAGTTTCAGCGCCACTGCGCAGCTTTTTTTAAAAAACTCAATTTCGAACCCATCTAAAGGTGTCTCCAACTAACTTTTCGTATCAGACAAAAAGTTAGTGGGAGACGGCCGGAGGACGCATTCGAAAATATTAAAATAGCTGGTTGCTAGCAGAAGAATTCAATTCATAATAAGATATATTCAACTAAAGGAGTTTTTATGAGTATCAAACTTATAGTTTCTACGCTGGTGGCTTTGGCGGTTGTTGGCGGGGGGACATACTACGTAGTAAATAATGATGATGGTAATAATTCCGAGAAGACAGACACGGTTGCTCAAACCGATCAAGAAACGGCTACTACAGAAAACGCGTCCTTGAACGAGCTTATCGTGGCAGGGATTAATAAAGAATGTAGCTTTTCATACAATTCTGACGGGGGTGATCGGACCGCCGGAACATTTTACGTTTCAGATGATCGATTACGGGGAGATTTCTATCACACTCCAAAGAGCGAGGAGCAGACAAAATACGGCATGATTCGGGACTCGGAATATGTCTACACTTGGGATAAGGCAGCAGCAGAAGGATTCAAGATAAAAACTGACGCGATTAAGCCGGACAGCAATGGAGAAAAAGAGCAAGAAGAGCAGTCTGACCAGGCCATAGACCAGGATAAAAAGTACGACTTTGAGTGCGACGACTGGTCAGTAGATGAATCTGTATTTAAAAAACCAACTGATGTTAAATTCACTGATTTATCCGACCAGTTAGAAAAAATTCAGGAAACAAAAAAAGAATTTAGCGACGAACTAGAGAATGCTTGCGCACAAATAGCCGACCCTGAAGTAAGGGCGGCTTGCGAAAAGAATCTGTAGATTTGTTAAGTTTATAATATGGCTTCAGAGCGCGGCCACGGCTGCCAGCGCAAAATTTTTACTTAAGATGTTATACTTATTCTAAATAATATATTCAGAATAGTGTAAATGCGCAGTGCAAGTTTAGAGTCGGGTCGCCTGCCAGAGTGGGCGACTGGTCCCTATAATATTAGTCGGATAGCAACGGTCGGGGGTTTATCTCTAGCTGGCTTAGTTGCCGCGGACCGGCTTAGTGGGGAAATACGATGGCGTGGTCGAGAGACCATAGTAGATTATACTGATCAACCTTCCGAAAGTGATGGAGAGGCTTGGCTTTTCTTGCCGGGTTTAGGAATACAGAGTTCAGAAAATATAGCTCGCAGGCTGGCGCCGGCTCTTGATGCGCCTTCAATTTATGTAGAACTGCCAGATAAAAAACCCAACACGGAGGCTATAGGCGAGAGTATTGGTGATTTTACGAACAAACACGATATTAATCGCGTAAGTGTATATGGGCATAGCTTGGGAGGAATAATGATGGGCGCTGTTGCGCCGCACTTGCCTGACCACATTAAATTTAATCGGGTGTTGTTTGATTCATCGCCGTCACCTCTTGGGATTGACGACGTTAGGATAAGGCGCGACGCGAGACTTGCGAAACTTGTTGCAAGGTTGGGCTACACCGGTGGTGTACTTTCCAGTATGGCAGTAGCGGCATTTCACCACAGAGAAGAGTCTGATAACTCAATATTTGGCGATATCTCAGGTTGTGTATCCAAGGCTTTTGATCGTATAGGGCCAAAAGGCGGGTCTTCAGCGGCATGGGTGTGGCAGATTCGAACGCTATATGAGGCGGATGCTCGGTCTATGAGCGAAGCGATATGTCCGCGCTTACTGCCAGATACTAGAATAGGGTATCTAATGCCGGATAAGCCCGAACGTGATAAAACAATAAATGTAGAGCAGGCAGTGTCAGGCTGGGAGAAAGCAGTTAGCCGGCATATAGACAAATTACCTATTCCAAATGGCGGACATGCCATATCTGAGAAAACTACAGGAGATTATAGTAAAGTGATTAGTGAATGGCTTGGTGCTTCAATTGCTCTAGCCGACCCAAGCGACGTTAGTGCCGCTGAGATGGACTAATTAATTTCACCATCGTTTTTTAGGCGGGGGATTACTTCTTTTTCAAAAATAGAACCTACCTTCATGCCTTCAGGAATATCTGAGTCAACCCAGGCGATTTCTGCTATTTCAGCTTGCTTGCTGATTTTACCGGCGTAATGGTCTACTAGAAATACATCCATTCGGAGGCTCAGGTTTTCACTGCCGGCTGCGATTGCGTAGAAAGTCCCGAACAAAGACAAATATTCTTGGTCGACTTTAATAGCAAGTTCTTCTGAAAGTTCTCTGATCAACGCCTCTTCAGGTGATTCGTCATCTTCTAGTTTGCCGCCAGGGGCGACGAACACATCTTTGCCGTGAGTTCGGGCAACTAATAACTTTCCGTCTTCTATTATTATTGCAGCCGCTTTGTGTATATCGGGTTTTTGCCGTGGCATTGAACTCATCGCATATCTCTGTCTGTTAAGTGAAAGCCATTCTGACGAGGATGATTTATTAGTTCTTGTGACAAGCCGTATCCATAGATACGGCGCGGAGCGAAACTAAGAAATCGTGCCGTCAGAATGGGTTGAGGCTGGAGAGAGACGTGCGATGAGTTCATGGTTTGTTACAAGTTAAAAAATTCTTCTAAAGTTTTGTCTTTTTCATAAAGTTCAGTTGCTAAGTCCGAGCCGACGTAGCGGAAGTGCCAGGGTTCGTATTGATAGCCGGTTACTTTTTCTTTGCCTTTTCTGTATCTGAGGGTATAGCCCCACTCATAGGCATTTTCAGCCAGCCATTCTCCTTGATCGGTGGTTTCAAAACAGATTTCAAGGTGGCAGGAGCCAGATGGGCTGGTGGCGTCAAAAGACAATCCGGTTTGATGTTCGCTGGTGCCAGGACGGGCGCTGTAGCGGTCGGCGGCCGCTTGGCCGTCGCGGGTTACGTAGCTGTCATAAAATTGTTTTTGAAGAGCGTAGGAGCGATATCCGCTGCCAAAAACCAGCTCTACGCCGTCATTTTCGGCGGCATTGAACATATCTACTAAATCATCGGCCGCTACTTCGCTGATCTGCATC
>Ga0136558_1001706_pt1 | contig 10876 bp, 7 predicted proteins | sample AntRauTorckE6833_FD_101391 | JGI IMG/M metagenome (GOLD analysis project Ga0136558, IMG submission 101391) | Saline lake microbial communities from Rauer Islands, Antarctica - Metagenome Torckler E6 #833 | ecosystem: Environmental > Aquatic > Non-marine Saline and Alkaline > Saline | place...
AAATAATCCCATAATATAATTATATATATTTAATCAGTATTTTTTATTATATATTTTTTTAGTATTAATAATTTCTTTACATACTTCTAAATCAACATTATGAATCTTATAATTTGGTGGAATTTTATAATTACCTTTTTGAGTTTTAATATATGGACCATATTGACCATTCATTATTGATACTGAATTATTTAACTTTTTAATTAGTGATGATGTATTTTCTATATTTAAAATTTCACTAATATTATCCTTTGTTAATGTATTCTCATCATAATTCTTAAAATTATAATTTTTACCTTTATATTTAAAATATATTCCATATTGACCATTACATATCTCTACTGGGTTATCTTCATAATTAAATTTAATATACGGATATTTTAACATTTTTAAAGCATCTTCCAAAGTAAATTCATCAAAATTACTTTTTATATTTCCATATTTATACTTATTATCTTCCAACTCCTCCCTGACAACGGGTCCGTATTTACCTACATATTTTACAATATTATTTTTAGTTTTAGGATTTTTTCCTAATGGTATTTGTGTAATATTTTTTGATGACATATTTTTAGATGACATATCTATACTATTAGTTATATTTTTTATATTATTGTAATATTTCTTAGTTACTTTTAACCAATCAATTTTGTTATTTTCTATTAAATCTAAATTTTCTTCCATTATTCTCGTAAAATCATAGTTTATTAACTCATAAAAATTCTCTATTATAAATTTATTCACAATTTCCCCTAATGATGTTATTAACAATTTTTTCTTATCTGCTCCAAACATTTTTTCAACTTCCTTTTTATTTATTTTATCACTTTTATATACTATTTCTAACACATTTACTTTATCACCTTTCGTATCCCCAATATAAGCATATTTTTTACTCATTATTGCTGACAACATTATAGCATATGTGCTTGGTCTCCCAATTCCTAATGTATCTAATTTTTTAATTAATGACCCTTCTGTATATCTTGATGGTTGAAGTTTATATTTCTCAATAGCATTCAATTTCTTCATTATAAATATATCTCCAATTTTTACATTTTTTAATGTTGAAGAATACTCATTATTTGTGTCATCTTCCTCATTATCTTCCTTAATTTCTTTTGGATTATAAACTCTTTTAAAACCATCAAAAATTACTTTATTTGATTTATATATAAAATTATATTTATTATAATTACATATCTGAAAATTATAATTATATTCATCATATACATAACTTGACATTTGACACGCAATTGTTCTTTTCCAAATTAATTTATACAATTTTCTTTGATTTTCATCAGCAATATTATTATAATCAAAATTAATATTTGTAGGACGAATTGCTTCGTGTGCTTCTTGTGTTTTATTTTTAGATTTTTTTGAATATATTTGCTTTTTATAATAATCTTCACCAAAATGTTCTAATATATAATCCCGAATTGAAATTAATATATCCTCTGATAAATTTATCGAATCTGTTCTCATATATGTAATTAAACCCGATTCATACAATTTTTGAGCATGTATCATAGTATTTTTAGCACTAAATGAAAATTTTATATTAGCTTCTTGTTGTAACGAACTTGTTATAAACGGAGGTCTTGGATTATTTGTTAATTTAATAACATTTATATCAGTTAATCCATAATTATTTTCTTTACCTTTTTCTATAATATCTATTACTTGATTTTCTTCTGTTATTAAATTCGTTTCTTTCAATTTAGCATTTAACAAAATTTTATTAAATAAATCTACATTTATTACAAAGTTTTTATTTGAAGAGAATTTTTTAATCTCTAATTCTTTATCACATAAAATCCTTAGCACAATTGACTGAACCCTTCCGACTGATATTGATTCATTTTTAATATGATTATTACTAATTTTATTCCACAATATTGGTGTTAATAAATATCCGACTAATCTATCAATAATTCTCCGAGATTGTTGATTGTTAACCATATTCATATTTATTGTTGTAGGATTTTTAATTGATTTTTGTAAAGCATTTTTAGTAATTTCATTAAAAATTAATCTTTTAGGGTTTTTCAATTTTAAGATATTTGTTAAATGAAAACCTATAGCATGACCTTCAATATCATTATCGGTAGCTATAATTGTTTCATATTTTTTAGATAATTCTTTTAACTCTTTTACAACTTTTATTTTATCTTTCATAATATGATATTTTGGTAGCAAAGTTTCAGTATCTATTGATAAAGTTTTCGAATCTAAATTAACAATATGACCAAATGAAGCTTTTACAATATATTCACTTCCCAAATATTCTTTAATTTTGGAGCATTTTGATGGTGATTCTACAATTACTAAATATTTTACAGGCATTATCTCTTATAAAAAATTCTATAAATTATATACTATAATATATTAATCAATTTTTAAATAATATTTATTTAAAAATTACTTTTTGTTTTGGAATAGATAAAATAGGATTATGTGTAGTAAAAAAAACTAAAAAAAAAAGAGTTAGATGAAAGATTAAATATTTTAAAAAAGGAAATTGAATATTGGATTGAAAATCAAACAGATAAAACGATTGAAACAATCCAATTATATTATGATAAATAATTAATTCATATTATAAAATAATATGTAATTATTTGAAGAATTAACATCATTTGAAGATATTTCACTTATATTATTATCATCGAAACAGATCCAACGATTATTAGTGTTGATTAGACTGGTATAATGTCCTCCTGAATAGTTACCATAGTGATTAATAATAGAATATATTGAATAATCGTTATATTTATTAATTTGAATATCATTATAAATATATTTTTTTAAATATAAATTATCAGTAATTTTAATTAGATTATTAATTTTATTTAAATTATTATCAAATCTTTTAAATGTAATAGTTAATGTTTTTGGAATTTGCCATAAATAATATCTATGACATACGTCGTCAGATTTACAATTATCACACGCATATTCATCTGCTTTAAAATAATCAAAATAATGATCTAAACATTCCTGTAAAGTATCAAATTCATTTATAGATAAATTTAATATGTTAAATATTTCAAAATTCATTTCTACATTATGACAATTATTACAAGTTATTATATATAATTTTTGTCCGTAAAATATGTTATTAAACTCTGAATATTGTTTTTTAAATGTTAGTTTAATATTTTCATTAGACATTTTATATAATTTATTCATATATTCTGATTCATAATCTATATTAATTTGATTAAAATCATTTCCAAAATATGTAATTATATTATCTAAAAGTAATTGTAATAAATCAGCTGAATCTTGTTGGATTTGAATTGGTGTTTTCCATATATGTTGTAATACTTTACTAAAACTACTAGGAATTATAGATAATACTTCATTTTCAGTATTAAGTTCTTTAATAATTTTATATAATTCCAGAAATAAATGTTTATCTGTTATATTTAATAAACTTTCTTCAATATTTTTAATATATTTATTAATACAATTTACAAACATTCTATTATAAGATAGAGATTGTAAAATACAATTCATATAACAAGTATTTCCTACATTTATAATGCCTTTCATATTAATATACAAAAAAAATATAATCTTATATTATTATAAATCAATTTTATTTTATATCATTAATTATTGTATGTTCTTTTTTGACCATAACCATTTGGATCATTAATAGATATAGAACAACTATTTTTATCACATAGACTAATGGTTCTTTCATCAGGTCTCCTCTTGGGATGAAATGTCATTTTATGTTGTTCTAAAACTTGTGTATTATAATTCATTACATCATTTCCATTATGTGTTAAATAATGTCTTAAAGTATTTGAATCAGTAATTTTATTTTGTAATTGAATATTATGTAATAATTGATTTGATGTAACATTATTGTTATTAAGGTTTCTTTCATTTAAGATCATTTGAACTCTAGGGTTATTATCTGCATTCATCTTGTTTATAATATATTATAGAGAGATTTTTTTTTTGCGTCCTCTGCGTTTTTTATTATTTTCATTATCAGAAGGTGTCTCAATAAATTCTGTAATGCTTTTAATTTTATCACGAATATTATTCATATCCTCATTTTCATCATCAACATTTTCATTATTATCATTATCAATATCTTCCTTACCATTATCATTATCAACATCTTCATTATCAACATCTTCATCTTCATTATCAACATCTTCATCTTCATTATCAACATCTTCATCTTCATTATCATTATCATCATCATTATCATCATCATCATTATCATCATCATTATTATCATTATCATCATCATCATTATTATCATCAGTATTATCATTATCGTCATCAGTATTATCATCATCATCATCATCATTAATGAATTGTGTAAGGTCAATATCTTTGTTAGAACTTAAATCAAATAGTTTATTAGATTCTGTGGAGATTAATTTTGGAATAAATTTATTAACAACTGATGATAGTAGTGAATTATTGTTATTGGAAGTAGTATTTTGAGTAGTTGTATCAACATTTCCATTATATAATTTTTCTAAAGCATTAATTCGTAGAGTTAATTTATTGATATGATTATATAAGAAATAGAATAAAATTGCGAAACCAACGATTGTGATAATGGTGTCAAGCATTTTAAATTATATAAAATTAAATTTTAATAATTTAAACTTAATAATTATATATAATATATATTAATAATGATTGCTCCAAGTAATTATAATGAGGTAGATAAGTCCTTAAAAAATAAGAAAGAAACGAAGAAATATATTAAGACACATCGTATAAATATAGATAGTAATAATAGACAAAAAATAATAAAATTAATAACAGAACCAATATCAGGAAGTATTTCAACAAATGGTTTAACATTATTGAGTCGGCATAGAATACAGGTATATCATCCAAATCATAAAATGCAACCAAGTAATAAAAATATTCAAGTGATATTAGAAGGTGTTGAGGGAGATTATAAGAATGATAAGTATTTGAAAACAATTGGTGGGATACCTTTAAATTATATAAATTATAATAAAACGACAGGTTTTCCTATACACACAATAAAAATTATTCCGACAAAGGTGGGTGAAGTAATCCAAAAAGATGCTTCAACAGGTTTAATACAAAGTGATTATTATATAATTTCAATAAAAGATGATATACAAACAGCAAATTTGAATGTAGGTTCTACTAGTGGAGGTTCAAATATGAGTGTATTAAAAATATTAGATACAGAGGCAGGGTATAAATATGCTTCACATTTTAAAATTTCATTAGGAGAAACATTTAAAAATATAATTTCTGTAAGATTAACAAGTATAGAATTATCAAATACGCAATTAGCAATAAGGAATTCAAAACCAATATTAAATGTAGATGATAATTTAGTAAAAAAAGGTGATTTTGATGATGCTAATGATACAATATATTGGATAAATGAGAATGATAAAACAACAAAATATAATGTATCATTAGTTTCAGATAATAGGATGAATGGAAAGATAATAATGGTAGATAATACAAGTAATATAACAACAGCACAATCAACGCAAGGAGCAGTTTTAACAACATTTTTGAGTGATAATTCTCCAAATGTATATTTTACTGATAGTGATTATAATACATATACGAATTGGGCGAATAATTTTTTAAGACAAACTAATAATGTATTTTTTGGATATATTAAAACTACATATTTAAGTTTATTAGGAACTCAAATATTAAATGAAAATGATGTAATAATATCTGCGATGACTGATAAAAGTATTCCGATAACAAGTGCAAATGTTTTTTTAAATAGTTTAAATGGAGTTTCTACGATTGGTGATTTTGTAACATTTTTTACAAATAATATGGATGGAGTAGCAAATACAACAATTGTAGGATTAATAGAAGATGGAGAAAGTCCTCCTGTATTAGTAACAGCATTAGTAGATGATACAATAATGAAAATGTTGCATGTATATTTAAATAGAGTAAGAGATTTATATACAAATTATAATTATTATAATACAACATCAATAAAAACTTATGGATGTTATTGGGAAATATTAGAAACAATTAATAATTCAAATTATTATATAGATACTACAAAGACAACGACATTAGGAAATATTAAATTAACACCGATGTCAAATGGAACAACAGATACATATAAAATTATACCTTCAAGAGCATTAAATAGTGTAGTTCAATATACATTATATCCTATTTATAAAATAGTATTAAAACAGGGAACATATTCGTCAAAAACTTTTATTACAGAAACAGAAAAAAAATTTAATCAGGTTCAATTATTAGATTATAATTATAATACACAAAAATTTGAACCGGAAGTATTATATAATAAATTAAATTTAAAGATTAAAGATAAATATCATGATTTTAAGATTACATTAGATAATGATAATAATATATGTAAATTTAATCAATATGAAGATGCATTTGTATATACAGTTTCAGATAAAGAAACAGATGATGATCAGGGTCCATTTATATTAAATGACCAATATACTGATATATTTATAAATCATAAAGGTCATGGATTAAAGACAGGAGACATAATATATATATATGGTTCTACAAAATTATCTAATATTTCTGCTTCTGAAATTAATAAAGAACATGTAATTAAAGTTAATAATGTATATAAATGTTATTTGCGATTAATGATAGCAATTCCTGATAATTCTTTATTACAAAGTAGTGGAAGAATGGATGAAACAACAAACAGGGGTGAATATTATTTTCATTATGGAATTAAAAATATTACTTATGCAACTTATAAAAGTGGTAATGCTCCAAATTTTATAGGAAGTCAATTATTAGATAATACTATAAATATATTTAAGAAGAATGAATTAATATCTAAAATTGGAAGTTTAGAGCGTAATGATACTCCAATTGCGAGAGTATGTTCTATAACAAATTGTGATGCTAATGGTAATTATGAAATAAGTTATACATTATTATCAAATGATAATTTTTCGTTAGGTGATGTATTAGTATCAAGCGAGACAAATAGTATTGCTATGATTATTCCAAGAAGTTATGGTGAAGATATTACAAGTGGTTCTCATGAAATTGGACTACCAAGTGAAGAAGAATTAGCATTATTAACAAGTGATATAACATTAGTAAATAATATATCTCATGGATATTCAATTAAAAGTATTACAAATTCAAATAAAACATCTTTGACTGGATTAGGAGGCACAAATGTTTATATAAAAACTCCGGTTTCATTTTCGTTATTATTTTCTAAAAATAATTCGTCATATAAAGCATTAGGATTTACAAATGATAATACAGAATTTAGTAAAGAACATTCAAATACAATTAAAATAAATGAGGCATATATAGATTATAGTTATTTAGATAATAATACTTCAAATAATACTAATGATAGAAATTTATTAATTAAAACTAAAAGTAATACAAACTTTTTAATAGGTTCTAATATATATATTGATAATCATTTATATAATCATAATATTATATTAAATAAACCTAATATTGAATTACAAGTTAGTAGTTATGAACCTTTTAGTGTATGGTTAAGTAAAATGACAATTGAAGAGAAAACAAGTTTAAATACTTGGTTAAATGCAAATGTTAGTTCATTTTATAATCCAGATACAGGTGGTTCAAATTCAATTACTGCAAGCACTTATTATAGTACACGAACAATTGTATATTATATTGCTCCATATACAAAAGAACAAAAACAAGATATAGGGAATTTAGGTAATAGTATCAATCAATTCGCTGATATTGATTATTATGATTATAATTTAGAAACTACATTTAGAAATATATATGGAATAAAAAAAAATGAATATATATATTTATATAAAGGTAGTAAAAAACAACGAGATTTAAGTGATTTAAGTGGAGATGGAATTACAACTGGTATTCCTGATGGATTTTATAAAGTATTAGATAATTTAAAGACTGATTTATTATCATCATTTTTTCCACATATTAATAAATCTATTAATGCTATTGTTATTGATTATGAATATACAGATACATATTCAAATAAAGTATCTTATGGTTATATTAATAGAGGATTTATGAGAAGTCCATCAATTAATACTGAAATTGTTGGGTATAATAAAACTCATACAACTACCACAACTACTTTATCTGTTGCTAAAACTGCTGGAACTAAATTAATTACAATTCCAAGAGCAGATGCTACAAATTTCAGCAAAGGATTTATAATTATATTAAATGGATTATATATTGATAATAGTTCTACTTTTATTGATAATAAATATTCAAGAAATAATATTTCAACAATTGAATCAAATACTATTGTAAGCGTAGATGATGATGATGATGATGCTAATTATTCTATTATTAGATGCACTTATGATTTATTATATGCACATAGTGCTGGTGAAACTATATATAAACATGGATTTTTAGCAACTTTATCTGAATCTGTTTCAAGTGGTGCATCTGTAATTAAAGTAATAGAAAATACTGAAAATACTGCTAATATGGTTGTTGGAAAAATTGTTAGAATTGATTGGAATAAACAAGTTAGTTCAATGACATCAGCACAAACACAATTTTATATAGAAGATGTTAATTATATATCATCAGTATCATCAGTTTCTGGAAATATTGAAATTACACTAAAATATAGTCTTATTAATTCTCATAGTTTGGGTATTAATGTAGTAGCTTTTAGTGATGGTGTTGAAAATAATTCAATATCAACTCAATTAGTATATATTGATGATAATTGGTACACAAGAGTATTTTATAATGGATTAAGAACAATATATGATAGACAATATGATGGTTCAAGTAAAATTATACCATCTACTAGTAATAATATTATTGGTCATCCTTATTTAAATCCTTTTTTAACAAATAATATATTTATTGATAATAATAGTGGATATTATATTCCTCATACTAATTTAATAAGTAGTAATATTGCTGATACTACAATTGATATAATTACACCTATACCCCCTGATTTATATGATACATATACTTATAATGATGAAGATACAATTTATAAAAATACAAATACTTCAATTGCTATAAATGGAATTTTTATTAATGATTTATGGAATAATGATTCTGATATATCTGGGTATGATTACTATTTTAATTTTAATTCAATTACTATTTTAGGAAAATATAATGGATTTAGTGGAACAATTTCTAAACACCATAATTTAGAAGATAATTATATTAATTATCATAGAGGTTTTATTGTTAAAGATATTGAAACTATTACAGAAAATTCAGTATCTTATGATATATTACAATTAGATTTATCATCTAAATATCTTAATATTAATCCTCCAAATAATCTTATTACGCCTTTATTAAGATTAACTGACGCACAAAGTAGAAATTATAAAGTTGGTTATGGTGGAACTATATATCAAAGACAAATATCAAATACAGTTAATGTTGAAGGAGATAAATATATATATTTATCTATTAAACAATTAGATAATATAATTACAAATCAATTCACAAAATCTCAATCGGCATTTGCTAAAATTGCTCTTAATTCTAAAATTGGTCAAGATATTTTTAATAGTTTTATACCATCACAAAAACAATTTACTGATGGAGTATTACCACAATTAAATGAAATTGAAGTTAAATTCTTTAATGATAATGGAAAATTATATGATTTCAATAATCAAGAAGTATCTTTCACATTAGAAATTATTACAGAAGAAAATATGTTAGATACATTTAATATTAATCCAAATAATTATTAAAAATATACTTTTAATATAAAAAGTATGTCAATAAAATAAAAAAATAATATATATTAATAGTATTTACTGAATGATATTTCAACTTATGTATTATAGTTATTATTTAAATTATGGTTTATATTTTATTGGAACATATTATATATGTGGTATTATTAATTTATCACATGATATTTACACGAAAATTATAAAAAATCATAATCCTGAAATATTATTTTTAATGGAAAATATGGACGAAAATGAATGGATTATTATTTATAATTAATTATTTTAAATCATTTAATTTTTTATTATATTCATTTAAGGCATTTTGATAATTATTTTGGGCATTTGTTAATATTACACCAGCATTATTTTTTTCTCGTTCTTTTTGATATAGTATATTATTTAACCTATTTGCTTTTCCTTGTAATTGTAATTCAATTCCTTTACGAGAATTACGAACGTTTTGTGCCGCTACTGATGGAGCATTTAATTTTTCTTGAATTCGTTTATTAATTAATGTATTTGCTGTTGTTGGTTTATCTAAAATCATATATAACATATCCCAAGTTAATAATCCATTTTCTACTGCTTTTTTCATTAATGGTCTTTCTAATGGATTCCACACAGTTCCCATTTTAAGCCATATAATTGACAATATTAGATGGCGAGTACCAGTGTAGTTATATAGTCGTCCAAGAACCACAGCATATTCAGGATCTATTATATGCATTCTATCAAATATTTTTTTACTTGTATTATTCATATAATATTGTGTTTTAATATTTATATCTGGTTCTGATAAATAATTTGATATGGCTATCATATTTAAATGATAATAATGTAATACAGTTGAGTTATATCCTCCTTTTTGTAATATTTTTATATCTAATTTTGTTTTATTAGTGGTATTGCCCATTATAATATATATTAGATATTAGATATTATTATCTGTAATTTTATTTAAATTTAAAAATATATCTACTATATTAGGTATATATTTAATTGGTATTAATTTTGTTGCAATTGGTGCGAATAATAGTGTATATTTATATAGATTTATTGTTGTAGTTGTATAACTGGAACATATAATTCCATTTATATTTATATTACCATTTATAGTTAATATATTAATTGGTATTTCTTTTGTCATTTCTATT
>Ga0136558_1001712_pt1 | contig 10862 bp, 9 predicted proteins | sample AntRauTorckE6833_FD_101391 | JGI IMG/M metagenome (GOLD analysis project Ga0136558, IMG submission 101391) | Saline lake microbial communities from Rauer Islands, Antarctica - Metagenome Torckler E6 #833 | ecosystem: Environmental > Aquatic > Non-marine Saline and Alkaline > Saline | place...
ACCGGTGTATCAGGTTCAGGAAAGTCATCATTTATGTATAGCGTTTTACATAATAATTTACGTGCAAAATATGAACGTACATATCGTTCAGCGAAAAAATACAACTGTGCTGATTTCCATGGTGACGACAGTATTTCTCGTGTAGTAATGGTGGATCAATCACCAATCGGACGTACACCACGATCAAATCCAGCGACGTATACAGGCGCATGGACATTTATTCGTGAACTGTATGCAGAAACCTCGGAGGCACGAGTGCGTGGGTACAAACCAGGTCGCTTTAGCTTTAACACCAAAGGCGGGCGTTGTGAAAATTGTCAGGGTCGCGGAGAAATTGCCGTTGAAATGCACTTCTTGCCAACGGTGTTCGTCGAGTGTGAAATATGTGGAGGTAAACGATTTGATAAGGAAACACTGTCGGTAAAATATAAAAGCAAGAATGTCTATGACATTTTAGAGATGAACATAGAGGAGGCTGCAGAATTCTTCAATGAAATTCCTGCAATTCATGATCGACTAGCTACTATGCTAGAAACAGGGTTGGGATATTTAAAACTTGGTCAGCCCGCGAATACATTATCTGGAGGTGAATCACAACGTGTAAAAATCTCATCTGAACTGTATCGTCCGATGACACAGCGAACGATATATTTACTAGATGAGCCTACTGTTGGATTGCACTATGAGGATGTACGTAAATTAATTGATATATTAAATACGCTTGTTGATCGAGGTAACTCGGTGATACTGATTGAGCATAATTTAGATATTGTTAAAAGTGTCGACTACATTATTGATTTTGGTCCCGAAGGAGGAAAGGGTGGTGGTGAAATTATTGCAAAGGGGACACCAGAGGATGTGGCTAATAATAAAAAATCTTATACTGGACAGTATCTTAAAAAGATATTAAAAAAGAAAAAATAGATTATTCGTTATCTAGTCGATGTGAACGCATGTCATCTTTAAAATGTTTAAGAGCACGGTGGAAGCTTGTACGTATGCGAAAAGTTGTAAAAACATAAGAGATAAATAAAATAGTCGCGACCAGTGTCGCGAGCATAAATTCTATTATATAGCCAATTGCATGAATCATATATACATGTAGTATATCATAGGTATATGGAAGAGCAATATAAAACAATTCAAGATATATATGATGCATATGATGTTATGCCACAGTTGCGTGAGCATATGATACGCGTAGCAGCGGTAGGCGGTTTTTTGGCTCGTACATCTAATCTTAGCGAAACTAACGTAAAAGATATTGAGCTTGCCTTGTTACTGCACGACATTGCTAATATTATAAAATTTGACCTAGATAGGTTTCCAGTAGGTGTGGAGGCACAAGGATTACAACATTGGAAGAACATTCAATGTCGGTACATTAATACCTACGGTACTGATGAAGATGAGGCACATCAGTTAATTGCATTAGAAATTAGTGTTACGTCTAATATCATCGACTACATGAAAATGGTTGGTTTTGCGCATGTGTGCGATCTAGCTCGAGATGGTTCAATAGAGCGTCAAATATGTGAGTATGCAGATCTTCGCGTAGCACCACATGGTATTGTGAGTCTTCAGGAACGTCTCGAAGACGGTAAAGCTCGTTATGGCATATCAGATGCTGATGAGCGATGGGATGTGCGAAAGTGCGCGACTGCACTGGAAAAAGTGGTGTGTACTAGCGCAGATTGTTCGGCAAAAGATATTACTACGGACATACTCCAGGAAGAGATAGATAGATTGTCCAATGCGCGTGTAGGGTATAGAGGTGGTTGTTTGACAATGATTTGACATAATGGTAATGTATATGGTAGCATTACGCAGTACAAACAAGATAAGTTTTTAATTCATGTCCTATGTCTACAATTAATATTTCATTCAAGCCGAAACAAGCTACAAAAAAGATGCTCAAAGGGTTGCAAGATCGTGCACAATATGTGATCACACATCGCTTTGGGTTAGAAGGAGAGCGTCGTACCCTAGAGTCAATTGGTCAAGAGTATGGTATTACACGTGAACGTGTACGTCAGATTGAAAAATTTGCACTACAAGCAATTCGGAAGTCGGATAGCTACGTTGAAGCGCAAGAAATTTTTGAAGAACTTAAAGAAGTCCTTAATAGCTTAGGTGGTATTGTTGAAGAGAACCATCTACTCGAAGAACTTTCAGATGATCCTGTAACACGTAATCACTTGAATTTTTACATGAACCTTGGCGAGGAGCATTTTAATTATCAAAAGGAAAACAAGAATTTCAAGGCGCGATGGATTGTAAGCGAAGAGGTTGCAGGAAAAGTGCATGACGCATTAGAAGCGTTGCATAAAGAAATCGAAAAGCACGAGCTTGTAACAGAAGATGATCTTATTGAAAAAATTAGTTGTCATGATGGAGTATGTGAGTTAGAGGTTTCAAAAAGAACAGAAGACCATGCTCGTCGTTGGTTAAAATTATCCAATCGACTTGCGCAAAATCCATTAGGGGAATGGGGACGAACGGATTCTCCAAATGTGCGAACACGTGGTATTCGTGATCTAGCCTATCTCGTTATGCGAAAGCACGGAAGTCCTATGCATTTTCGCGAGGTAGCAGACGCTGTCGAGGAAACATTCAAACGTCCGACACATGTTGCAACGACACATAACGAATTGATTAAAGATAAGCGTTTTGTATTGGTTGGTCGCGGAGTGTACGCTTTAAAAGAGTGGGGATATAAAGGGGGCGTAGTTCGCGAAGTAATTCACGACATTCTAGATAAAGAAGGACCCATGAGTAAAGATGAGATTGTAGACCGCGTACTCAAAGAGCGTTATCTGAAAAGAAACACTATTCTAGTAAATCTTCAAAATCCAAAACATTTTAGAAAAGATGAGAATGGGTTATACACGCTCGTATAAATGATACAAACACGTCCTGTGCACAGGGGGTGTTTTTCATTATGGTCAATCTCTAGTATTATATAGGTATGGATATCGTCTGGTCTATTATTACAACTCCTATAGGAAATTATCCCGTTATAGCGGCGATTGTTTTGAGTATTGTTTTTTACATTCTTGGGCGTATTGTGTGGGCATTGCGCGTTTATGTCATTCGCTATAAATATATCTTAAAACGACGTCAGGGTTGGATTACTTTGGAAATTCGTATCCCGCGTGAAATTGAACGCAGTCCAGAAGCGATGGAGCTTTTTTTGATAAATGCGATGTACCAATCAGGAGGAATCGGAAGTTGGTATAAAAAATATTGGCAAGGAAAGATTCTGAACTGGTCATCGCTAGAAATTGTTTCTTTTGGTGGAAGTGTGCATTTTTATATACGCTGTCACAAGTGGATGAAAGATATTGTTGAGGCGCAATTATATGCACAGTTTCCTCAGATTGAAATACTAGATGTAGCGGATTACACAGATCGCATCCCACCTTTTGACAAAGATGCTGATTGGAATCTCTATGGGGGGACTTTTAAATATGAAGAAGACACCGTTCTGCCTATACGTACCTATAAGGACTGGGGTGTAGATAGGCACACCGAAAGTTTGGATTCTGAACAACAGATTGACCCTATTAATGCAATATATGAAGCTCTGAGCTCTCTGCGCGAAGGCGAGGAAATGTGGATTCAGATTTTACTCCAAGCCAATAAGGGGTCATGGTGGAAGAAGCGTGCAGAGAAATATATTCAAGCACTGCGTGATAAATACGAAATAGGTGAAAAGAAAACCGAAGAAGAAGGCGGTGGTGATAGGTATAGAAAACTGACAAAAGGGCAAGAAGAGCAGATTAATGCTATTGAGCGTTCAATGGAGAAATTTCGCTTTGAAACGGGTATACGTGTTATCTATTTAGCGAAAAAAGATAAATACGATGGCAGCAAGCATATTTACATCAAGAATCTATTTTCAGGATACGCTTCGCAACATCTAAATAGATTGAAACGAGTGACGCTCACAGGGTTTGATCATCCATGGCAAGACTTTAATGGATTCTTAGATAATCGTAAAAAAAAGCGCTTCCTTGAGGATTATCGTAACTGTGAGTATTTCCATCTGGTTAATCGTATTAATTGGTTTGATCTATATATGAAATACATAGATGACTATGATCAGCCGGAACTCGTCATGACTACAGAAGAAATCGCAAGTTTATGGCACTTTCCAAGCAGATCACTTCAAACACCTGGTGTTGAACGTATTGAATCTCGTAAATCTGAGCCACCGTCTAATTTGCCTACCTAATTGTATATGGAACCAAACCTACTTGATAGTGAATCACAAGAGAATAACTTCCCATGGGTAATGTACACAATGCGCGCATTGATTCTCATCTTTGTTGCGGGTGTAATTATTTTGCTTGGGGGGTATCTTTTAATGACAAGTGAAGTTTCTAGTTCGATAGATACTATAGTAGAAATTCCTACAGGTACTTCTGTTTCGGGCTCGCTGGATATCCTTCAAAATGAAAAGGTCATTACACACAAAATGTTTATGCAGATTGCGTTTCGTCTTTCAGGAGATTCCATAGCTGCTGGGTCATATCGTTTTTCTAGTCCTTATACACATTTCGATGTAATGCGTCGTATCTCTGCAGGTGATTATGGTGATGTATATACACGACTAGTAATTCCCGAAGGAAGTACTAACGAACAGATTCAAGAACGCGTGATGGAGACTTTTCCAGATATTCATGAACAGGAGCTAGGATCATTACTGCAGAACAATGAAGGGTTATTATTTCCCGATACATATCTTTTTTTGCCTGATGCAACAGCAATTGAAATTGTAACTACTATGGAAAAACAATTCCTTGTAACTATAGAGGAACTCGATCCTTTGTTTAAAAAAAGCAATCGGTCACGTGAAGATATATTTATTATGGCATCAATCATAGAAAAAGAATCATATGACGACATGAAAGAGCGTCGCATGATATCAGGTATTTTGTGGAAACGCATTGATGAAGGGATGTTGTTGCAAGTAGACGCAACATTCTTGTATTTTATGGGCAAGGGAAGTGCAGAATTAACGAGAGCAGATTTGCGTAATGAATCACTCTTTAATACGTATGTTCACACAGGGTTACCTCCAGCACCAATTGGAAATTCAGGGCGTGAAGCTATGGAAGCTGCGCTAACTCCAATCGACTCTCCATATTATTTTTACCTCCACGACAAAGATGGTAGGATACATTATGCTCAAACCCATGATGGGCATGTTGCTAATAAGAATAACTATCTACGCTAAATTATGATTCAAAAAACACTGGCATTTATTGATGTTGAAACTACGGGAACGAAAGTATTAAAACACGAGGTGATTGAGATAGGTTTAATTATCGTAAAAGAAGAAGAGGGGAAATATATTATCAAAGAGGAATTGGAAATGAAGGTAAAGCCTGAGTATATTGAACAAGCAGAACCAGGAGCCCTACGTGTAAATGGGTATAATGAAGGTGCATGGATGTTTGCCCATACTAAAAAGGAGGCAGCCCAAGTGCTAGCTGATAAAACAGCAGGAGCTGTGCTCGTGGCGCACAATGCTGCATTTGATTATTCATTCGTTGAAAAATTATTTGAAGAGGCTGATATAAAAAATCCCATGTTTTATGCATGTTTTGATACGATCACATTTGCAGTAGCAAAACTTCAAGATAACCCAAATGTCACACGGTTTACATTACGCGCCCTATGTGAACATTTTGGTATTCATAATAAAAAGGCTCATACGGCACTTGCTGATGTTCGCGCAACGGTGGAGTTGTTTCAGAAACTTGTTGTATTGTAGATTGACATGATAGGAATTTAGTAGTACTTTGAATAGGAAACAAAGACACACAAAATAAAAAAGAATACGGGGCACATATATGCTTTCTCAAGACTTTTAAAAAAAGTTGCTGTAAGTATAGGCGCGACAAATTTTGAAATTCTTCAAAAAAGACACGTGAGTAAACGTGGGCAAGAGATTATTATTGTTACCTGTGTATATTTACAACATAGGCTTAGATTTAAGTTAGTGTTACGTAATAAGTATAATCAATTGTATTCATTAATAGAAGAATGCAAAACTGAATTTTTGTGGTATATCGCAAATTCACGTGATATTCACGCAAAACATATCAAAAAAGAACTATCTGAGATAACGCGCACATGGAAACGTGGACAAGAATCCGAAGATATTTTTTATACAATCATGAAGAACCATACTGGAAGTGTGATACATGTGAGCAGGACGTCCACTATTGTTGATCAAGCTCAGGGTTATGATTTTGATTTTGTTTTTCGAGATAACAATCGAAAAACACATATAGTAAAAATAGATTGTAAGTCATCCGGGGACTTTTGTTTTAGGCGACCTGATGGTGTCTATGAGATAAATGTTAGATCTGTTTTGGGTGTTGAAGATACGAAAAATATCTGGCGAGATAAACTTTTATCAGCCATAGCCAGCAAGGAATTAAACTACAAGGCTAACTCACTATGAGTATAGTCTTGTTTTTGTTTACGAAAAATATATAGTATGACCATGAGTGACAAGAAAACAATTTTTGTTGGTGTATCTGGAGGTGTAGACTCGTCAGTTACAGCTGCATTACTACAAGACCAAGGTCACGATGTAGTCGGGGTTTTTATTCGTACATGGCAACCTGACTGGATAGAATGTACATGGCGTGATGAGCGTCGGGATGCTATGCGTGTATGTGCGCATTTAGACATACCGTTTGTCGAGCTTGACCTGGAGCGTGAATACAAAGAAGGTGTTGCAGATTATATGGTTTCTGAATATCGCGCAGGACGTACACCAAATCCAGATGTGATGTGCAATCGCGAGGTAAAATTTGGAGGGTTTTTGCGCTGGGCACTGGAACATGGAGCGGATGCTGTGGCTACAGGGCATTACGCAAGGCGAGTAAAAACTAATGAGCAAGAAGAAGAGTCTCACAAAACATACAATTTAGCGCGTGGTGTAGACGAAGGAAAAGATCAATCATATTTTTTATGGACATTGACAGCAGAACAATTACAATATATTGAATTTCCAATTGGTGATATGCCAAAATCTAATACAAGAAAACTTGCAGTAAAATATAATCTACCAACCGCCACAAAAAAAGACTCACAAGGAATTTGTTTTATAGGAGAAATAGATATGAAGGATTTCCTACATCATTATATTGAGCAAAAACGTGGTGATGTATTAGATACGAATGGTAATGCAATCGGACATCATGATGGGGCTTTGTTTTTTACCTTAGGCGAACGTCACGGATTTACCATTACAGAAAAAGGAACTGACGATGCGGCACGTTATGTAGTAGCAAAAGACGTTGAAGCAAATACTATTAGCGTGTCATCAGATATTGAGATGTATGCAAACAAGCATTCTAAAGTTCTAACGAATGTTAGAATAAACCAGTGTAATTGGATAAGCAATATACCTATGAAATTACAGAATTACACCGCACAGATACGGTATCACGGAGAACATAAGCTAGTAACACTATCTTCTATAAACACAAAAGACAGCACGGCTGTTGTGCATTTTGTACAACCTGATGTAACTATTACGCCAGGTCAGTCTATTGTGATATATGAAGGTGATATATGTATGGGCGGAGGAATTGTTGCATAAAAAAATACCACCTGATGCGGTATTTTTTATTGTGGTTATATTATAGTGCTACAGGAATGCTGAGCGTATGTGATGGCGCGCCATTTGCTGGTATGTCATTGAATCGTAGTCGTAGACCGCTTGCGTTATTTAGGTTGCGGGGTTGATTGACGGTTAATGATGTCGTCATAGTTACCGATGCATTATTCATAAGTCGCATCATCCAATCAGATTCATTAATTGATAGAATACTTGATCCATAGATGTTTCCTTGTGCATCGACAAGTTCAACAATACCTGCTTCGCCTTCGAATGCACTCCATGAGCGTCCATTACATGATGTGCTCAGCCCGCTGTTGCTGGCATACATGTTCGCCTCAATCAATATAGGTGAACTTACGTTTGCACCAAAGCCTGGTGTCGTTACCTCAAATCCACACTTTGTTGATGCGCTAATTCCAGAATTTGGATTAGTTTGTCCAGATGAAGACGAGTTACTGATGTTATTTTGTGTATTTAAGTTTGTTTGAACAGAACCGGTTGCAGTAATAGATGGTCCTTGTGAACCAGTGTTAGTAGATGTGGGTGTATTGTTTGTAGGTGTCTGTGAAGGGTTTTGGTTTTGTTCTGCCCAGTCATCTGCTTGCTGTTGCATCGAGTCGCCAAGACCATTCATCTGTTCCATAACAGCATTACGTACCTTGGTGGCACCTGCCTGTTGTCCGATAAAATAACCGGCTACACCAACAGCAGCAATTGATAAAATAATAATTATTGTCGTTGTAATTGATCCTTGAGTATATGTCTTCATGATTAAGTAATTGTTTCTAGTTAAATAAATAATATATATGCATATTGTGGACGTCTGGTAGTTATGACGATTGAATAAGTGAAAAATTACGAAGGCAGTTCACAAAATTCCTCAATACGCTATACTACCATCATGACTACACAACTTTCTAGTAATGAAATTCGGCAACGTTTTATAAAATTTTTTGAAAAACGTGATCACAAATTTTTAGAATCAGCACCTCTAATTCCAGAATCAGATGGAGGCGATCGTAACGTCACGTTATTTAATGTGGCAGGTATGCAACCGTTAATGTCGTATCTTTTGGGCGAAGACCACCCAGAGGGAAAGCGATTAGTAAATAGTCAGAAATGTCTACGCACCAATGATATTGATGAAGTTGGCGATAATACTCACGCCACATTTTTTGAGATGTTGGGAAATTGGTCATTGGGTGATCCTGCCTCGCCTGACGGTATCGGACAAGGCGGGTATTTTAAAGAAGAAGCGATAAAATACAGCTATGATTTTTTAATTGATCCTGATGAGGGGCTTGGTCTAGATATTAATCGATTATATATCACTATTTTTGCAGGAAACGAACAAGTGCCAAAGGACATAGAGTCTAAAGAAATTTGGATGGATCTAGGGGTTCCGGAACATTGTATTTATGAGCGTGATTCAAAAGATAATTGGTGGACAGCCGGATCAAATTCTCCAGCAGGTCCTAGTACTGAAATGTTTTATGATATGACCGGTGAATTAGGCGATATGACACAACAGGAATTCGAGGGTGCGGATGAGCGACAAGATGTTGTTGAGATTTGGAATAATGTGTTTATGAGCTATCAGCAAGAACCGCGAACTATTTTAGTAGATGCTGTTCATTGTCTAATCGACAAGGAGGGCGCTATCAACGAAGAACTCAACACATATCTTCAGCGATTACCAAATGACATAATTGTGGTAACTAATGCACCCAAAGAAAAACACCAAAAATTATTTGAAAATGTATCATTTCCAATATTCACGTTAGAAGGTCAGCCCAAAAAAGAAGATTCAGAATACTTTAAAAAATTACTAGAAGATTACAAGCTCGTACCAGAAGATGTTATATATTTTGATCACACTGATGAAAATATAGAGAGTGCAGCACAAGAAAACATACATGGAGCTATCTATGATACAAATGAGAATGCGATAGAGTTTATTAAAAAATATAGTATCAAGATAAAGGAGCTTGCTCATAAAAATGTTGATACCGGTTCCGGGCTTGAGCGTATATCGGCAGTAGTACAAGGAAAGCGCAGTATTTTTGAGACTGATTTATTTACACCTGTTGTTGATCGTATCTCAGAGTTCGTAGAACTTAACACAGAGGAGAAAAAGAAAAGTGCAAGGATTATTACGGATCATCTGAAATCAGCAAATTTCCTAGTCGCAGAGGGACTTGAACCATCAAACACAGGCCGCGGCTATATTCTACGTCGTTTGATTCGTCGCGCGGTGACACATGCGTATAGACTTGGTATACATGACAAACCTATGAAACTGGGCGTACTCATTGCTGAGATATATGGCGATGCATACTCTTATCTAATCAACGACCAAGAGCATATTTCTGAAGTGATTCAAAAAGAAGAGAAGGCTTTTCTGAATACACTTGAAAAAGGAATGAAGGAGTTTGAAAAAGGTGAGCGAGATGCTTTCACGTTATTCACTACGTTTGGTTTTCCATTGGAGATGACACAAGAACTTGCTATAGAAAAAGGAGAAGTAATCGATATTACAGAATTTGAGAAAAAAATGAAAGAACACCAAGAAAAATCTCGCTCCAGTGCAGCAGGGCAATTCAAAGGAGGGCTTGCCGATGTCGATGATCCAAAGGTGGTACAACTACACACGGCACACCACCTGCTTCTTTCAGCACTTCAGCAGGTATTGGGTGGCGAGGTAAAACAGCGGGGAAGTAATGTCACATCTGATCGATTACGTATTGATTTTACTTTTGATAGGAAATTAACAGATGAAGAAAAAATAGAGGTAGAGCGTATTGTTAATGAAAAAATTAATGAAGGATTACCAGTCGTTATGAAAAAAATGCCTCGTTATGAGGCAGAGTCACTAGATGCACAAATGGAGTTTGGTCAGAAATATCCTGATGAGGTGAGCGTGTATTTCATAGGCGATAACGATCAACCATTCAGTCTAGAATTTTGTGGTGGTCCTCATGTAGAAAATACGTCAGAGCTTGGTACGTTTAAAATAAAAAAAGAACAATCCAGTTCAAAAGGGGTGCGTCGTATTAAAGCAGTGCTGCAATAATTATTTGAGCAGGGTGATTTTTTTTGGTACAATAACGTTATGAAAAACTTTGGAGAACAATTTCTACATAAAAAAGACAAAGAACTATACACTTCTTCACCTGTTGAGCACGCAAACTCTACAGAAGGTTCAAATAAACAA
>Ga0136558_1001715_pt1 | contig 10851 bp, 14 predicted proteins | sample AntRauTorckE6833_FD_101391 | JGI IMG/M metagenome (GOLD analysis project Ga0136558, IMG submission 101391) | Saline lake microbial communities from Rauer Islands, Antarctica - Metagenome Torckler E6 #833 | ecosystem: Environmental > Aquatic > Non-marine Saline and Alkaline > Saline | place...
AAAAAAAAACAGCGAAAATTCTGATGTCAATGACCCTTTTAACGGATTTGATTCTAGGGAACAATTTCTAAAAGAGAGAAATGAGCGAGATACACAAGTGAATATAACAGAGAAGCAGAAGACACTTATATGGACAAGAGTGTACTTAAACGAAGAGGATGTCACACTAAAGCCAGGTGATAAAGTTTTTATGGAGTATAATCCTACTGGCGAGGTTTTAGAAACTATATTTGCAGCTTATAACAAAAAAAGCGTTGTATCAGAAAAGGACGGTGAAGTTATACAAGAATATGACCCAGAGGACGACAAAAAAGTATTATGTTTAGCTGTTGATGTTGATTGGATTAACGACCCAGATAATGATATACCATTCATAAGAACATTGTTTAGAGAGGGTAGATTCTTCGAGAATCAACTAATGAAGTGGAGTGAGTTTAAAATACATTCAATAGAAAAAGAATTCGAATATTACTCAATTGACTTTTAAAACTAATATTTAAAATAATTATGGGAATTAATAATAGAAATAATATGGATGTATACAACAAGAGTAGTGTAGCTTATGGTGGGTATGAAGGTGAGGAATTTGAAGATATCAATGATGGGTTGGAAATAAATTGGACTAAAGTTAAAGAGTTACTTAGCAAAGAGGATTATGATAGCCTATTGAAAACTGCCATTGAACAATACATGAAATACCCATCTAAAAGTTCTAATTCGTTACTGAAGCACGAAGGAATCATTGCTACAAAGCGGGAAAACACCTTAGATAACCTTTTAGGTGATGATGAATAATTTCTAATCATCTAACAAGGCATCTAACCTACCACTTCTAGTATTATTATCGAAACATATTTCAAGAATCATATAAGTCAATTTATTTAAATCCGATTTATATACATTTGAAGAGGTTTCAGAAGCAAAGTTATTCATTCTATCATAAGTTCTCTTAGCTGTATGATACCTTCTCAGAACAGCATCTGGTACTTTACATGTACGAGACTTCTTAATCATGAACTTACTTATATATGCTACTCGTTGATTATCATCTAATCTAAAGAATGTTTTTTCTTCATTTTGTTTCATGGGATAAAGCATTAAGAATGCACAGAAATGTAATTTCATATCCATCGGCATATTTATACCAGTAATTAGAAATTCACTAAATGCTTTTGAAAAATCACTTTTCCAATTTTCTCTCTTAGTCGGACACTTTCCCGGATTTAGAAACTTATCAAATTTTATCTGAAGGAAGTTATTCAAGTAATGTAACGTATTTATATTTTCACTATATCGCATAATAATTTATTTTAATGGTATTGAAATTTATTGATTTATATTCTAATAAAGGTAGGGATAATAATTTTAAAAGACAAGAAGAAAGCCAGTTAATTATTTAACTGGCTTTCTTTTTATCATATTTTATCTATCTAATTTACATTTTAGGTTTGTCAACCAAACTCGCCGGTTTCACCTGAACTACTGTACTAAGATGAGGCTATAAGGTTGCCATCCAATCTTCATATATATTTATTATATTATAATTTATATTTATACGCCGGGCGACCCACGGCATCTCTTTTCTAATCTATCAACGAGCGTTATTTTCCGCATCATTATATTTGATGATAGATTCTGAATCCTTTCTGAAGGTGTCCATTTATTACTAAACGCAACAAAATGAATATGTTGTAGTATAACTCTTGATACAACAAGCGACACCGATAGAAATGAAAATATGTTTATAATTCTAAATATCACATCACAAAGCTAAGTGAAATTAATCGATAATCCTAATAAAAATTAAACAATCATAAAAAAATCTACTATAAGAATAAATAATTACTTACACAATATGCTACTAGACACACAATACATGAATAACAGCAAACAATTAGTCGTTAGCTATATAAATGGCGACGGTGATATTAAAATGAAGTATTTTCCGTGGTCACAGCCTATGAGATATGAAGTTTGTGAACCAGCAGATAAATATAAACACCCTGTATATAAATCTTGGGATAATAAATCTGTTAAGCTTGCACCAACAACTTATCCAGATAGGTATGCCGTGTATGAATTTTTAGATGCTCTTCCTAAGAGTGACCAAGATATATTATTTGAGTATAACGAGCCTAATATTTTCTTCATAGATATAGAGGTGGAGGTTTTAGACGGATTTCCCGAACCTAAAGAAGCACCTACAATGATTCAATCATTATCTATTGTTTATGATGATAAAATAATTCTACTAGGTCTTGAAGATATGCCACAGGATATGCAAGATAGAATTAGGTTGAAAACTAATGAATATTTTAAAGATTATAATGTCGATTATAAATTGAAATATATTAAATATGATGATGAGTTCGATATGTTGTATGCGTTCTTTAATAAAATGGTTGGTAAGATGTCTCTTATATCTGGATGGAACTTCATTGACTTTGACTGGACTTTCTTAGTTAATAGAGCAAGAAAAATAACCAAGGTTGTGAATGGCAAAGAATATCATATCGACCCCAGAGACTCATCACATACTAAAAAATTAGAAACAGTTTGGGGCACTGAATATGAACTACCTAAACATAGAGGTGTGTTTGATTATATGCAATTGTATCAAGCACTCGATACATCAGTTAAAGTAAAAGAGTCTAGTTCGCTAGATTTTGTATCCGATAAATTACTTGGTGTTAAAAAGATTAAATATAGTGGCTCATTAATGACTCTATATAAAGATGATTGGGAAAAATTTATGTATTATAACTGTGTCGATTCGGTCTTAGTTCAATTGATACATCAGAAAATGAATTACATATCAGTGATTTATGGTATTAGCTCATTGGCTAAAATTAAAATGGTTGATGTATATTCTCATATGAATGGTGCATTGGCTTCATTAGCAATTACTGAAGGAGTTCTTAGAAATAGATTCCGTGTTAAAGAGAATATTGTATTATTCAAAGATAAGACGAAAAATAATAGCGGAGCGGCTGGTATTGCTGGTGGTTGGGTTAAACAACCGAATAAGGGATTAAATCAGTGGGTAGCGTGTTATGATTTCGCCTCACTTTATCCAACCACACAAAGGCAATTCTTCATAGCACCTGAGAACTATAAAGGTAAGCAGGATAGTAGAAATAAAGATTTCTGTATATCAACCGATGGCTTGAAAGTTGAAATTGATAAAGAAAATGATGTGGTCTGTGTTAATGGCACTGTGTTCGAGAAAAGGAACTCACCTACACTTCAAATGCTTGAAGATGTTTATACAGAACGTAAAAAGTATAAGAAAATTATGATGACTAAAGCGAAGGAAAAGGACAAGCTACAAAAGGAATTAGATATTATAGAAACGGAAATAGGTCTCGAAAGTTAATATAGGAAGTCAAAAAGATGGAAGATAATAAACATAATGTAAATAGTTACGACACTATATTACATGGAAGAAATATTCGGGTGATAATGGCTCATTCAGTAGGAGATAGTAGATATAGTAAGATAATCTATTTAATAAGTAACGGGAATTATATTGCCGCTTATGCAAATAATGGCAGATGTGTTGTTATTGAGGAAGAGATAAGTGAAATAGAAGCAATTAAACTTATGAATTTACTGAATCCTAATAAAAATAGAGATATTAAATTAAAAAAGTTGCTTGGTGATTAATAAACAGACCTCTTTCGGAATAACTAAAAAATGATTATATTTTATGAAGGTTACATTCGCTGAATTAAACATAAACACAAGGGGAAATACAGGTATGTTATTATACGCTGCGCTGTGGAAATTATCTACTACAAATTTCAAGGAAGGTAGTGAATATGAACCTTTTATTGGTTCTAAATCCGTGTTAGAATCACTTACATCATTAGCTGGTTATATACACTACGGCTATCACGAATCACCTTTCGTGTCAGATTATATTGATGTAGATTGTATTGAGGGTAAGATATTATTGACCGCAATTGAAGTATTATCATCCACGAATGAATGTAGTAAGAGTTACTATGGTTCAAATACACCTATTGAGGATATTCTTGAGCGACTTGTCGAAATAACTAAAAGGAATAATAGAAACCGCTCTATAGATTTGATTATATGAATAGTAATGTGTAAGTTTGTATATACCATTCATAGTTATTTGTGGCAGGTTCTAGAATAAAATGGTGGTAATTTTTTATAAAAATAATTTTAAAATTAATGTATTTAACTAAATCCTTATTTAAGTTATCATTAGAATGTCCTACAAAGGTGTTCTATAAAACTACTGATGGTTATCACGATAACAAATTAGATGACCCCTTCTTAGAATCACTAGCCGAAGGTGGTTTCCAGGTAGGTGAGATGGCTAAGTTGAGGTTCCCGGGTGGTATAGATTTATCAGAGAATAATGCCGAATATGCGGTTAAAAAAACAGAAGAGCTTTTAGAGAAATTTGACAGAGTTACTATTTATGAGGCGGGTTTCAGGTATAAAAACTTATACATCAAGTGTGATGTACTTGTTAAAGAAGGTGATGTTATTAAAGTATATGAAGTTAAATCTAAATCATATAATGGTAGTGATTTTGCTTCCGTTCGCTCCGGTAAAGTTAAAAAAGAGTGGGAGAAGTATGTATATGATGTTTATTTCCAACATTATGTGCTTAGTAATAAATTTCCTTCTTATATAATAATACCTTATTTAACTATGCCGGACAAAAGGAAGCTAACTACTGTTGATAACCTAAATCAAAAGTTCTTCATTTCCAAATCAGAAGAGGAAATAGTTTCTAAAAAGGATGAGTTTAGTAATGAGACGTTTCAGAAGACAAGAATTATTGTAGATAAAACAATTAAAATGGGCGAAGATATCATGAGTGATATTGATGTATCTGAATTAGAAGAGGTTGTATATGATTCTGATATTCATGGTATGAAGTTCGAAGATTATATAATCCATATCGCTAAGAGTATTAAAACCAACCAAAAGATTCAAAAGGAGATTACTAAAGAGTGCTTTGGTTGTGAATTTAATAACAACGATAATAAGAATGGCTTTAAGGAGTGTGTTAAAAAGGAGCTTAAAGTTAAGGAAGACTTCTTTGATGATTATAATGTATGTGATATTTGGAATTTTAGACAAAAAGATACATTGATTAAAGAAGGAAAACTAACATTTGATAAATTAGAAATTGATGATATCATCGGAACTAATTACAATAAATCAAAGCCAGAGATTAAGCTAAGGCAGTGGACTCAGGTTAAGAAATGTTTAGAAAATAGTCAAATACCTTGGGTCGATTACGATGCGCTTAAAAAACATCTTTCTAGTTGGAAGTTCCCATTACACTTCATTGATTTTGAAACCACAGCCATAGCTATTCCTTTTAATAAAGGAATGCGACCATATGAAGGCATTGCATTTCAGTTCTCACATCACACTGTTGATGAGAAAGGTGATGTTGTACATGCTGGTGAATATATCAATACGGAAGTTGGTAAGTTTCCAAACTTTGAATTTGTTAGAAAACTTAAAGCTGAATTAGAGAATGATGAGGGTAGTATATTTATGTATTCTATGCATGAGAATTCTTTCCTTTGTGCTATATATATGCAACTGGTTGAATCTGATGAATCTGATAAAGATGAACTTTGTGCGTGGATTCAAACTATAACTAAACCATCAAGTGGTGTTCCTAAACCTCTTCATTGGGAAGAAGGACCGAGATATATGGTGGATTTACTTGAAGTAGTTAAAGAATGTTATTACCACATTATAATGGGTGGTTCTAACTCAATTAAATATGTATTACCAGCAGTATTAAATAGCTCAGAATTCTTAAAGAAAAAATATTCTAAAGAAGATTATAATGGATTTAACTTTAAGGATAAGGCATGGATTGAATATGATAATGATGGTCAAGTGATTAATCCTTATAACAAACTGGATGAAATATTTGATGATGATGCTAGTAACTATGATTTGATTACAAGTGAGAAGATTGCAGATGGTGGAGCCGCTATGTCTGCTTATGCTAAGATGCAGTTTGTGCGCATGAGTGATTACGAAAGAGATAGTATTGTTTCCGGTCTTAAGCGATATGTGGAACTAGATACGCTTTCGATGTGTATGATTTATGAACACTTTAAGGAATTATTAGATGGTTGAATTTTCAAAAGGGGATGAGGTTGTTATTAAACCAGATGCCGTTAATTATTTAACGATATATTTATTCTACAAAGATATGTATTTGAAATATATCGATAAAAGTTTCGATAAAAAAGTAGCTGAAGTTAATAAGAATATAAAATATTTAAATGGGGTAGTTTCTCATAAGCTTGAATCTGCCTTCACAAATACATCATATTGTATTAATTTCAACTATAATGGTATGGAATTTTACACACCCGTGGAATCTAATTTTTTAGAAATTAGCAAAAAACAAATCAGAGAGGATAAAATAAATAAATTATTAGACAAATAACAAACATAGACTCAATAGGCTTTAATATTTCTATTTGATGATAAAATAAATATTCAAATATTATAAACATATAATAATTTTTTATCTATAACATTTATGAGTAATTACATAGATAAAGATTTAAAGGATATAACACTGAGAAAAGAGCAAAAAGAAGCCTTAGGATTTGTATTCGATACAATAAAAAACAATGGTAATATAAAGAATATATTACTTGACCTACCTACCGGAGTAGGTAAATCAATACTCGCATTAAGCATATGTCAGCAGTATTTAAAAGATGTTAATCCAAAGGCAAAGTTTGATATATTGACAAATTCTAAGATATTACAAGAACAATACTTCGAGGAGTTTGTATCACCTGCTAACCTTTGGGGTAAAAAGAATTACGACTGTACTCAATACTCTTGCTCTTGTGATACTGGTAAAGAGTTCAATAAAATAAACAAAACAAAGTGCGAGGAGTGTCCCTACGACAATTCTAAAAATAGTTACTTACACAGTAAGGTAAACTTAACTAATTTTCACTTATACATTACGTTTAGGATTTATCAGGAAGAGTATTTCAAACAAAGGGAATCAAATGTATTAATTGTGGATGAGTCGCATGATTTTGAGCAAGTGTTTTCTGACTTTATCGCTATAAATTTAACTGAACTTGGTATAAAAAAATTAGGTCTTGCGAAACAAACACAAATACTAAAGTCTATTAAATCTATTAGAGATATGGATATGTTTGTTGATTTCTGTGAAGAGTTTCTACTCAATGAGATATCTAGTAGAATGGCTATGATAAAAAGTGAAATATCAGGATTCGGTGATACTACACAGATAAACAGGGATTTAAAAATAGATAATTTATTTGGTGAGAAAACTAATACTAAAGTTAAGCGAATGAAAATACTCAGTGACTTAGAAAATTACACAACTAAAATAAATCACTTTTTAAAAGACTATGCTAGTATGCCAGAAAATTGGGTGATGGACACAACTATAAATAAAAATAATCAGAAAGAAATTAACATACAGCCAGTTTGGGCTTATCCTTATTTAGATAGGTATATATGGTCGAAGTATGACCATGTTATAATGATGTCTGGTACTATACTGGATAAAGATATGTTCTCTCATTTAAATGGACTTTCTGTACACCAAACAGAGTATTATTCGATAGACTCACCCTTTGTAATTAAAAATAGACCAATATATTATATGCCTATTGGTAGAATGACTTATACTAAGAAAGTAGAGACATTCGAAAAGTATATACCGATTATTAATAAAATATTGAATAAGTATAAGAATAAAAAAGGTGTACTACATACACACACATATGAACTGGCTGAATGGACAAAGGAAAAAATAAAGAATGATAGATTGATATTTCACGACAGTGATTCCAAAGACAGAGCACTTAAAATACATTACAAAGGGGATGACGCAAGTGTTTTATGTTCACCTTCAATGGCTACCGGTGTAAACTTAGAAAATGATAGAGCAAGATTTCAAGTTCTATTTAAGGTTCCATATCCATCACTCGCCTCAAAGAAAAATAAGATGAGGCAGAAAACAATGCCCGAATGGTATACTTGGAAAACAATAGCAGGTATAATACAGGCTTATGGAAGGGCGGTTCGCTCTTATAATGACCATTCAGATTTCATAATACTAGATGGCTGCTTCTCTGACATTATGTTACATAGCGGTGATAAAATACCTAAATGGGTAATGAATGCTATACAGCGAGTGGATGTTCACAAAGCTGTAAAAAATACTAAATAAAATGGATGAAGAATTTGATGAAATAGTACATGATATTATAAAGCAAAGAGAACATAAAAATATTATTAAAAATATTGAATCGATGACTCAAATATCATATATTGGTCCAGCTTATTTTAATCTATATGATATACAAAAAGAGCTTATTAAATTTCTTTGTACTAATTGGAATAATAGTCGGAAGTTTGTATATTATCCTCTAGACAATCAGGCATTTCTACTATATTAACTATGTTTTTGCTAGATAAATGTCTTAGTAAAAAGGATGAATATAATATTCTTCTTATAACCAATAAGAATGCTACTTCTGCTGAGCGTATAGAGTTTTTATGTGATACTTGTGATTCTAATGGTATAGAATATTTTAAACACACACGTAATAATATTACTATAAACGGAAATAAATTTTATAGCATTGCTAGTCATAAGGATATATTATATTCTATACCAAGAGGCAAAAAGTTGATTGTCGTTTATGATGAGTATGTCTTCATACCTGATATACATTTACAAAAGATAGAAGATTCTTTAAGGGTACATAATGTATACTTAAACATAACTACAAGCACACCTAATGGATGTAATAGATTCAAGGAACTTTATGATAGTTGTGAAAATACATTCACTGTAAATTGGAAAGACATACCTGGTAGAATCTCTAACTGGAAGAGCCAACAGACTCAAATGATTGGCAGTGATGCATTCGAATCAGAATATAATAACAAATTTATAATGAAAAAGTAGTTCATTATTTAAACATAGGTTTGATATTTCATTTCTTCAAATTTATATATAATAATATGAAGTATATTAAACTATTCGAGAATTTTTTAGGTAATAATGATTTCTTAGTTGAGAAAGATTGGAAAAAATATATTCCTGAAGACATTACTATTAAAAAAGAGGGTAAGAAAGCTAAGTATGAATTGAGGGATTCTATGAAAAATTTAAGCAGTGTTAGTCTTGTATATAATTTGGAAGAAACTGACTCTGAAACTATGCCTAATACATTAACTATTACATTGAGTTTTAAAATGAAAAATGATAGTGAGACACCTATGGTTGATAACACATTTGAATGCACTCTTGAAGTAATGATGGGTACCCTTTATATAATTGGTACTAAGATAACTAATTGTGGTAAAAACGATTTTATCCCAAAGCTGGCTGAGATAGATAATTCAGCATCTTCTAAAATAGCTAAGTTGATAAAATATGCATCTGGGGATACATTAAAAATAACTTCAATTAAATAATGAGAAGTGTGTATAGGTTTAGCGATTTTATTCATCAAGAAACACCTGTTTCAATATTCGAAACAAATGGAGTTGATACTGATTATTCAAAAGAACAAGCAGATATTATCTCGAATCGGTCTCTAGACTTTGATTTTATAAATGATAATATTCCTATAGAACCATTTTATCTATTCTCAGAAGCACTTATAAGTAATATGAAGATGTCTGGTCTTAATGATGATAGGGATTCAATTGTGTATATAACACTCTGTGCATTGGCTATATTATTCGAAGAGCCTAAGGAAAAATATAAACAAATGTTTGAAGAGCTTAGATTGAGAGGTATTTATGGTGCATTAAAGCCAATTGTTAATGCCACGCAACAATTAAAGACCATGTTTGATGAATTGGCTGAGGTATCTGGAACAGATATAAAGGACTTCAAAGAAGCATTTGAATACACTGAGTTATTTACCCCCTTTATGATGGCGGTTTCTACTGTTATATGTGTTAATAATATTAAGCCCGATTCATTGATTATTGATGATAATCTCTCAGGTGATATTATATTAGCAATGAGAAATCTGGATTTAAATGGTGAATTTAAAGAAGCTGTGGATAAAATTAATATTGATGTGGATGATATCGGTGATGATATTAAGAAATACGGTGAATTTAAAAATGGTCTTGAAATTATTCAAGACAATAAAGAACACTAATGTAGTATATTATCAATTTTAATTTTTCTAATATTAATTTTAATATAATCAATTAATTCGCTAAGTATTATGTGCGATTCATCATAAGTATCACGGATGACTGCCTTTTTAAGGATTTTATAATTATTATCATCTATAATTATATAATCCTTAAAAAGGCAGTATCCATTATATTCTAAATAACTAAGTATCTCCTTCTCATAGGTACATTTAGTTAGATATAAGTATTTGGCGATAGCAGCTTCTATGTCATCGGTGCATAACAAAGGCATTTTAGTTTCAATATTTGCTAAGATGTATCTCATTAGTCTGTGTCTAATATAATTTGAATTTTTAAATTTCTATATTCCTTCTCATCTAACGTTATATTGTATTTACCATTACATACAATACAACTCCCTTTTAGTAAATATGTTCCGCTTCTTACTAATGGTCTTACTTTTAAATTATTCATGTAACTTTTACACTCACATCCTCTACAATCAACAGGCATCTCTACATTCTTTTCAATTTTCATATATTATAAACCTATTTTGCTCTATTTAAGAAATTCAAATAATACAATTTTTGTTCACAAATCTTGTAAATTCGTTCATTTTTCATGTTGTAATTTATTAATAATTAGTTAGTTACAAAAAGGTGTTTA
>Ga0136558_1001720_pt1 | contig 10844 bp, 21 predicted proteins | sample AntRauTorckE6833_FD_101391 | JGI IMG/M metagenome (GOLD analysis project Ga0136558, IMG submission 101391) | Saline lake microbial communities from Rauer Islands, Antarctica - Metagenome Torckler E6 #833 | ecosystem: Environmental > Aquatic > Non-marine Saline and Alkaline > Saline | place...
AAATGTAGTTGACGTATGACCTATGAAGATTTTGTTAAAATCCTCAACATACTTAATTCTTTTACCATAACCATTCTTAATACCAATATGCTTAGCCCATAAATGTCTATCCCACATCAAGGTATGTGCTAATTGACTACCAATTGGTTCATAAGGATTAAAACCACCATGAACAAATAGGTTATTATCTTGGTCCTTATAATACTTATGTTGACCCTTAAAAAACTTTTGATGGTCTTCTGGTATGTCACCACTATTAAGATTTAATAAAAACCCCTGACCAACTTCTTGAATCTTTAATTCAAGTCCGATTGCTCTAGCATAAGATTTGGCTGTGGATAAACCACCCATAGCCCATGCTTGGTCATGAATGCCAGTCTGTATAAATGTTGTTAACCAATTATCATGATTACCAATTATATCGATTCTATTATCTATTTTAAGTAACTCTTCAACACACATAAAAGAATCTTGCCAACCATCAACAATATCACCTATCGTTATTAGTTGGTCATTCTTATAATCAAACTCACAACGCTCTAGTACTTGAACTAAAGCTATGTGAGCACCATGAATATCACCACAACAAAAAGCTCTAGGTTTCTTATTTGTATTTATTTTGTCTACATTTTCTTTGCTCATTTGATAACGTTTTATCATATCTTTTTCGTTGATATGAAAGAGTTTTTCTCTTCATACACTTAGGGATATATTTTTCAACTATATTCATAAATAACTTACTTTCTCTTACTGAAGTTACCCTTATAGCTCTACCACTTCTTTTAAATTTTATTTGATGAACATCGTTAAAATAATTTATTATATTATCTATAGAATTATCATTAAATCCATTAACTGCTAAATTTAAATGACAGTTATTTCCGTTATAATACATATTCCCATCATCCATAAACCAAATTGCAATTGCTAATGGTGTTAAAGAATTTAATAATTCAGTGGTTACTTCTTTTTTAGGAAAATAAAACTCATGATATAAATTATTTTTATTTTCTTTATCTAATTTTAAATAAACATAATACCTATAATATGTTTTATCAGTTCTTTTATCTAACCTTTTATTTTTAGTTAATGTGTATGGTATTCCACACATATCAGCTTTCCATTTACTATATAAAAATTCGCTTTGTTCATAACAAATAGAGTATGATTTTGGACCACTTTTATGTTTTTGAATCCACATATCTCCCAATAGTGAACCCTTTAATACTTGTATATTCATAATATCATTTATTATAAATATAACAAAGTTCCATGAAGTACCCCTATAATGAAATTTTAACTCTATAAGTTAATTTCATTACACTTTTTTTGTTTCTAAAACTTTAAATAATAAGTCACCATCTTCATCTTCATAAAATTCAATTTTTTGCTTAACAACATCTCTAACCATAGTTTTCCATGTGGTTTTTCCTTGAAATCGCTCTCTAACTACTCGTTTAATCCAAGTTAAACTCCATCTACGCCATTCAAATTCATCTGAAATGTCTTCATCAATAATATCTTTATTACAACATAATTCAATTGCCATATCTTCAATCATTGTTTCTGGATGTACACCATTAGGTGAATAATCTAAAACTGGTTTCAATACTAACGTTGGATGGTCAAATTCCCACCATGATTGGTCCCAACTAATGGCAATAAATTCAACAATATCTCCTTTTTTACTTTCATAATTAAAAATATTTAGATTACAACAAGTACTCTTTTTCTATCTGTTGTATTTTCTCTTTCCATAACTTTCTTATTTCAACCATTCTTTCAATTGGTATCTCTTGATTTTTCATATTACAAATATACTAAAAATTATTGAATTATACAAGTCTTATAATGAATATCCATCATATGATAATAAAACACTATATTTATCAAACCCACTTCCTTTTATATGTGTAGGGAAACACCCTAATAACATACCACTATTTGTTTTTGATTTTATTCTAAAACGTAAATCTCTTTTATAACTATTTAGAGTTTGTAAACTAATACTAGAATCTAACCACTCTTTGAATGCTAAGAAATCCTCATCACCTTTTATTTTAATCCATGTTTCACCATTTGAAAAGTAACCATCATAACGACCATTTTCAAATTCAACTTCAATTACCCCATTATCTGCTAATACCCCATACCTTTTATTAGGTAATGGAATATCATAATCATAACCATAATCATCAGAACATTTCTCACATTCTTCACACTTATTAGATTCTAATAACTTTTGTATAATAACTATTAATAGTACTATGTATAATATATCAATCATATTAAGTGTTATTAGGTGTTAATTCATTTAAGATATTCTCTATCTTGAGTGAATATTGGTGGGGCTATGCTTACCCATCGTGTTCTAAACACTTCAGGTTCTTTCTCATAGGTTTCCTTAACAATCATTCGACCTCTCTTAAACTTAGGGTCATAATCATTCCAGTTGACACCCTTTTGAAACATCATTTCTTGTTTTTCATCACCAGATTTACCATGTAATTCTTTGTGTGAGAACATTGTTTGAGCGGCACTTGAAATACTATTTTTAGTAGTATCTTGTTGCCTCCAAATTAGTGTGTTCATCACTTCCATTTTATTTGGGACTTGAAATACTCTAGAATCAAACATTGGTATTTTCCAATTTAATGGTAAATAATTTATAAATGATGAAATATCATCACGGACTAATTCTAAATCAGTTCCATCTTCAAAATGTTCACCAATACCCTTATCATTTCTACCTTTAGAAATATTCATTAAGTCATCACCTGAAAAATATCTAACTAACCTTAATTGGTTGAATTTAGCTGTTGCCATTGAAGCTGATACACTACACATTTTTTGAACCTTATTATCAAACCAAGCATTAGTGTTAATATTATCAAAATCAGTTAATAATATTGTAATTTCATCTGATTGAACATACCCGAATTTAGCTCCTTGGATGTTTTGGCATAAATATTTAGCTGTCTCATCCATATCATCTATAAATCCCATATCAAAAGGTTTGTCTAACCCTTTTGTATATGAATGAAAAGCTTTTCCATCTAAGCGCAAAATAGTATAACTTTTACGCATTAACTTAATATTACTTACATTTTCATATTCTTTAATTCTATCACCTAATTCATCTTTCATTAAACAATTCTTTATATTTATCGTATTTTCTTTTTAAAAAAATGTTACTATTAATATCATTATATAATTCAGTTAAAATTTTTTTAGCGTTTTTCCCAGAATATGATATTGCACCAACACCATTTTTTAAATTATTAATGGGTGGTACATCATTTTTAGACTTTAACTCGACATTTAAATCATTTTTAAAATAATTTGTTAAATATCCAATTACTTTAATTGTCCCAACAAATGATACTGAAGGTACAGTTGTTTTTGTTATAGACCCGTCTCCGTCTAAATAACCTCTAATAAAATGTTTTATCTTATCTTTAGGTATTTTTTCACTTATTATAGCTGAATATGTTTTCTGGGGTCCAATTTCAAAATTTTTAAATAAATTATTTTTAAACTCATCTAATGAAATTGTTAAAGACACATAACTATGTTCATAATTATATTCTTTAACTCGATAATATTCATCACATTTAATTGAATTCAAAAAATTAAATAAATGTTCTTTATCAACAGTAGCTAATTTTATTTGTAGTGAATTTCTTTTTTTTCTAATATTACCATCCGCTAAAATAAAACCAGCCCAGTAACAAGATTCATTAGTATAGGTATTAAAAAAATCTTTATTACAAAGAATAAAACTTTTATTCTTATGTAATTTAATCCCATTTCTTTTTAATATACGCCCAATTGTTACTCGATGAACATTATATTTTATTGCTAATTCCCCATTTGACACACCCGATTTATAATCGTTTATTATGTCTAACTCATTTACTTTCATATCACTTTTATTATAAATATAATAAAATTACTGAAAGTATCTTCTTGTCTCCAAAATTAGTTAATTATTTTTCTAATTTACAATCTTTTAAATCTTTAACTTCACCATAATATGTCTCTCGATATGCATGTAACTCAGTATAAGGTATTCCGAATATTGTTTTATATACTCTAGTTACCCTACATTTCAACCTACCCATTTTTGGGTGATATCGATTCTCATATTTAGTTTTTCTTTTTACGCCAAACATATTTTAATCCGAAATACTCTCCAAAAACTTCTTAAGTTTTTCTATTTTTTTAACATCTTTTAAATTCTCTGGAAAAATAACAATACCATTTTTTAAAATATCGAAATTTTCTGAATCAAAATTTAAACTACCATTTTCAGTTTCTTCTACTATCATCTTACCTTTTATTTAATTCTTCATTAGTCTCTTAATTTAATATACTTCGCTGGCACATTATCAGTTAACCACACACCATTTTTTGACTTGAAGAATTTAATCTTATTGGCGTACATGGCACCTGAATTAATTTCAAGTATAATTGGATTTCCACGTCTACCACCTACTTTGGTTGCCGTTGCAATATCTTCTGATAAGTGAACAGCATGACGATTCATTTTATTGAGACCTTCATCTAAAATTGGTTTCACTGATTTTTCAACCGTACCATGGTATAATTTCATTGGTGGTCGTTCAGCTTTTAAATCAAGATTGACTTTAACTGAATGTCCTTGTGAAGCTCTAATCTTTGTTCCATTCTCATTGAATTCGAAACGCTTCTTATCGTTAAGCATTACAATTTCTCTAAGTTGGTCCAATGACATCTCACGTTTGGCTTTTTCAAGACCATCTAAGAGTTCATCTACGTTGGCCCAACCATTCTTATCTAATTTGATATTTACTGCATTTGGTTTATGTCTCAAAACCAATGACAGAAATTTACTATATTTTTTATTCATATTTAATTTTAATTATTAGGTATATCCCAAGTAATAAAGTGATGATAAGTGGTGGAGTACCAAGTAAAAATGCTAAAAATATATAGAATAATGATTTATTCATATTTTTCAAATAATTCTTTACATTTTGAGTGATTTAAAAATTCACTCTCTAAACATAATCTTTTAAACTCTTTTTTTGGTAGGACCTCTTGTAATGTTTCCTCTAGCATTGCTTCTTCATCGTCATTAGACATATATAGGTCTATTACCTCATTAGCTAAATCAAAATCATCAGTATGCCATAATACTATTGTGAGAAAGTCATCACTCATTCCCCATTGACTTCTCAGACCATTTAATAATGCTCTAAGTCTTTTATCTTTTTCTATCTCTTGTATTGGGTTCATTTATTTTGGGAATTGTAAATCTCGTGTGTTATTAACATCAGTATATAACATCTGATGTCTTTGTTGTGTATCAAACCAAGTTTTTGGTCTCTCATATTTATCTAACCAAACTTCATCATAAGCCATTCTCATTTGATTCGCACAAACTTCAGGTGACACTTGACCAACACCAGTTCCAAGACCACTGATTGTAACCCTAGTAATTAAGTCTGGTCTTTTAGCTTCAACCTTTTTAAGTAAAGCGAAAACTGCTTTTGCTGCAAGATATGCATTTGGTGTACCAGATAATATCATTGGCACTCTCATTGTTGGTGCTGATATACACCAAGGAATGTCTTCATTTCCAGTATCAACTAAGATTGCTTCACCTACTAACAATTCTTTCAAAGGTCTATTTGCGATAGCGTCTTGAACTTTTGTTTGGGTTTGTTTACCTAAACGCCTTGTTATAACACCATCAAGACCACCATCCATGAATCCGAATGAGTTTGCTGGTGATACGATGCAGTCAGTTTCTGGTGCGAAGAAATCATCGCAATAAATGGTTACATCATCACATGGTTTACCATCACGGTCAATAAATGCCGTTGTCCATGCATCACACATATCTTCACTTCTATCTACTAATTGTATAATCATAATCTAATATTTTTGAAAAATGTATCGATACTACCACCTCTGAAAACTTCATAACCATTTTTCATTGGCTTTTCATTTTGTCTATTACATTCTTCAACTAACATTCTGTAGACTTTAGGTGTTACTTTACTTCTATATCCCTTTAAATCTTCTTGTTGATATTCGATACCTCGTTCTACTGTAAAATCGTTATTTTGTAGTGACATAATATAAATTTTTAAATGTTATATTACAAATATACAAAATTAATTTGAAATGTCCAAGGATTATTTAGATAAAGTAAAGTCAACATCTAATTCCAATAAGAAATCTTTGGCGTCTAAATTAAGTTCTTTAGCTTTTAAATCCCATTCTCTTAAATCATCACTTTGGTAAAATTTACATAACTTATCCCAAACTAATTCACAAATATCACCTTCGTAATCAAATATTTTACCTAGACTAACACATCCAGTTTCTTTACCATTAGTCATTGTATATCGCCAACCAAATTTAGTTAGACCTTGCATTTGATTTCCACCACCAAACGGTAATGAATCATATTCATGTAACCTATCTAAATAGATAAAGTATGGTCTTTGAAACCATACCATACATCTTTCTAATCCACCTGATTGCAGTGAATGAACACTATTGAAACATACCCAAATCTTCATAATTCATTATTCAAAATCATCCCAACACCAAACTGGTGTCTTCTCACCTACATAGGCCCCAGATACATTATAAGTGAAATACTCTAAAGCATCAAGATAAATCATCTCATCTCTTTTCATTAATATATCAAGACATTTACTCACTGAATATATTAATCTAGGTTCTGTAAAATCGTTAGCAATTCCTATTACTGCGTCATCAAATCCATCTGCGACTAAAAGTTCTTCATCACTGTATTGTTCTAAAATATCTTCTAACATTACATTAATTTAGAACCCATTGAATAATCTCGTAGGTCAATTTGTAAACCTAATTCATCATGTTCACCAACCATAATCATCACTTCACTAGTTACACCTTTAATAACTGTAGGTTCTAAATTCATAATAAAAGGACATTTAACCCCAATAAAATCTTCTGGTTCATGAGTTTTACCTAAATTAGTAAAAGCTGTTTTATTAATACTTTGGTCATCTCCAGTTGTAAATTGAACTGATAATTTAACCCCATAACTTTTAGGGATACGTTCTGCATTAATTATTAAACCAACTCTAATTTCTAGTTGGTTTGAAATTTCCATGTATTTTTCAAAATTTATTTTGTCTTTAGTTTTCATTTTCTTTATTTATTAAATGTTCATTATAAAATTCAATAAATTTTATAACACAATGATATGTTGATTCTATTTTAGTATTTAATGTGGCATCATAGAAATACATTGGTGGTTCAGACATTTTATCAGACCTAAAATTAGTTGCTTGAATAGTACAACCATTAGAACCAATATAAACACCAAATCTTCCATGATGACCATCTTTAATTGATTCAATTTTTTCAACTACACCCATCAAACTATCCCAAGAATCATGATACCTTAAATTCTTACTTGGTGATAATCCTGTGTTATACTCACCTAACCAAATTGTTTCATTCATAAATTCGGCAATTATTTTATTTTTGTGATTTGACATATTTATATGTTTTATTATTTATTAACTCACCTTTATGAAATTTCCTATGAAATGTAGTTTTAGACATTCCAGAATATTCAACAGCTTTTTTCATTGAACTTAAAATTATATTATCTTCAACACAGATTACTTTTTTACTTAAAGATTTCCTTATTTTTTCTTTTACTTCAAGTGGTGTTTTATAACCTAATCTTGCTTGTCGTCTAATTTCTTTTAATTCTTCAGAATAAACATAACCATCATTACTTTCACCACCATCAGTTAAATTACATAATTTACAATTTAACTCTCTATGATACTTAATCCAATATTTTTCTTTTTTAACCCAATTAATATCATCAGTTTCTTCGATTATTTTTATTATGGGTTTTAAATTTTGTTTCAATAAATTTAAAACCCAATCAGAAACATATCTTGGTTTTCTATTTTTATTTCTAGCATAATCTATATGACTTTGTAATCTACGTTTTATTGATTTAGTTTTACCTATGTACCTAATTTCATCACTTTTAGGGCAAATTAATTTATAAATATATATTTTTCTCATATAAATAGTCAGAAACCATTAACTATTCCCAATAATTTATGTTCTATTTTCATTTTACAAAAATTTTATACTCTTCTTCAGACAAACCAATAAATTTATGTATTGGCATATCATCACCTTGTGAGTGATTCCATATATAAATCATATCAATGAATAATTCATCCCTGATATCCATAATTAATTTACCTAACATATTTTTACCCTCACCAGTTTTAATGTCAACACCCCAAAAAGTATCATTCCAAGTGTTACCTTCTTGAATCTCTTGTAGTCTGGTTCCTAATAACTTTTCTCTGAATGGTGATTGGTTAAATTTATGAATTAAACATTCATTCATAACAGTCACTTTAACATCTTCCCAATCTGGTCTTAATGTAATAGCTTGACTCTCACGTTTAATTTTACCAGCTGACATTTGTTTATCAGCGCATTTTGATTTCCATTCCATAGAATCAGACTTGGCTGACATGTAAGCATGTTCAACTGATGCGTATTCTATACCATCAAATACAATTTTAACTGGTGCAAAATTGCTTAACCATCTGTACTCATCTCTAAATTCTGTAATCATATATTTGTAAATTCTTCAATATAATTATTTATAAGTGACTTTTTATGCATATAGTCTCTAGTACCAATATTTAATAACCTATCACTTAATTTATTAACTAACTCTTCTTTATGTTGCCAAATCCTGTGCTCAAAATCACCATCATATGGTGTACCCATTGATAATTCTTTCTCTAAGACATCATTCATCATTTGATATGCTTGTAAAAATCCACGAGTATGTAAATGTCCAAAAGTAGCTCTATCAGCTAATTTTGCAGCACTTAACCCTACCTTTATTTGAACTTCTATTTCAGTTAATCTAAACTGAACTCGTTTTTGGATTTCAGTCTCTATTAATTTTTTATCTAAGTCATTAAGATTATCCGCCACTAATTGATTTAATTTCGTAATTAGGACCTACTTTCTCCCAAGTTATCTTTTTACCACAATAACCTTTATTTAATATTTTATCCATCATACCAGCTTTTTCAACGGCATCTCTTAACTTATAAAGTTTTGAAGATTGATGATATGATGTACTATCATTTAAAATTCTTGGAAAATCTTCCTCAAACCAAAATTCAACCCACTTACCAGTAATATTGAGTTTATCAATAGTGGCCGTGAATTGTTCACCACGTTCTAAAACACCCTTAGAATCAACAAATATATCAGTATCATCTTTACGCATCATCCATGACTTATAAACTTGTTCATCCTTGCGACAATGAAATTTAAGACCTTTTGGTAGTTCACCACCAGAGTTACAACCATTACTTTGTATTGTATGTTCACAATCATTACATAATGGGAATCCACAAACAAATTGAGCAGTTTCTGAACACTCTCTAGTAGCTTGTTCACCACAACTGCAACATTTTCTTTTAGAATGTTCTTCACATAGCGAATTTTCAGTTTCTTCGTTACATAAACCAACCCAAGCCTTTTCAAATTTACATTTATTCATATCACATTAATTTACTACCATATACTAATTTAGTTAAATCAATTTGTTCCCCAAATACATCGTGTTCCCCAACCATAATCATCACTTCACTTGTAACACCTTTAATTGTAGATGGTTCCAAATTCATAATGAAAGGGCATTGAATACCGATTAAGACTTCAGGTTCATGTGTTTTACCTAAATTGGTAAATGCAGTCTTAATTATATCTTCTTCACCGTGTCCAAATAGAACGGTTAATTTTAACCCATAACTCTTAGGTATTTTAACTGCATCGGTTATTTTACCTATTCTAATGTCGAGTTGTTTTGACAACTCAATAAAATTTTCAAAAGTAATTTTATCTTTCATTGTTTGTTTTTTAAAAATATAATGAATGAGCTTAGCCAGAATTTTGTTTTAATCTAACATTTAACTATGAACCGTATGATTCATCCAGTTTTTCATACTGGTGCCACTAACCCGCTTATTGTTATAATCTGAGTTCCCTTACTAAAGCTGTTTGTGTTGCATCCCATGTTGCAGTAGTGCAAACGAGTTATAAAGGCATTTACCAACGAAGTCTTTGGTATCTTTCCTATTTAATGACTTCTCCTTTATAAAACTCTCCTACCTCTCAGAGAGATGTCCTGAACTTCCTCTTGGATATAATCTAGTTATATCCAAGCGTTAGAATCTCTGTTCATTATATTTTAATATTTTATATTATATACCCCACCTTGGCCTTTAACTAATGTTTTAGCCACTTCTAATGGAAATTTAGCACCATATTGAGCTATCTCAATAGCATCTTCCTCTAATGATTTTGTATTTAATATACCTTTGATATATGCTTTTTCACCATATTCAGTTTCAACTAATACAATACCAACAGTTGTTGAACTATTAAACCAAGAAATTCCTACTATTTTATTTTTCATCTTATTTTAATTGTTTAATTTTTAAATCCAACTCTCTTTGAGCTTTTTCTTTAACAATAATTGCAATGGTTTCTTTACTAGAGCCATATACTGGACACTTCTTAATATCATCCATATTAATTCCAGCTTTACCTCTACTAAAGAATTGGCTACTTTGGTCGTCAGGGTCAGTAACATTAATACCGACACAAGTCCTACCATTTAACATACACTTATTGTATTTACTATATGCATCACCTGAAAGGTGATATTCATAATCTTCGTTGGTTAACGCTGGACACGTCTTGCCAACTTTGGGTGTGATTAATTTACT
>Ga0136558_1001735_pt1 | contig 10789 bp, 11 predicted proteins | sample AntRauTorckE6833_FD_101391 | JGI IMG/M metagenome (GOLD analysis project Ga0136558, IMG submission 101391) | Saline lake microbial communities from Rauer Islands, Antarctica - Metagenome Torckler E6 #833 | ecosystem: Environmental > Aquatic > Non-marine Saline and Alkaline > Saline | place...
AAGACGGCCAGCTGGTCCCCGCTTACAAGTACGACGCGACGAACGTGTTCAAAGGCTACGAACTGCTGGGCAAGCACCTGAAGCTGTTTACGGACAAAGTGGATCACTCCAGTGAGGACGGTTCCATGAGTCCTAAGAACCTGTCTGACGAGCAGCTGGACGCCGAGATCCGCGAGCTGCAGAAGCAGGTAGGGAATGGGCAGTGATAACGCAGCAGCGAAGCTGGAGCTACACCGGAGGTTAAAAGAGCAGGCCAGGCGAAAGCGCTACAACCTGATCAAGCGGCTGTTTCCGGAGACTGGGCCCTACCGGCGCGAGCTCTACCCGAAGCACATGGAGTTTTTCCGTGCGGGATCCCTGCACCGCGAGCGCTTGTTTATGGCCGCAAACCGCGTGGGTAAGACCGTAGCCGGAGGCTCCGAACTGACCTACCACATGACGGGCGAGTATCCGCCCTGGTGGGAGGGGCACCGATTCTATCGTCCGGTTCAGTGCCTTGCGGCAGGCGACACCAGCACCACCACCCGCGACATTATCCAGAACAAGCTGCTTGGTGGGCTGTGGGGAACGCCGGAGTTTGGTACCGGACTTTTGCCTGGCGATCTTCTCGGCAAGCCCATACCGGCGCGAGGCGTAGCCAATCTTTACGAGGAGATCACGGTAAAACACTGCAGCGGCGGCACCAGTCATCTGATGCTTCGCAGCTACGAGCAAGGCCGAAAGATCTTCCAGGGCACCGAACAGGATTACGTCTGGCTCGATGAAGAAGTGCCGAAGGCCGTTTACGACGAAGCCCTGATACGAACCATGACAACCCGGGGCCTGGTCGCTATGACCTTTACACCCCTGTCAGGACTGACGCCTTTGGTCGTCGATTTCTTAAAAGTCAGGAGCGAGCAGGTACCAATGTGAGCAGAACTATTACGCAGATCAACGCCTCGACGAAAACCTGTAACCCAGTGGTGCGCGACAACCTGGTGAGGCAGCTGACCGAGAAAGGGATCCTAAGAGGGACCATCAGCAAGAAGATTGCCCGGCAGCTTTATCCGAAGGCACGGCCAGGCCAGCTAATGACCGTAGGCCCGGCAACGCTCACCGTTGTTGAATGAGCCGATACGTCGTGCAGGCGGGCTGGGCAAACGTCCCGCACATTTCTCAGCAGGATATAGATGATATGTCGAAGTCGCTAAGCCCTCACCAGCTCGATGCCCGCCGGTATGGCAAGCCGAGCCTGGGCGCTGGCGCGATCTATCCGATCCCGGAAGATGATTTTCTTTGTGAGCCTTTCCAGATTCCAGGCTGGTACCACCGGATCTATGGGCTGGACGTTGGCTGGAAAAAGACCGCCGCGATCTGGCTGGCCGTGGATCGAGATACGGACATTGCCTATGCCTACTCCGAGCACTACCGAGGACAGGCTGAAGCGCCGATTCATGCCAAAGGTATCCGTCTACGGGGCGAATGGATTCCCGGAGTTATCGACACAGCTGCCCGGGGCCGATCCCAGGTCGATGGCAAAACGCTCTGGAAGCTGTACTTAGCAGAACGGCTGATCCTGAACAAGGCCAATAAGGCCGTCGAAGCGGGGCTTATGGAAGTTCTGGACCGCCTATCAACGGGCCGTCTGAAGATATTCAACACCCTGCAAAACACACTTGGCGAGATCCGCTTATACCGGCGGGACGAGAAGGGCCGGATTGTGAAAGAAAACGACCATCTTATGGACGCACTGAGATACGCGGTTATGCGCCTTGAGCTGGCCAGCACGAAGCCCATGCAGCGAGCTGCAGCCAGCAACCAACCCGGCGACCTGACGGCAGGATATTGATATGAGAGACCAGCAGATACCCGACGAGGCCGAGGAAATGACGCCGGAGGAAATGGAGTCAGCTCAGAGTCGACGCGAGGAAGACTTGAACTCCTTGGGCACTAAGCTGGATCGCCTGGCCCAGGAGCAGGTGTCAGCTAGAGCGCAGATCGAAACCCGCTGGCTGGCTGACTTGCGACAGTACCAAGGCGAGTACAACGTGGATGAAATTAGCAGGATGGTCGCTAAGAGTTCATCTCAAGTATTCGTCAACATCACCAGGAACAAGACCCGGGCCGGAATTGCTCGCATGAGCGATATGCTGCTGCCCAACGATGATACGAATTTTGGCGTTAAGTCGACGCCGATCCCGGCTATGAGCGCCACCGATGGCGACCCGATGCAGGCCGACATTCAGCAGGGCATGATGCAAGGCATGGGGCAGAGCATGGCGCCTGACCCTGACCAGCCCGCGCCGAAAGATCCCCAGGACCAGGCAAAAGAGCAGGCCGACGACGCTGCCCGGGCCATGCAGCAGCAGATCGAGGATGATTTTGCTGAAGCAGGCTATAACGCGCATACCCGGGACGTAATAGAAGACGCCTGCAAGCTGGGCACCGGTGTGCTCAAGGGCCCGACCGTTGTAAACCGCACCCGACGAGCGTGGATCACTGATCCTCAGACGGGCCAGAGCACCATGGAAGTGAAGCAGGAGCTGCGCGCTGGTCTTGAGCGTGTGGATCCCTGGGATATCTTCCCGGATATGTCAGCGGCCAACGCCGCCGAGGCTGAATTTTGGTTTGAGCGCAAGCTGCTTAACCGCAAGCAGATGCGAGAGCTGGCCGATCTACCTGGCGTCATGCTGAACCAGCTGCGCAAGTCCCTGGAAAACAACGAAGGCAGGCAAATTGCCGAGGACCGTCGCTCAGAGCTGCGCGCCATCACCGGCGTGGACACCGTGACCAAAGATAAGAAGTACGAGTTGTGGGAATACTGGGGCCCGCTGGACAAGGAAGAACTAAAGGCCTGTGGCTGCGAAGACATAGACGAAGATCCGCTGGTGGAATACACCGGCTGTGTGCTCATGGTCGGCGGTTACGTTATCAAAGCCGCGCTAAACCCGCTAGAAACCGGAGATCTTCCGTACAGCGTTTTCAACTGGGAATCGGACGACAGCAGCATATTTGGTTTCGGCATCCCGTATCTGATGCGCCAGCCTCAAAAGGTTGTCAACGCTTCATGGCGCATGATCATGGACAACGCCGGCGTATCTGCTGGACCGCAGATCGTGATGAAAAAGCGTGGTGTTGAGCCCCAGGACGGCGACTGGACGCTTAGGCCCAACAAGATCTGGTGGGATACCGGAGACGAGCCAGTAGGCAGCGCATTCCAGGTGTATCAGATCAACAACAACCAGCGGGATCTGTTCGCTATCTTTGAGTCTGCGCAGAAGCTGGCCGACACAGAGACGAACTTGCCGATCCTTCTGCAGGGCGAGGGCCTGAGCCAGGGCGCCGGATCCAAGACTTTTGGCGGCATGCAGATGCTGATGAACAACTCAAACATCGTGCTGCGATCCGCGACCAAGAACTTTGACGACGGCGTGACCACTCCCACGGTAAAGCGCTTCTACGACTACCACATGATGTATACCGAGCGCCCGGAAATTAAGGGTGATTTCGATATCGTAGCGAAAGGTACGTCGGTCCTGGTTGCCCGCGAGGAGCAGCAGGAAAAGCTGATGATGCTGTCCCAGGTCGCCGCCAACAACCCGTTATTCGCCAAGATGACCAAGTGGAACGGCCTGTACCGAGAGATCTTGCGCACCCTTCAGATTCCCGTCGAAAGCGTGGCCTACACCGACGACGAGCTTGAACAGAAGTCCGAGAACGAGCAGGAAGGGCCGCCGCCAGAGGTCCAGGTCAAGATGAAGGAGCTGCAGCTGCGAGAGCAAGAGCTGAAGATGAAGGCCCAGCAGCAGCAGTGGGAGCAGCAGTACAAGGCCGCCGAGCTGCAGACCCGCCAGGAAAAGGACCGGATGGAGTTGGCCTACAAGGAAGGGATCACCATGGCACAGCTTGAGGCCAAGATCGGAATGCACTCGCAGAGCCTGGAGGCCAAGATGCAGGAAACCGCTGCCAGCCTGGCCACCCAGCGAGACGCCAAGGCTGCGGAGCTTACCGACAGCCAGAACGAGCGAGCCGCGCGACGCGAGAACATGAGCCAGGGATTTGACAGCTATGGATAAGATCGATCGACACTCCGACACCTGGCGCGCCATTGAGCTGCGATTGCAAGTTATCCGCAGCGATTGCCTGTCTTCCCTGATCAACGGAACACGCAACGACGACAAGTTGCGAGGGAAGATCGAGCTGGTTGACGACCTTATCGCTTACTCCAAAGAAGAACCGGAGACTGAGATAAGCCCGGAGCCGGACAAATTGCCGAACACCGATTACTGACAACCCGCCATGAGCCCGCAGAGGAAGACCATCATGGATCGCAAAGAAGCCGAAGTAGAACAGGAAATACAGGACAAGGGGCTGAATGCGCCTCGCCTGACACCGGACGCCATCGATAACACCATCGTAGGAAGCGATTACCACGTATTCCCCGGTACCACCGTGACCGTGGCCTGCCTGCAGCTGCGAAACGGCTTTACGGTCATTGGCGAGTCAGCCTGTGCGGACCCGGCCAACTTCAATGAAGATATGGGGCGCAAGATCGCTTACGACAACGCCCGCAACAAGATCTGGCAGCTGGAAGGCTATTTGCTACGCCAGTTTCTGAGTGAGAAAGAAGCTATCAGCCGGGGCTAATCCCCCGACCTGCCCATCTGGGCACAACCCAGCCGTTCGGGAGAACCGCTAAATGACAGACCAGCCGCTTAAGAAGCCGCAGGATGGTGATGCCATCACCAGCGATCAAGACGACAGCGAATTTGAGGATGCTTTCAAAGAGTTCTCAGGAAAATCCGCAGGCGTGGAGGAGGATCGCGACGAGTATCACATAGACAGAGAGCAGATCCGCGAAGACCAGGAAGGCGATCTGGAAAGCGGCACAGAGCCTGGCGATCGTGATACGGACGACATTTCCGAAAAGTTGAAAACCCTAGAGGCCGAAAACGAGAAGCTACGGCACTCCGATGCTTCACAGCGCGGGCGTCTGGGCGCCTATCAGCGACAGATCAACGACCTTCAGCGCAAAGCCCAAGAGCAACAGTCGGCGAAACCCACCGACGAAAACACCGGGAAGCCCCAAGACGACGACCAGCAGCGCCAGGGAATGGCGGAATCCATGGGAATGGAGGACTGGGACGAGTTTAAGGAAGACTTCCCGGATATGGCGCGAGCCTTTGAGTCTCGTCTGAAAGCAGACCAGGCCAAGCAAGCGCAGTTAGAGCGGGAGATCGCAGAAATACGGTCGACCGTGCAACCCATCCAAGAACAGGCCCATCAGCAACAACTTCAGTCAGAGTATGCCCGCCTTGAAAGCCGGCATGACGATTGGCGAGAAGTGGTCAATGCGCCCGAGTTTCAGGAATGGCTGCAGTCTCAGAACCCATCGATCCAAGGCCTCGCAGAATCCGAAAACGCCGATGATGCATCCGCGTTACTGGACTTCTACAAGGGTGGACCAAGTGCGGGATCTGGAGACGGACGCGCCAAAGAGCGCGATAAGCGTCAGAACCGTCTGGCCAATGCTCAAACCGTAAGCCGCCGAGGAACGGCGACCCGGGGCGCAGCGCCTGACGATTTTGAGGCGGCCTTTGATTATTACGCCGATAAAAAATCCCGGCGACGCTAATACCACCTTTTGCTAAACCTTTGATTGGAGTAAACCATGCCTATTACCTCTTACGGTGACATCGGCCAGCGTACTGCTGGCTGGGCCGCAAACGAAATGCTGGATCACGCAGAGCCGATCCTGGTTCTGTCCAAGTTCGGTCAGTCTAAGCCGCTGCCCAAGAACAAAGCCGACACGGTAAAGTTCCGTCGTCCGGTACCGTTCGCGAACATCACTGTCCCGCTTTCTGAGGGCGTCACGCCGTCCAGTCAGCAGATGGCTTACGAAGACGTGTCCGTTCAGATCAAGCAGTGGGGCGCCTGGACCGAGATTACCGATTACGTCAACGACCTGTCCGAGGATCCCGTCCTGGCCGATGCGTCCATGCTGTGCGGCGAGCAAGCGGCAGAGACTGTGGAGTATCAGACCTGGGGCGCTATCCGTGCCGGTACCAACGTGTTTTACGCCAACGGCGCAACCCGGGGAGGCGTAGACAGCGTTTACACCCTGGCCAAGCAGCGCGCTGTTACCCGCTCGCTCAAGGCTAACCGGGCCAAGAAAGTGACCAGCATGGTCGCCAGCACCACCAACTACGGCACCGAGCAAGTGGACGCTGCGTTCATTGGCTTCGCGCACACGGACCTGGAGGCGGACATTCGCGATATGCCCAACTTCACGCCATGCGAGAAGTACGGAAGCATGAAAGCGCTGCCGTATGAGATCGGCAAGGTTGAGGACGTGCGCTATATCCTCTCCCCTGTGCTGGATAGTTTCGCGGATGCAGGCGGCACAGCGGCCACCAATGGCGTGGTATCCACCACCGGTACCAGTGCAGACGTTTATCCCATCGTTATTGTGGGCAAAGAGTCCTACGGCCTGATCCCGCTGAAAGGCGCAGGCGCTATCACGCCCAAGGTGTTGAACCCTGATACTCCGCGTGGCGGCGATCCCCTGGGTCAGCGTGGCTCTGTAGGCTGGAAGGCTTATTACGTCTGCAAGATCCTCAACGAGGGCTGGATGGCCCGAATCGAAACCGCAGCGTCAGCGCTGTAAACCGGATTATCTAGCCGTAACTAAAAAGTCCCGGCCTTGTGCCGGGGCTTTTTATGAATATCAAGCCGTTCGGGAGAACCGCAATGAATGAAGTTAATACCAGCAGCATGAACCGTGAAGAATTGGAATCCACGGCTTCCGATCTTGGCGTTACCTATCCCCACAACATTTCCGACGACAAGCTAAGCGCCAAGATCGATGCAGCCCTGGGCGGCACGGTCAAAAACGATGGCGACGGCGACACAGCGACAAAGGATCCGAAAGTTATTACCGCCGACGGTGCAGCGCCTGCCGATGAAGAGCGCAAGTTTGAGATCCTGATCGCCACTCACGACCAGGACAAGCAGCCGGTTCAGCTGGGTCTGAATGGTCGCAGCATCGTGATCCAGCGCGGCAAGAAGGTGATTGTCACCCAGGCCGTGAAAGAGATTATGGAACACGCCGAGCAGTTCGTCTACGACGCAGAAATGAACCGCCAGAGCATCCAGAGCTACCCGTTCCAAGTCATTCGTGAAGCCACTGACAAGGGGTAATCCATGACCTTCTTGGAGCTGTGCCAGAGCTTAAGACAAGAAGTGGGCGCAGCCGGATCTGGCCCGGCCAGCGTTCAAGCCCAGCATGGTGAATACGCCCGTCTTGTCAGCTGGATTCAGCAGGCCTGGCGGGAAATTCAGCTAAGCCGCGAGCGATGGCTCTTTGCCTGGGCCGAGGCCAGCATCAACGTGGAGCCTGATTTTCGTACCTATTCTCCGCCGTCAGATCTGCGAGTGTGGGACGAGGGCACGATCCGGTGCAATGGTCTGCCGCTGAAGGTACTGACCTGGCCGGAGTTTCGTGGCCGATTTGCTCAGGACAGCGAACAGGTAAGTCCCAGTTTCGTCGCTCAAAGGCCTGACGGCGTCCTGGTGCTGGACACTACGCCCGAGACTTCCGGAGAGATTGCCTTTGAGTATTGGCGAACGCCGCAAGTTCTGGCGTTGGGCGCAGACGTGCCGAGGCTTCCAGATCAGTACCACCTGGTGATCGTCTACCGGGCCATGCTGTTTTACGGGCTTTATGAGAACGCGCCTGAAATGGTGCAGGCTGCACGATCCGGTGAGGCCGGATTGCACCGGGATATGACTCAGACCCAGTTGCCTATTGCCGAATTCGCGGGGCCGCTGGCATGAGCAAATCCGCTTATATCAAGTTTGGTGGAGGCCTGGACCTGGTGACACCAGAACGTCAGATGGGGCCAGGCACCCTGTTCACTGCGGTCAACTATGAATGCCCGGTAACCGGCGGTTATCGTCGCGTCCAGGGCTATGCACAGATAGGGCCGCAAGTGCCAGGGACTGGCCCGGTCCTGGGTGTGTACACGTTCTACGACCGCTATTACGCGATCCGCGAAGACCTGGCCGGGACCACCGCTACGCTGTACCGGCTGAGCGTCGATGAAACGACGTGGGAGTTAATGGGCTCTGGATCCGAGCTGAACGCAGGTCGCCATGAATTTGACGAGGGCAACCCCTACGCTACGGATGCCGGTACCGCACTTTACGGCGTGGGCGGAGGTAAGCCCTTTGAGTTGCAGCAGGATGGAACCTTGACCGTGCTGGCCAATGCGCCAACCGGTGCGACCATGATTGCGCTGCATCAAAATCACCTGTTCCTGGGGATCCGAGCCGGAAGCCTGCAGCATTCCAACATTGGCGATCCGGCGGGCTGGGATGCCGCAACCGGAGGCGCCGGAGAGATTGGCGTAGGCCAGACGCTCACCGGCCTGGTTAAGGGTATCGGCGGAGTTCTTCACATTGGCACTCGGGACAGCATACAGACGCTTAGGGGCACCAGCAGCGCCAACTTCGCACTAGAGACAACCGTTCCAGGTGTAGGGGTTCGGCCCTTTTCTGCCCAATCACAAATGACGCCATACTTCGTGACCGAGCGAGGGATCACCACGCTGCAGGCTTCACAGCAGTACGGCGACTTCACACCCATGCAACCAGGTCGATTCGTGGAACCGCTGTTTTCCCGCGATGGCCTGGCAGATCGGGTCGTATGCTCGAGCATTTCGCGCAGAAAAGCGCAGTATCGCGTGTTCTTCGACAACGGCACGATTCTTCTGGTCAGCCCTGGCGGCATTACGCAGGCAGTCATTGATCACCAGGCAAGCGTTGCAAGCTCAAACGAATTATCGACAGGTGAGGAAGTGCTGCTAATGGGCGACACACAAGGTTGCGTCTTCCGGATGGACTTTGGCAACACGTTCAACGGATCGCCCATCAAGGCGTTTTTGACAAGCGCGTTTACCGATCTCAAGAGCTCTGCCACCCGCAAGCGCTTCCGGCGAGCCTTCTTTGACGTGCGAAGCGGCAGCCAGGCGCGGATATGGGTCCAACCTGATTTCGATTACGGCAGCATAGAAACGTCCATGCCGAGGCGCGCTCCGATCGATTACAAGCTGGGCGGTGGTTTTTGGGGCGCCGATTACTGGAACGACTTTCGATGGTCTGTTCCTGTTATGGGCGAGGAAGCCATCGATGTAACCGGCAGCGGTACCAGCATCAATTTTGCCATTTTCTCTGAAGACTCAAGCGAGCCTCACGAGATCCTTGGTTACGATCTTTATTTTGACATTCGGAGAAATCGCCGTGGCTGAAAAGGTTTATTACGACAATTCCGACGAAGGACAGCGCTTTCAGAGCGCGACGATCGCTGAAGCTGAAGCCGTTGACGAAAAGTTCGACCAGGTAGCGACCGGGCTTTCTGAGGCCGAGCAGGACACCCGCCGGGCTCTGAAGTTTCCTTTCGAGCCGGGCATGGCCAGCCAGGAGTTTTTGGTAACCGCTCTGCAGAGGCGCAACAAAGTGCTGGGCTTTGACGATAAAGGCAACGTAGCCGTGAAAGGTGGCTTTGCATGGCGGGGTGACTGGGCGACCGGTACCGACTATCTGGTTAACGACGTGTTCCGCGATTCGGTCAGCAAGAACCTCTATCTGGTCCAGATTTTTCATACGTCCACTGTTCTTGCAAACAATATCGCCAGCGGCCTTGTGTCTCTTTCCATCGATGTTTCAGAAGTAGAGGCTGCCAAAGCCTTGGCGCAGAACGCGGCCAGCGCTGCAAGCCAATCATCTGATGAATCAGATGCGTCTGCATCGGCGTCTGAAACCAGCGCGAATGCCAGCGAAGTGTCGCGGATCAATTCGGAATCTAGCGCAGTCGCATCTTCCGGCTTTGCAGACGATTCCGCTGCGTCTGCCGTGTCCGCCGCTGCCAGCTACGATGACTTTGACGACCGCTACCTTGGTCCAAAAGCCTCAGCCCCGGCCACAGACAACGACGGTGATCCACTGACCGACGGTGTGTTGTATTTCGACACGACCGACAAACGGATGAAGGTCTACGACAGCACCCTTGGGCAGTTCAAGAACGCCGGTTCGACCGTGGACGCGCTGTACCAGCGACAGAATTACGTTGCGACAGAAGGGCAGACCACGTTCGCGGCTCAGTACGACGCGCCTTTTGTGCAGGTGCTGACTAACGGGTTACTACTACCCCCCGGCGACTACGACGCATCCAGCGGCACCGAAGTGGTCCTTAACGCCGGAGTATCCGCCGGTACGGAAGTCACCCTGATCGGCCTTGGTGCGTTTCAGGTAGCGGATACGTGGAGTAAAGCAGAAGCTGATACAAGGTACGCTGAAATAACGGGTAGCAACAGCGGTAATGGCTTCCAAGAAGCATTTATAAAATTTGCAGACGGGACTTTAATTTGTACAGGTAAACACAGCGTAAACTCCGGGGAGACAGTAGGCTCTGGGAAGCAGGTTAATGGAGGAGCAGTTAATTTTCTTATCCCCTTTGTTGGTCTCCCTGCGACAATCACACAGGGAATTGAAGGAAGTTTTGGTAGCAGTTGCGGGGTGGGTTATGAATCTTTATCAAATGCAGCCTTTTCTGAATTCATCACACCCCTCGCCTCAAGCGGCACGTCAAAAGATTTAGTAGTTTCATATATCGCAGTAGGCAGGTGGAAAGCATGAGCAGAACATTAGACAGATCACAAGGTAACTTTGCGGTTATGCCACAAGTCGGCGGCGATCCTATTGTTGAGAGTGGGAGTAATGCTGACGGGGAGTGGACACGGTGGAGTGATGG
>Ga0136558_1001740_pt1 | contig 10771 bp, 8 predicted proteins | sample AntRauTorckE6833_FD_101391 | JGI IMG/M metagenome (GOLD analysis project Ga0136558, IMG submission 101391) | Saline lake microbial communities from Rauer Islands, Antarctica - Metagenome Torckler E6 #833 | ecosystem: Environmental > Aquatic > Non-marine Saline and Alkaline > Saline | place...
GGTAATTACAATGGATTTATGGTTTGGGACATCTCTGACTATGCGAATCCGCAGCTGGTTGTAGATTATTTATGTCCTGCTTCACAAAGTGATGTGTCCGTATACCAAAATTTATTGTTTGTATCCGGAGAAGGTACGGGTGGGCGACTGGATTGTGGTACAGAGGGTGTTTCCACTTCTGTGAGTGAGGAAAGGTTGCGGGGAATCCGAATTTTTGATATCAGTGACATTAAAAATCCCGAGTATATTTCCAATGTTCAAACCTGCAGAGGTTCTCATACCCATTCGGTTTTAGTAGATCCGGATGATGATGAAAATGTTTATGTCTATGTCTCAGGATCCGCGCCGGTTAGGCCCGAAGATGAGTTGCCAGGGTGTGTTTCTGCATTGCCCAGTGAAGATCCAAACAGTGCACTGTTTAGAATTGAAGTGATTCAAGTGCCTCTTGCCAATCCTGAGCTTGCAGCAATTGCAAACTCACCTAGAATTTTTGAAGATCTGGAGGCTCCGCCCCGACATGGGTTGGCACCTGAAGAACTGGCTCAAATTGAGCAATTTAGAGTATCAGGCCGTATTATTGTAGAGTATATGGGTCAGCCCAGAGTACTAAATAACCGTTTTGTCAGTCAACTTTTGGGACAGATAGTTCAGGAGCGAGGGGGTTCAGGAGAACCGACCGCTGCAGACAGTCTGGCACTTAGAGATCAGGCAGATGAGATGTATGCGTCCTGGATGGATGAACGGCTGGCACAGCGTGGAAGAGGTGAGGATTTGGGTCCTAATCAATGTCATGACATCACACTTTTTCCTGAAGTGGGTATGGCCGGAGGTGCATGTGAAGGATACGGGTTGCTTTTGGATATCTCAGACCCTATAAATCCTGTTCGGATTGATGCAGTAGCAGATTCTAATTTTGCTTACTGGCACTCCGCGACATTTAATAATGATGGAACCACGGTTATATTTACTGATGAGTGGGGAGGCGGTACTCAAGCCAAATGTCGTGATACGGATCCATATGAGTGGGGAGCAAATGCAATTTACTCGATCAGTGATGGCAAAATGCAATTTGAAAGTTATTTCAAAATGCCGGCGCCTCAAACAAGTACTGAAAACTGTGTCGCGCACAATGGGTCGATCGTACCGATACCCGGACGGGATGTGATGGTTCAGGGCTGGTATCAGGGTGGAATCAATGTGTTTGATTTTACGGATCCGGCAAACCCGATTGAGATAGCGTTTCACGATCGCGGGCCTGTCAGTGATGAACGTCTTGTAACGGGAGGCAGCTGGTCGATATATTGGTACAATGGCGCTTTGTTTAATTCAGAAATTGCACGTGGATTGGATGTTTTGGAGTTAATTCCCAGTGAATACATCACACAAAATGAAATTGATGCATCCAATACAGTTGAATTAAGCTATCTGAATGCTCAGGGACAACCTATGTATGTATGGCCGTCTTCATTTTCTTTAGCTGCAGCTTATGTTGATCAGCTTGAAAGAAATAGAGAATTGAATCTTGAGAACATATCAATGATCCGAAGCGGTTTAACCGGGGCCCAGAACGGTGCCGGACCGGAGATTTTGACACAACTTGCCGAAGAAGTAAAAATCATGGCTGAGAACTCAACGAATCACGCAAAAATGATGAAATTGGCTGAAGTTTTAGCCGATTTGGGAATCTGAGTTCAATAATTAAAATGAAGGGTTAAAGAATCAGCTTACCCCTTCATTTTTTATTTTTGTTTTAAACTTTCTTACCGTATTACCATCTCCATTTCGTTTAACTAAAGTTTGGCTACCCCAAGGCCAAGTGATTACACCTTTTTTACCATAATACCCTCTTCTTTTCATTTACCTGAAGTTTGGCTCCCTCAAGGCCAATTGTTAACGCCTTAAAATCTTCAGATCAATTTATTAACCTCATCCCTGTGAGAGTTTCTTCATTAAAATCCTATCACCGGATAATAAAGTCTATATGGCGTTACATAGTATAGGGTCAATAAAAATAAAATAGTAAACCATCTGAAATGAGAAACATTACGTATGTACTTATAGTAAGAGAAGAACCGCAATTGAATAAAAAAACCATATTATTAAAATATTTTAATAAAAGTGTTTGTAATATTAATTTTTATTAATAAATTACGAGTGAACCTAAACATGAGGGTATTGTGAACAATCTTAAAAAGAAACCACAAACAGTATTTATAATTGAAGACAATCTTGTATTGGCAATGATTATTAACCGGCTGGTTACCAGTTTGGGTTATGACGTATTGGGGGATGCAAAATCCGGTGAAGACGCGATTGAAAAAATTAGAATATTAAAACCGGAAATTGTATTGACAGACGTACGCCTGGATGGTGTTATGAATGGGATTGAAACCATAAAAAACGCCAGAATGTTTACAGATTTTCAAACGATTTTTATTTCAGGTAGTGCAGATGATTGTGAAAGATTGAAAGCTGAAGAAGTAGGATACACTGAATACTTACTAAAACCGGTCAGAAAAATTGATCTGGCTAACGCACTTCAGAAAACTGATAAATTTTTCCGAAGAAAACTTGGGAAAAGTGCTATGAGCCTTGTAGCTGAATAACAACTTTTCTAATTAGCAGGGGTAGTTAAATTCTAAGGTTTTAATTGGACAGATTTTGCTCAATTTCATCTTTAGACTAGTTATTTTCTGCCCCATCATCTATCCATGCTTTAATCTGATTAATCCTTTCAGTTGATAAAAAAGACCCTCCTTGTGGCATACGAACCCCATGTTCAGGATTAGAGGATTCAATTTTATCAACCAGCGGACTCCCGTCCGCATCACCCGGTTGTATAACGAGTATTTGATATTGCTCTCCCATACTCTCCATTGCATTTGAATATGAATTTAAGCGTACGCCACTCTCCTGCTGGCTTGTATGACAATCTCCACATTGAGCTAAAAACAGCTGACCGACATTATTGAACGTTGGAGCGGTCCCGATTCCACCACCTCCACCTCCCCCACCATTATCAATAGGGTCCATGTCCGTATCTGTACTGCTATCACCGCAAGCGGAAAGCATAAACAAAAAAGAGAGGCAGATGAGGAACAGTAAACGCGAAACTTTCGCTAATCGATTTAAAACAAAGAAATTAATTTTATTTAAAAACATAGTATAAGGAGGTTTGATTGATGGTTAGTGATTCTTACAAGTTTATTAAAGTTGATAATTTATTGAGACATAACTCCCGACGGAGTAGAGCTTTACATCACCCCATCCGACGCCATTTAAAGGAATATTTATGAAAGGTTCTGCTCTCAAATTCCATTTTGAAAAAAGGTTCAATTCATACCCTACAGACAATCCGATATTGTTGAATAAATGACGGGAGCCATTTTTTACTTCATACGTTGATTCATAACTGCTATAATCCGTTTCATATTCAAACTGATAATCCTCATTCAGCATGATGTAAGAAGAGAGTCCGGCCGTTGCAAACAAACTGGATTTATCAAAGTTGATCACATTGTATTTTATGCCCAATGGAATGTCCAATATCAAACAAAGAGCCGTTGTTCTATCCGGATTCACTCCATTATTCAAGAATTCAGGTGGATTGTAACGACTACCTCTTGTGGAGTAATTTACACTTGAGGCCAAAATTCCTGCTGTCAAAAAGAGATTATCTGAAAGTCTGTATTCACCCTTAATTCCAATTCTGTACCCTGTTTCACCGTACTTTGACGTCATCCCGGCACTGCTTTTATCAGGAGATATTGCTAATCCAATTCCCAATCGAGAGGCTTTAAATGGTGACGACAATCCATCACCGGAACGACCACTGCCCATAGGATCCTGATCTGCAATGCTCATACTGGCACTCCTGTCAATATAAAACAGCTCTTTTGAAACAGATGGAGATCGTAATTCTTTAAGGTCAGACAAGTATTCAAGCTCCAGGTAGGATGGATTAATCAATTCTACTTCCATCTCCCGAATTTTCTTATTTTTATGAAAGTGATTTATCGCGGTATTCACAATGATCTGTCGTAACCATGGTTTAAAGGGTTCATGTTCATTGTATTTTCGAATATTTTCAAAGACTTTCATAAAAGCATCATTCAATATTTGGACGGCTTCATCTCTGGAGTCGGCATAACGCAGTGTTATACTCATACCATAGGCATAGTACATTTCATAAAGCTCTTTTTGATTCTCACGACGCCGTTTTCGGCACCCTTTAATAATTTCTCTAAACAATGGTGTATGATTATTACAGGAGTCAATATGCTATCGGTCCGACAATTTTTTTACTACTTCCTATCAGACTGTACAGCAATACGTTAAAAAAGGTTGCCTCTCATATTATTTCAATTGTGAAATAGTAAATTTGAACGGAAGGCAAACCTTATTAAAAAAAGGTAAAAATGGATGAGGATTTATACTAAAAAAGTACAGATGTCTATATCATGAGTCTGACAATTGAACAAGGGTATTCCCTATTCGATCACTTTTTAGAACATTTAGGATCTCAGAAGAGAGTGTAGAGAGATCTACAGTTGTAGAGAAATCAGCCAAATTTGTAAGTTTCCAATCAGTTGCAAACAAGTTCCAGATATCCAATCGATCTTGGAACGTTGCGATTCCGCTATCAATACCCATCAAACTTACACCTCTGAGAATAAATGGGTAAATAGACGTTTCAATAGTCTCTCCCGATACATTTCCACAACAGGTTAGGATGCCATTATGGGCGATCTGGCGTAATATCAGATCTAACATATTCCCACCGACACTGTCCAACCCTGCAATCCATCTGGATTTCATTAACGGTTTTTTTTCGGTAGCATAAAATTGATCTCTGTCAATAACAGTTGATGCACCCAAACTCTTGAGGAATTTGTGCCTGGTTTGTTTACCGGTGATCACATCACACTGAAAGCCAAGATGAGACAGGAGCGCTATAGAGAATGTACCTACTGCGCCTGTAGCGCCTGATACAACAACTCTCCCATCGGCTGGTGATATGTTATGATCCACAATTTTTTTAACCCCCATCGCTGCAGTGAGTCCGGACGTGCCAATCATCATACTTTCTTTTAAACTCATTGAATCCGGAAGCGGAATAATCCAATCTCCGGGCACTGAAATATACCGGCCGAATCCACCGGGAGTATTCATTCCCAAATCAAAACTTGTTACTATCACCTCATCTCCCTTTTTATAGCGCTTATCTTTACTATAAAAAACAGTTCCTGCAGCGTCTATTCCGGGGATGAATGGATAACACTTCGTGACCCTATGATCTCCGGTTGCCGATAACATATCTTTGTAATTCAGAGAGGAGTATTGAACCTGAATGACGACATCATGATCTGGTAATATAGAGGTGGGCACCGATTTTACGGTTTGAATGAATTCACCATTAACTTCTTCTGCAACCAGCGCTTTAAATGTAAATGGTTTCATATCTATGAATGACTATCCTAGGAAAAAAGGCGTTTAAACCAGGTTTTTAATTGATCATCATAGGGTGGATATCTGAGGTCGGGGTCAGGCCAGAATTTTTTATACAGTACAGATTGTTCCCTGCTGAATGTATCAAAACTGTATTTACCATGATATGCACCCATTCCGCTCTTGCCAACTCCTCCAAAAGGAAGATGATGATTTGCCAGATAGCTGACAGTTTCATTAACACAGCCCCCGCCAAAAGGAATATGAGTAATAATATCCTTTTGAAATTGTTCATCTTCAGTAAACAGGTAAAGGGCTAATGGAGAAGGCATCGTTTGCAATTTATTCATCACTTCTGCGGTATGAGAATACGTAACAAGAGGCAACAATGGGCCAAATATCTCATCTTGCATTATGAAGTCATCCCAATCCGCTTCCATCAATGTGGGTTCAATAAAACGAGTTGTTGAGTTCACATCACCACCCGATAAAATTACCCCCGACTGCATAAGTTTAGAGAGTCTGTTAAAATGGGTATCATTCACTATTTGGGTATAATTGCTGCCAATCACATAGTGGTTTTTAAAAAATGATTGAAGCGTTTTTTTAGAGGCCTCGATAAAAGCCTCCTTTTTAGACTCATGAACAGCTACAAAATCAGGTGCCACACACGTCTGTCCGGCATTTAACGTTTTACCCCACCAAATCCGATTCGCCGAAACGTCGATATCTGCATCTTTATGCACAATGGCCGGACTCTTACCACCCAATTCTAATGTGACAGGAATTAATTTTTCTGCCGCGGCTTTCATAACAATTTTTCCAACTTCTGTACTGCCAGTGAAAAATACTTTATCAAAAGGTTGTTTAAGTAATTCAGTTGCAACGGATATTCCTCCCTCGTAAACGGTGATGAATTTCGGATCGAAGTACTTATGAAATAGCTGTGCAAGAAGGGAGGAAGTATTTGGCGCGATCTCTGAGGGTTTAAGAGCGATCGTATTACCGGCAGAAATTGCTCCAATCAGTGGCATCAATGTAAGGTGAATGGGATAATTCCAAGCTCCAAAAATAAGAACAGTGCCCAGAGGCTGTATATATATTTTACTTTTTGAGGGGAAAGTAAGTATAGAATTACCGGCAGAGCGTGTTTTTGACCATTTTTTAATATTTTTTAGATGAACATCAATTTCATTCAGAACCGTTACAATTTCAGTTGTGTATACTTCAAACTCAGGTTTCCCAAGATCTTTTTGAAGGGCTTCGTAAATCAGAGATTCACTATCGAGAATCATCTCTCTCAATATTGAAAGATGTTTCATTCGTTTAGAAACAGGCCGGTTTATACCCTTTTGAAAAGATGATTTTTGAGCAGAAATTTGATGAGATAGATCCATTGTTAATCCTTATTCCTTCCTTTGAATGATGCCATTGAATGGTAAACCCCAAATATATTTCCGGCTAACCAGTCAAAAATAGAGGATGGAAGGACCGCTTTTAACAGGGGCACAATATGAACGATCAACGGTGCTTTAATTTCAGCTTTTCCTTTTGCAATTCCTGAAATCATTTTATCCACAATATCATCGGTTTCCAGTATAGGGGTCAGAAGAGGCGCTTTAACCCCATCAAACATTCCTGTATTGATGTAACTTGGAATAACTGTTGTAATCTGAACACCGGTTTTTAACTGCTTCATTTCAATTCGAAGTGATTCACTCCATCCCAAAATAGCCGATTTGCTGGCGGCATAGACACTCATACGAGGATTTCCAAAATAACCGGATGCCGAACCCAAATTAACGATCGTCCCACTTCCTCTTTTGATCATCTCTTTTAAAAAAGCATGAGTCACCCACATACTACCGGTACCATTTATCTGCATGGTTCGATGGATATCCAGTGAAGAGTGATCGTGGAAAAGTTTTCCTACGACAATACCGGCACAATTGATGATGATATCAGGCAGAAAATTCTGAAGAATCAAACGATTGGCTTCCAAACTAATTTGATCAGAATCCGAAATATCAACGTCAGAAATAAATACAGAACAAACAGGCTCCAATTGCTGTTTTATTTGTTCGAGCTGGTCTGGATTTCTATCCCAAAGCAAGAGGGTGACTCCCGGTACAGGCGCAATTTTTTCAGCAAAACGTTTACCGATTCCACTGGCGGCGCCTGTAATTAAGATGGTTTTATTTTGGTAATATCTTTCATTTTTTGACATAAAGAAATCATATCATCATAGAGTGGTTCAGCGAAATATATCAAAAATAGGACTGACTCTCACGATAATGGGGTCGATACTATTCAACTTGTACCTGATAGACTGAAACGGTAATTTTACACTCTCATTTTAATAAAATAAAAGCTATGAAAAAGATATCAATTTTATGGGTCCTCTTGTGTATTGTGGCATGCCAGCCTTCAGCCGATCTCGATGTTGCTGAGCAGTCTATCACGGAGACGTCACTGTTAAACCATATTGAAGTACTCTCGTCTGATGATTTTGAAGGTAGGGCGCCGGCCACTCGGGGTGAAGATTTGACTGTTGACTATTTGATAGGTCAATTGGAAGAGATGGGCATTGATCCGGGGATGTCGGATGGGACATATACTCAAGCAGTACCTCTTTTAAGTCAGAGTGTGGATCGTTCTAATGCCACGTTTAACATTCGAAAAAATGGAGAGGTTGTAGATCAACTGGATTACTCAATGGAATTCATGGCTTGGCCCAGTAATGAAGCAGCCGAAGTTCGAATTCAGGACGCCGAGGTAGTCTATGTAGGGTATGGAATACAAGCCCCGGAGTTTGACTGGGATGATTATAAAGATGTCGACGTAGCCGGAAAAATTTTGGTATTCAAAAATAGTGATCCGTCACATGACCCTGAGATTTTTGAAGGAAATGCACGGTTGTACTACGGTCGATGGAGCTACAAATTTGAAAAAGCGGAAGAGATGGGCGCATTGGGAGCGATTATTATCCATACCCCACAAACCGCAGGGTACCCATGGCTTGTGGTTTCAAATAGCTGGGGCAGAGAGAGATTTTCGTTGAAAAGCGGGGACACAATGAATGGAACCCGTCCTGAGTTTAACAGCTGGTTAACTCAGCGGAGCAGCTCAAGGCTACTGGAACATGGAGGATTAAGTCTGCCTGATGCTTTGGATGCGGCAACGTCGAGAGACTTCAGTCCCATTCTATTGGAAGGAGTAACCATTGATGTTGAGCTGAATGCCGAGTATGATGATATGTCGACAAGAAATGTCATAGGAAAAATAGAGGGTTCAGATCCCACCCTGCAAGATGAATATGTCATTTTTTCCACACACTATGATCATTTGGGGGTAACTTTTCCGGTGGATGGTGACTCCATCAATAATGGAGCACTGGATAATGCTTCCGGGGTGAGCGGGATACTGGAAACAGCAAAAGCCCTTAAAAGCGTTGAGGGCGATCTTCGGCGTAGTGTGTTATTTATGTTTGTGGGAGCCGAAGAGATGGGGCTTCTTGGTTCTTTATACTGGTCACAAAATCCGACTGTTCATCCCGGGAAAGTATCAGCCAACATAAACTTGGATAGTATCCAGATATTTGGTGAGACAAATGATATGGTTCTGATCGGATATGGACGTAATAGTCTCACAGAAATATTCGAAAGTCATATTGAGGATGCGGGACGGGTAGCTGTCCGTGATCTGCAGCCGGAACAAGGATTTTTCTATCGTTCAGATCACTTCTCATATGCGAGAATCGGTATTCCGGCAATATATCCCAATGGTGGGAATGATTTTATTGGCAAACCGGAAGGCTGGGCTGCCACTGTAGATAGTGTACGTGCAACTAATTATCATTCAGTATCTGATGAAATCAATGATTTTTGGGATATGTCTGGAATGGAGAGTGATGTTCGTTTAGTATTAAGGGCATCTTTTGATATCATCAACCGGGATGAGATGATGACGTGGACACCGGGTGACGAGTTCGAAGCGATTCGATTGAACTATTTGCAGGAACTTGAATAATAAAAATGAAAGAACTTTTTTTAGGATCATTTTTCGCACTATTTTTGATAACATCACATATAGGTGTTGAGAAGCCTGCATATCTCATCTACTCCGGCGATGGTGAAACGGTTTCTTATTCTGAATTCATTCAAGAAATAAAAAACCATGACCTTATTTTTTTTGGGGAACTTCATAACGACCCGATTGCTCATTGGATTCAATATGAAATAGCAAAAGAGCTGATTATTGATGAATCACGGCAAACTCACATTGGTATGGAGATGTTTGAAGCGGATCAGCAGATACTCATTGATGAATATTTCAGTAATTTAATTAGTCAGAGTAGTTTTGAGAGTGAAGCCCGATTATGGAGTAATTACAAGACCGACTATAAGCCCATAGTGGAGTTGGCAAAAGAGAATGATATTCAGCTGATAGCTACAAATATCCCAAGAAGATTTGCATCCTCGGTCTTCAGGGAAGGTCTTACGGTTTTGGACTCTTTAAGTGGCGAATCCAAACAGTGGATAGCACCACTGCCTATTGAGGTGGATATTACCCTTTCGAGCTATGCAGATATAGCAGAAGCTGCGGGTGGACATGGTGGCGATAATTTGATCTATGCACAAGCAGTTAAGGATGCAACAATGGCTTATTTTATTCTTCTCAACATGGGACTTGAAGACAGACTGTTCCATTTAAATGGCTCTTATCATTCAAACAACATGGAAGGGATCATCTGGTTTATTGAAAATCAAGTTAGTGGATATGATATTATGAACATCAATACTATTTTGGTTGATGATCCTTTCGATGTGAGCAGTGAAGAGTTGAGTGAGGCAGATTTTACTATCGTTATACCCCAATCGATGACCCGAACCTATTGATTTAAAATATGAGCAGATCTGATTTTCCATATGCACGAGGACGCCGACTTCGATCGAGTGAAAATATCAGAAAAATGGTATCGGAGAACAAGCTGAGTATTGATGATTTTATAGCGCCACTTTTTGTTGTAGAAGGTAAAAATAAAAAGAACGAAATTGCTTCCATGCCAGATTATCATCGCTTCTCACTTGATCTTTTGATGAATGAAGTAGAAGAGATCCAGGCGCTCGGAATTCCGTCGGTACTGCTTTTTGCAAAAGTACCGAATAGTAAAAAAGATAATGAGGGAAGTGAAGCATTGAATCCAAATGGGTTAATGCAAAAAACGTTGAAAGCTATTAAAAAAGAGTTTCCCGAAATGGTAGTTATGACCGATGTAGCATTGGATCCAACCAGCAGCTATGGGCATGATGGGATCGTTAAA
>Ga0136558_1001747_pt1 | contig 10760 bp, 10 predicted proteins | sample AntRauTorckE6833_FD_101391 | JGI IMG/M metagenome (GOLD analysis project Ga0136558, IMG submission 101391) | Saline lake microbial communities from Rauer Islands, Antarctica - Metagenome Torckler E6 #833 | ecosystem: Environmental > Aquatic > Non-marine Saline and Alkaline > Saline | place...
CCTCAATTTGATCTTTTAAAATCCCAATTTGAGAACAATAGAGTATTTTTTGCTGAATTTACGCACGAATACAACGATACATTTACCGGTGAACAACAACTTACAACCGGCACCATTTGGGTAGGAAAAGAGAAGTATAAAATGAATAGCGGCAGTAATTTCATGGTTGTGGATGATGACATATCCAGAGTCTATGATTCCACAAAAAATCGTGTCATTATCAGTGATTATATTGAGGAAGATGATGATTTTGCCCCCTCCAGAATGCTTCAAGGGGTGGATGATAGTTTTACAGTAAACGAACAACGATTCGAAAACGGCCAAACGGTTATTCGCCTGGAATCGGATGACCCCTTTTCCATTTTTGTCAGTGTTACAATTTATCTGGACAGTTCAGCTGTTCCCTTTAGAATTGAAGCTATTGATCAGGTCGAAAATGAACTGTTTACTGTTTTTAGTAATGGCCGTTTTATTGATGAAAATGAAAACCTTTTTGAATTCAACTATCCGGATGATGCCGAATGGATTGATTTACGCCACGATATCTGATGCGATTTAAGACACTCAACATCGTTTTATCTATTGCCGTTGCTCTCCTTTTTTTATGGTTTGCCTTTAGGAGTATAAATTTTGATGAATTGTGGCAACAAATTTTACTGGTCAACTATTATTGGGTCCCAATTTTTACTTTCTTTCTTGTTTTAAGCCACTATTTAAGAGCCGAACGGTGGCGTCTTTTGTTGCCGGATGGATTTCAAAATACAAATCGAAGCACTCTTTTTGCTGGTGTTATGCTTGGATATGTTGTCAACAATATCGTACCGCGCCTTGGTGAGATTTCAAGGCCTGTTTATGTCGCTAAAAAAACAGGTCTTGAATCCGGTAATTTGATTGGAACTGTTGTTGCCGAGCGAATTTTTGACATATTGACCATGCTTACAATTACCATGATGACTGTTTTTTGGTTGATCAAGGACTTTGGTGATTTACAAAACCTGCTAGGTATCGAAAATTGGTCATCAACTTACTACCTTTTTGTCCCACTGTTAATTCTACTCCTTTTACTCTCATTGTGGGTTTTTTACAAGCTGATGGTGTACATCGATAGTCGTATAGAGACAACAAATCCATTTTTTATCAAGTTGATTTCGTTTACAAGGTCATTCAGTGAGGGATTGATATCACTAAACAAAGTCAAAAATTGGCCTCTTTTCCTTTTTTTAACAATTTGTATCTGGGGGGGATATATTTTAATGGTTTATATCCCGTTCTATATGTTGCAGATGCAGATCGATTTTAACCTTGATATATGGGATGCTGTTGTATTAACTGTTTTCTCATCTATTGGGTTATCTATACCAACACCGGCCGGTATCGGATCGTATCACTTATTGATTCAACAGAGTTTGTATCTGTTATATGACGTTCCTCTTGCAAAAGCATTAACGTTTGCGACGGTAATTCACGCTGTTACTATGATTGTTGTTTTTATTGTAGGCCCTATTGTTTTATGGTGGGATAAAATGGTTACAATGAATAGTAGCCAAAAAGCAAATTCTTAATTTTTCGTAAAACTTATGGTATCTTATATTAGTATTATCATCTTTGACACCGACTGAAATATGATTCGATTTTCTCTCATAATTTGCATCTGCATTGGTACACTTTTTGTGTCAGACATTCTTACTGCACAATCGACACAGGTAGATAACGAGCAGTCTCTATTGCCTGAAATTGATCCCCAGGATATTGAGATCAGAAGTCAATTTCAGGCTCGGTTTCCCGGTTTGAGACGACAGCCCATCCTTGGATTCAATCCACGACCCCGGGTTTTTCAAACCGATCCCAACAGGTTGCCATTCATTGAATCCTACGAAGCGATTGCTGCAAATCTCCCGGTTGGAACATTAGACAGACCGGAACCCCCTGAATTCAATCCATTGGGATATGCACTGCCTCGATACGCATTTTTCAGAGGAGGAATCGGCAGTAACATCTCACCGGAGATCGATCTGTTTACAACAACCCAATTAAGCGATAAAAATTGGGTATCTGGATCAGCAATTTTACGCTCAAGTAATGGCCACGATGAACAAGTGACCACCTCCTATCGTTTTTTTGATGCTTCAATCAAATCGTTCAACCGCTTGTCTGATCGAACCGATTTGACAATGGTTGCCGGTGTAGAGTCCAATTTTAATCATATGCTTCAATTTAACACTACAGATGGTACATATTGGGATACAAACTCCCGTGATGATTTTTTGAATGCAGATACCCGAATTGAATTCACCGGATTAAGAGGAGCTGCGGATTTAAATATAGCTTCCACATCTCTAAGTGGACTTCAATTGTCACTGGATGGCTTTAATCATAATTATAAATCCATATCAGATATTGATTACAACGGAAAATCTACCGAATGGGGAATAAACTTCGATGCAGAGTACTCCAGGTTAGGCAATCAAATCAACGAAATTCATAGAGTTCGATTTAAAAATGAGAGCGGATCCATCAATCCTCTATTTAGAGAGAGTAATTTATGGTCTGTTTCCACACTTTCAGCTCATTATGAAAGACTGTTTAATTATCGGACAGACGTAAAAGCCGGTCTTGGATTCAGCTCCGTGACTGATGCTACAGAAGATTTTAAAATTTATTTCTCTCCGGAGATTGAAGTGAAACACAGATTCTTCACCGGATTTAATATTAGAGGGATTTTATCTGCTACCCCATCCCATTCCACTATCTACTCACTTCAGAATGAAAATCGTTTTTATGACCTGAATTCAACTCTGAAACATCAATATGAGATTCTGGCTTTGGGCGAGATCCTGATGGAACCCTTTTATGGAACTAAAATATTAGCCGGTGTATCTTTTCAAGATGTCAAAAACTTTCAGTACTATTCAAGACGACCTATAGCAAGCGGAGCGTTGGATGCTGGGGAAGCCTATTACATGGCAAATTTCATGGATGCTAATATTTTAAGGATCTATGGTGGATTAAGTCAGGATTTACGACCCAATGTAATTTGGATAAATATTGATGGTCACTGGCAGATTCCAAAATTATCAAATGGTGACAAGATTCCGTTTTCTGAATCACTCTCATTGAAAGCTGCAGTTTCCGTTAGACCCGTAAGAGATCTTTTGATTGAAGGCTGGGGTGAGTACTCCGGTATTCGAGAAGATCATTTAGGTGAGAATTTATCGGCTTATGTTCTGCTTGGAGGTAAGTTTGAAATATCGCTATCGGAGAAATATGGGATATATGGTAAATTACTTAACATATTAAACGAAGATTATGAATTCTGGGGTGGATATAAGGAGCAAGGATTCCAGGGTTTCGTAGGATTCACATACATATTTTAAATTCATGGATACAATATTTATAAAAGCGTTTAAAGAAATATTGCGTGAACATTTAGTTGAGAAGAATAGTATAGAGATAGATGGCTTCGGCGCATTTGAAGTCATTCATTATGAACAACACCAAAAAAGATACAGTAATGGTAAGGTAGTCATGATGCCACCCAAGGATGTTCTTGAATTTAAATCAAACATTAAGGTTTCCAATGACAATTGACAGAAAGAAACTAATTGAATTGCTGACCGATAAGACAGATCTGGCACGCGAGGATGTTGAAGCTCAACTTGATCAATTAATAGAAAGAATTATTGATGCTGCCGATAGAGGTAAAGCGCTTGAGATCAAAGAATTTGGTCTATTTTTCTTTGACCAAGATGGTGAGTTAAAATTTGAGCCTTCAGAAGAACTTTCTACTGAGATCAGTTTTAAATATGCCGGAATGAAACCGGTTGAACTTAAACCTGAAAGAAATACAGCCATTCCACGTGATGACGATCAAATATCAAATATTGTTGGTGATGATGTTATAGTAGTTCCTAAAACAGATCAAAAAAGTTCGACAGAAAAATCTAAACCGACCCCCAAACCAAAATCCGAGCCCTCTTCAAAACCAATCATCAAAAAAACCCCTCGCAAAAAGAAGGATCGTAGTGCCGTCTGGGCAATACTGGCATTTATTTCTGTTCTTATTTTTGGCTCAATTTTATACTTTAATCGTCCAATGAACACCATTTCGGATGGATCTATTGAAGTAAATGAACCTGTTCAACAGGATACTGAAATAACAGGTCTCACAGAAAATGACTCAAATACTGAAAATTTTGAAGAAAATTCTGATGAATCCGGTGAGGAATCTGAGATTGAAGTACAGATTTCAGATGAAGTACAAATTCCGAATGAGGAACAAATGAATGAATCAGAAGTTTCAACTCAGGGAGAGCTCTATGGTCTCACAGGGAATTTGATAGAGGAAGCAAATGACGGATACTCTATAGTAGTGCACTCATTTTATAATGAATTCCGTGCCAGCCAGGTTGCTGATAATCTTAGCACTGAAGGATATAGAACTCATGTTACCTCAAGAATCGTAGGCGGAATTGAAGTCTGGAGAGTGAGTCTCGGACAGTTTGAAAGCATCCCGGATGCGCAAGAGGTAGCAGATTCACTACCCGAACCTTACAATGAAAATAATTTCATCCAACGTATACAGCAACAATAAATACTTACATGAATATCATCTACTTATTAAATTTACAGGCTCAAACTACGGAGACTGATTCCCTGCTTATGGATATGTTGCAGGATGATTCATCTGTCTCTTTCTTAGAAATTCTATCTCAGGGGGGATTATTAATGATCCCTCTCTTTATTTTATCTGTAATAACAATCTATGTGATTGCAGAAAGATGGAGATCACTGGAGAATTCTAAAATGGATATCAATAATACACTTAATACAATTGAGACTCTGCTAAAATCAGGCAGTCAACAAAGGGCGATTCAATACTGCGAAGAGTTTGACAAACCACTCGCCAGAATTTTAAAAGCCGGTATTCGTAAACTGGGCCGACCGATCGTTGATATTCAGGATTCTATTAAAAAAGCCGGTAAAAAGGAGATTTTCCAACTTGAAAAACGAATGAACTGGCTTGCAACCATTTCCGGGGTAGCACCACTGATTGGCTTCACAGGTACTGTTACGGGTATGATTCGTGCTTTTATGGATATCCAATCACTTCAGGGAAATGTAAATCCAAGTGTACTGGCCGGTGGAATATGGGAAGCTTTGATCACGACAGCGGCCGGACTCATTGTCGGTATTATCGCTTTCGGATTCTATAATTATCTGCTGGGTAAGATTAATCGACTCATCTTCGAACTTGAAAACGCCTCTGCTGATTTTATGGATCTTCTTCAAGCTCCGGCACCTAAAAAACGTCAGGAGGATTAATTCTATGGAATTTAGAGAAGGCAGCAAGCTGAATGAACCCTTATTTATGTTCTCTCAGTCGTCATTGACTGATATTATATTGCTGTTGCTCATTTTTTTCCTCCTCACATCCTCATTTGTGACCAATTTTGGTATCAAGGTCAATGTACCTCAAGCTACATCCAGTGTAACAAGTGAAGCGAATCAAATTTCAGTAGCCGTAACACCGGATGGTGATTTTTTTGTGGATGGAGAACAGATCGCCAGAGCTAATCTTTCGCTTGCAATTCGGCAAGCATATCAGAATAAGCCAAATGCTTCGTTAGTAATACGTGCAGACAGAGATGCCATAGTAGATGATGCTGTGAGAGTAATGAATATTGGCAGGGCATTGAATATGAATATCGTAATGGCAACAGAACGAGATTAATTAAAATGATGAATTGGATAAAAAAATATTTAGATGATGATGATCGCTTTGGAGCCAGCGTTACGGCTGCGATACATCTGGTTATCCTTATTATTGCTCTACTCTATACCATCGACTTTACTACCGATCAGCGATCCGCTTTTATGGAAGTAACCCTGGGAGAATTTAGAAGCGGAACCGTCGCTCAACGCGCTCCTGTAGAACGCCAACAAGTGGCGACAAGGCCTAACCCTGCAGAAACCCAACCGGACGATCCAGAGCCGGAAATTGTGCAACCGGTTGAAACTCCTCAAAGACCTGTTGAAGAGACAGTAAAACCTGTTGACCTTCCCGATCAAACTGAAGTAATCATAGATGACGAGGTCATTGAAACACCGGAAACGGAAATTATAGACCCGCAGACAGCAGAAGTTACTGAGGATGTCGTTGAAGAGATGTCTCCACCACAGACTCAAGAAGCCGAACAGATACGCGAAGGTGTTCCCGAGAGTGGTGACGTTCGAGGGGCCGTTGGTGATCCCAATGTTGATCAGGGAATTGGAAACAGTGCAGACCGATCCGCTCCATACGATCTTCAATGGGAAGGCGAACTGAACCGATCACCGATGGTTCAACCACTGCCCACCAATCAAACAAATGAAGAAGCTGTTATTACTATTCGATTTGAGGTTCAACCGGATGGTTCTCTGGGGAGAGTTATACCCTTGCGTAAAATGAATCCGGAATTGGAACGCGAAGTGATGCGAACCCTGCGAAGCTGGCGATTTTCCAGACTTCCATCCGGTGTACCACAGGAAACTCAGTGGGGCTCGATAACGTTTCGATTTGTATTAGATTAGTACAGAGTGAAAAGTAGAGAAGAAAAAAACACTTTTAACTTACACGGGAATCGCCACACTTTTTACTTCTAACTTTTCTACTTTTCACTCCTCTTCTGCTTGCGAATCAACTCTCTGTTCTATATCATTTGTGACATAAAATCACTGAATCCAGTTGCGTACATACAATGAAAACTATTCTATCCCTCTTTCTCACTGCGATAATCCTCTCAATATCTGCACCTCTGATGGCGCAAACCAATGCCAACAGTGGTATATCATCCGGTCCGGCCTATCAGCCGTTTCTAAAAGATCTTGCGGATTCCGTCTCAGCAGATCGTCTTGAAACAGATATTCGAATTTTAGCCGGTTTTGAAAATCGCCATACAATGTCGGATACCACATCTCAAACCAGTGGAATTGGTGCGGCACGTCGTTGGATCAAAGCGGAGTTCGAAAAAATTTCTGAGGAATGCGGAGGCTGTCTTGAGGTGTTTTATGTCAGCGGAATAGTCGGAGGTGAAAACCGTATTCCTGATCCGGTAAATATTGTAAACGTTGTTGCTGTGCAACGCGGCACATCAGATTCTAATCGTATTGTGATGATGACAGGCGATATTGACTCCCGGGCATCGGATGTAATGGATGCCATTACGGATTCCCCGGGCGCCAATGACAATGCCTCAGGAATGGCCGGAACCATTGAAGCCGCCCGTGTTTTATCCAAACATGAATTTTCAGGTACGATTGTTTATGCAGGGCTTTCAGGTGAAGAGCAGGGCCTATTTGGTGGACAAATTCTCGCTGATTATGCCATTGAAAATAACTGGCGAATTAAAGCTGTTTTGAATAACGATATGATCGGAAATATTGAGGGCATCAACGGAGTCATTAATAACACAACAGCACGTGTTTTTTCTGAGGGTACAAGGGCAGTGGAAACGGAAAGAGAAGCTCGTATCCGACGATTTAGTGGCGGTGAAGTGGATTCTCCATCCCGAAATCTCGCCCGTTATATCCATACTATGGGACACCACTATATCGATAACCTCGATGTTATGATGATCTATCGGCTTGACCGATTTGGGCGTGGTGGACACCACCGCCCTTTTAACGACGTCGGTTTCCCGGCTGTTCGAATCATGGAAACCAATGAACAATATGAACGACAACATCAGGATATCCGGGTTGAAAATGGAATCGAATATGGGGATGTAATTGAAGGTGTTGATTTTGATTATGCAGCAAAACTAACCGCATTGAACGTGGTTTCCTTAGCCGGAATGGCAAAAGCTCCAAGTCCACCGTCCGGTGTCCAGATAACAGGCGCTGTTCAACCCAGCACCACTCTCAGTTGGGATGCTCTTGACTCCAACCAAAATCCTCATCTATCCGGATATAAAATATATTGGCGCTTAACGACCTCACCGGTTTGGACAAATGCACGGCCTACCGGAAATACTGCAGAGTATACACTCGAAAATATCGTTATCGATAATTACTATTTTGGAGTAGCCAGTGTATCTGAGGATGGTTATGAGAGTCCGGTTGTTTTTCCCGGGCCTGCCGGAACGTTTGGTGAGTAGGCCTATGTCGATCTGATGGAAAAAAGAACGTTAGATCGGTATTAGATCTTATTCTTCATCCGTAGGTTTTTCAGTGCCTGATTTTTCTGCGGTGGGTTTTTCAGTGCCGGGTTTTTCTACCGGAAGTGAAACTGTTGATCTCACATGGAGGTCTCTCTGCGGGAATGGGATCTCTATTTTGTGTTCCCTGAACTTTCTGACAATTGACTGATTAATCTCATTTCTGAGAATATATCTCTCTTTCACATTCGGAATCCAGACTTGCAACTGCATATCCCAGGCAGAGTCCCCAAAATTTGTCAGGTGAACCCGATATTTGGGAATCTCCATCACTTTTGGATGTTCATCTGCCACTTCATTTAGCGCTTTTAAAACAGTGTCCAAATCAGAAGAATACGATACACCTACATTGATATCCAACCTGAACGTTGGATCTCCATGAGAAAAATTGACAACATCGTTCTCTACAAACTCTGTATTGGGCACAATAATGGAGATATTATTCAATGTTCGGATCATGGTTGACCGAATACTGATCTCCGTAACATCCCCTTCCTTATCCCCAACCAGTACTCTGTCGCCCACACTAATCGGTCGTTCAAACATGATAATCAGACCGGAGATAAAGTTGGCTGTGATATTCTGTAGTCCAAAACCAATACCTACGGAAAGAAGACCAAAAACGACCGCCAGACTCGTGAGGTTGATCTCCAAAAATTGAAAAGAGACCAACACACCTACAATAACGATAATATATTGAGCAACTCTTGACAGTGTAAAACGAAGCCCATGATCGATATCAAATCGCTTCAAAAATTTGTTTTGCAGAACTCTTCGGGTAATAGAACCGAGAATTAAAAATCCGGTTAAGAAAATAAAAAATATAAGTATGGAGCCGATCGTGATCGGGTCGCTCTGAATAGTAAAAAGCTCAATCTCTAAAATCTCTTTGGCTTTCGTTAAGACGTCTTGAAACTCCATATAGTAATTTTAAATGTCATTGGTATTAAAAAATAATCTGCATTAAGATAACAGATTCAACAGTCTTAATCATTCAACACATCCTGAATCTCTTTAACTTTGCCAAATATAGATTGTGCGAACGGGCAAAGTGGTAAAATTTTCATGGCTTTCGATTTAGAATGAATTGGTTATAAACCCTGTAGATATAAAATCTAGCAAAAACCATTGATCATAAAACACTTTCAATCCAATTTCCAACGCCGATAGCCACTCCCCTTAATAAGGGGAGTACAGCGTAGCCGGGAGGGGTGTCTGTGAGTTGTATACTAACATGAGGAAGCTCATAATCTACACCCTCTTTCGTTTGAACACCCCTGCACCCCCACCTTATTAGGGGGGAATTATTGTCACACATTTTTTACATCATTTCGGTACCATTTGATGAAATGCTGTAACAAATTATGATGTATACACTATATTAAATCAAATTATACTAAAACCATTTGAGCACAAATAATAGAGACGAATTTGGCATTAAGCCACTTGGACAACTGCTAAGACAGCAAGCTATACCGGCATCAGCAGGTATTCTTGTTATGTCAATCTACGGCATCGTGGATACGATATTTGTAGGTCTTTGGGTAGGATCTTTGGGAATCGCAGCCATAACAGTTGTTTTACCCATTACTTTTCTGATAGCGAGTATTGGAATGGCGATAGGTGTGGGTGGAGCTTCCATTATTTCTCGCTCTTTTGGGGAAGGTGAAGAAGAAAAAGCGTATCGAACCTTTGGCAATCAGGTTGGACTTACATTAACCTTTGGGATCCTATTTGTAGTACTGGGTTTTATCTTCATTGATCTGATTCTTGCACTTTTTGGTGGCAGAGGCGACGTTCAGGAACCGGCGATGCAATATTTCTCCATTGTTCTGATCGGTGCACCCTTTTTAGCATGGGGTATGATGAGCAATAATGTCATACGTGCTGAAGGATATCCACGAATTGCGATGCTGACGATTATGATCCCTGCAGTCGTAAATATCATTCTGGATCCAATATTTATCATCTGGTTGGATATGGGATTGGAAGGGGCAGCCTGGGCAACAACCATCTCCTATATCTCAAGTGCAATATTTGCAACCTGGTTTTTTTTGAGGGGAGATTCTCAGATGAAATTTACAAGAGAATATCTCAAACCGGATCTGCCCATTATTCGGGAAACGATCGCTTTGGGATCTGTTACATTTGCCAGGCAGGGCACCATCAGTGTCCTTTCGATCTTGCTCAATAATTCTCTTTTTGTATATGGTGGTGAGCTCGGTCTCTCCATATACGGCATCATCGGGCGATTGATGATGTTTACAAACTTTCCTGTGCTTGGAATCACTCAGGGATTTATACCGATTGTGGGATACAACTACGGGGCAAAATTGATGGATCGAGTCTCTAAAATCATCCGTTTATCGATGCTTTCTGCTACGATGATCGCTTTTGCTATATTTTCAGTCATTATGATTTTTACTCCCCAAATCGTATCCGTCTTTACGAACGAACCCGAACTAATTCGAGAAACCACACCTGCCCTGAGACTTGCATTTCTGGCAACACCCCTCATTGCCATTAATTTATTGGGAAGTGCCTACTTTCAAGCCATAGGAAGAG
>Ga0136558_1001751_pt1 | contig 10757 bp, 9 predicted proteins | sample AntRauTorckE6833_FD_101391 | JGI IMG/M metagenome (GOLD analysis project Ga0136558, IMG submission 101391) | Saline lake microbial communities from Rauer Islands, Antarctica - Metagenome Torckler E6 #833 | ecosystem: Environmental > Aquatic > Non-marine Saline and Alkaline > Saline | place...
GGTGAAGTGGTTGGTGGCATATCTGCAGCGTCATGGCTTAGCTGGGTTCGGGTGGTATCGCATTGCTTTGGGTGTGGTGATCGGCGGCCTTATGCTGAGTGGTGTGCTAGATATTTGAGAAAGGCATATTGGCTCAATTGTTTTGTGAGCTTTTAGCAGACATCGCATCGGCAAGTTGATAGCCTGCCTCTAGTTAGATACTGGCGGTATGGAAACGAAACAGGACAAGAATGATTGTGGGGTTTTTACTGGGGAACTTGTTGTGGTTCCTCGGTTTTACCGGCAATGGGGTTTGTTGATTAACCCTGCCATATTTATCCATCGGTTGATTCGTTCTCATGGAGATTTTGTCCATTGCCGAGGCATTATCGATTTTCACCTAATCAATCACCCGGAGCTAGTGCGGCAGGTGATGAAGGGAACCATGCGTGATTTTGATAAAAACAGCCGCATCTATAACCACTTTCGCAATGTGTTTGGAAATGGATTGGTGACAGCAGAGGGAGAAGCGTGGAAACGAAAACGCAAGTTGATGCAACCCATGTTTTCCTCATCAGCGATTGGTTCTTACTTCTCTCTGATGGTCGACTCCACCACTGCCGCGATTGAGAAGTGGCCCGATGACAAAGTTTTTGATTTGGCGGAGGAAATGAATCACCTGACCTTGGAGATCGCTGGGCGCGCATTTTTTAGCGACGGCTTTGATGGGTCGATTGAAAGAATAAGAAATTGGACGGAGGCGATCAACCGCTACAGTGCGAAGCCGCCGATCCCAGTCGTTTCTAATCTGAGCTTCCCTTCATTCACCAACCTTAGGGTTCGGAAAATGATGAAAGACTTCCGTGAGTTTATGCGAGGTCTTATTCATGAGCGCAGCAATGGGGCACCCAAAGAAGACCTATTGGGTGTGATTCTTTCTGCAACATACGAGGATGGCGAGAAGATGGATGAGGATGAAGTTTGTGAGGAAATCCTGGGGATGATCATTGGAGGGCATGAGACATCTGCCACGGCGCTGACATGGTTTTGGTATGAGCTGAATCAACATCCGGATGTGGAGGAGAAGGTGCTGGATGAAATCAATGCGGTCGTGGGTGATGAGCCGCTAAAGAAAGAACACCTGTCAGAGCTTAAATACACGAATTGGGTCATCCAAGAGACCATGCGTCTGCATCCACCATTTTGGTTCGAAAATAGGAACACAACGGTGGACGTGGACCTTGGAGGGTCGGTGGTTCCAAAAGGTTCAATGGTGGTGTTCAGCCGATACTCCCTTCAAAGGAACCCTGATTTCTGGGAAAATCCGGATGATTTCGACCCCTCAAGGTTTGATCCAGAGAACACCCATAATCCTGGTGTGACTTGTGCACACATTCCTTTTGGCGGTGGGCCGCGGGTTTGCATAGGCCGTCATTTTGCAATGATGGAATTGCTGGTCATCGTGGCTACGGTTCTGCGAAGCTACCGCGTGTCAGTTGACCCATCTGACCGCCACAGCATGTCTGCCAAACTCACCATGGCACCTCGGCATGGATTACTCGTCACCGCCACCAAGCGATCATGAAAGCTTTCCCTTACACAACCAGATACATCAACGAGGTCTTCACCAAAGAAGAGCAGCGACTCGACTACATCTTTCTTCGGCCGGTGTTGTTGGTTCTGTATTTTTTCATCAGGACCATTTTGTTTCCGCTCAAGTTTATCATCCATCGCAATCCGTATGGTTTCGAAGGTCGTTGCATTGATGGGGTTCTCGCATTTGGTATGAAATACTTCGCCAGCTGTGATGCTGTTGAACTGATGGTGCGTCATGTGCAGATCGAGCCCCTGTTGTATCGCCACCTGCTATCAATGAATAGGAAGGAAGGCGAAGTTTTTGATGCGGAGAAAAAATTCAATGGGATCGATGGTGACTACAATCTTGATTCGTTGTCGGAGATGATACGCAACAATCTCACCATTGGGCATGATGAGCTTTCTTATGAAGTCATCGATCGATTTGACCGAGATGAATTTCTTGAAAACATGGATGATTTGCGCAAGCGCATCCCAGAAGATCACGAGCTTTTCAGTAAAGCTGCAATGGAGACGACAAAGCGTTCGTCGTTGCAATGGATCGGTTGCACTAATGTGGTGATCTTCATCGTCATCTCGATCACGATCTTTGCGGATTTGCGCACAGCGGTGAAAGCGCTCAATTCATTTGGATCTGATTCATTGCTTTTGTGGGCGCTCAAAAACCTCTATGTGAATGACAAGATTGTGAGCACGGATCTCGATTTTTACATTCCAGACGACAGCAATCGCGGGCATTTCAATAGCAGCGTGTTCTTTTCCAATCCAAGCCTCTACCTGCAGAACCACATTGCGTTTGATGAATATGCTTACGAAACCCTCAGGGAGCGCCCGCCTACTGTGTCATCATGAACGCGTATATCACGAAGACGGGTTCGTTCTTGCCGGGTGAGAAGGTTCGCAACGAGATGATCCAGCAATTCATGGGTGATCTCGATGGGGAGGAATCGATCCGAAAAAAGATACTCCGGATGAATGGGATTAAGTCGCGTTATTACGCTCTGGATCAAAATCAACAGCCGACCCATGACATTTATGAGTTAGCTGCTCTTGCCGCGGAGAATTGCCTCGGCGCCGGCGGCCATAAAATTGGCCATCTTTCTGCGGGATCGACAAACACCCCCATGGTTGGCCCGGGGATTTCAAGTATTCTCCACGACCGTCTTTCATCGAAAGGGCTCATACATGGCGCGGTTGAGATCAACTCCAACTCAGGGATTTGCTCAGCCTCAGCACAAGCACTTGTGAATTCCTCACGAGCCATTTGCTCAGGTGATCATGAAAGCGCTTTATGCATTGGGGTCGAACAACCTTCGGCGATCCTTAAGTCCACATTTATCAAGCCGCCGGATGATCGACACCTCTTTGATGAAAAGAGCATCACGAAATCCAAGTGGTTCATGTCAGTCTTCCTTCGTTCCATGCTCTCCGATGGTGCTGGGGCATTTCTTTTGGAAAATAAACCCTGCGAAACTGGTGTTTCTTATCGGGTCAATTGGACGCATTCACGTTCTTACGCCGATTCCACACCGCTTTGCATGAGTTTGGAGAGCTCGAGTCTACTTCTCAGCCAAGACGCAGCCATACTCGCAGAGCACCTGGGCCCATGTGTTAAAGATGTTGTTAAGAGCGCAATGGTCGAAAAGGACGACGATTTCTCTAGTTTTCAAACGATTCTTCCGCATCTCTCATCTTTGTACTTCAAGCGTATTCTAACAGCCGTTTTTGATGAGATGTGCGGTGGTGAGTCAGTGCCGCATTGGACCAACCTTGAGACGGCGGGCAACACCGGAGCGGCAAGTATTTTCATCATGTTGGATGAGTTCACTCGCAACTCACCTCCAAAGCATGGTGACAAGATCCTCCTTTTCATTCCTGAGTCAGGTCAGTTCAACTTTGTGTTGGTTAGTCTCACGGCCGTCATTAGCGATAAGCTCGCATGAAAAAACGACTGGCAATCATTGGTGCGGGATCAAGTGGTTTGATCACCTTGAAGCAGGCGCTTGATCGACTGCCTGATTGGGAGATTGTTTGTTTTGAAAAAGGAACGACCACTACAGGTTGTTGGGGTGACCCGTATCCTGGGTTTGTTTCGACATCGACGAAATACACGACTCAATTCGCGTGCTATAAGAAATGGAGTAGTCGTGCTGATCCAGCAGATCGATCAGAGAAAGGGGACTTCTTTCGCGGCGACGAATACGGTCGCTATCTTAATGAATTCGCTGAGCACTTTAACTTGCGGAAGCACATTCAGTTTGGTGCTCAAGTTCTGAAGATCCAAAAAGTAGATGCCGGTTGGAGTTTGAGTATTGAAGATGGATCGCTTCGAGAAGAATGTTTCGACAAGCTCATCATCTGCACGAGCCTCGTGGCTAAAACTAAAAACATCGATACGGAAACGCCGCTATTGAGCAATGCAGATGAACCACCCAAAAACAGCACCATTTTAGTGCTTGGTGGTGGAGAATCAGGAGCTGACGTAGCGCACCGTTTTGCTGCGCCATTGCTGGGCAACCGTGTGTTTCTATCGCTCAAAAATGGGGTGCGCGTGAGCCCGAGATATCACCCGATCCGTGGGGTTCCTTCCGATTTTCTACGCAACCGGTTGATGCTTTCGATTCATCGTGATGTGAGAAATATTATCGGCCAGAAGTTTGTTGAGGCGAGGATACGGCACCAAAAAAAGTTCGAAAAGTTTTTCAGGAATCGATCCACAGCGGCAGAGCTCCCGGATGATGTTTCTGCAACGCGAACATTCTGGGATGCCAAGCTCACAGCAAAAGCAAAGAGTGATCTCTTCCACGTCTTTCATACAAAGAGCGACGACTTTCTCGATGATGTCGGTGCAGGGCGAATAAGCATTGTCGGCCCTCCTTCCGATTCCAGTTATGATACTTGTTTGGATTTTGATCAGAATGAAACCATCGAGGTGAACCCCGACTTCATCTGCCCGATGATTGGTTTCACTTCGGGGTTGGAGGGCTTATCCGATGGAAAGATTGCTGTGCGGGATTTCTATGAAGGTTGTGTTCATGTCGCGCACGATGATCTTTTTCTGATCGGCTTTGCTCGGCCTATCATTGGAAACATCCCAACAATATCCGAGATGCAGGCAAAATATGTCACTCGTCTGATTGCGGATGAGTGCGAACGTCCGACAGAAATTGCCACCTTGCATGCAGCAGCGGAGAAGCGAATTAAGAATGATTTTGGAACTCTCAATATCACCGCGATTCATCCAGTTGAAATGTTCCCATACTGCGATCGCCTTGCTCGAGAGATCGGATCGCTGCCTACGCTTAAAGGGGCGGGATCATTGCGAGCGTGGATAAAAATACAATTGGCTCCAGCATCCACCACTCACTACATCGATGAAGATTATCATCAGCAGGAGACGTCAGATGAATGTGTTCACAGTCCAGCGCTCATTACCGCGTTGCTGATCATGATTAAAACCGTCGAGCGGCCACTTCGTTGGTTGTTGTGCTCTCTCTCCAAGAGTGGAAATCGCCATTCTGGTTCATGAGTCGTGACTCGTTGTCATGGCTAATATGTCTCAAAAAAGTGATCGTTGCTCGACTTTGTAGTCTGGAGATCTAAATTTTCATCTGCATGCCAAGTAGCACGGTCGAAAATTACTTGAAGACGATTTTTCATCTGTCGGATAAAGTTGAGAATGTTGAGCTTGTTGCCATCGGCAACATTGCGAGAGAACTCGAGCTTACTCCTGGGACGGTGACCTCGATGATGAAGCACCTTGAGCAAGAGGGGTACGTTGACTATGTGCCGCGAAAAGGAGTGAAATTGACGGCTCGTGGTCTCGGGGCAGCACTGCAGGTATTGCGCAGGCATCGACTGATTGAGCTCTTTCTCGTCGAAGTCATGAAGCTCGATTGGGCTCATGTTCATGATGAGGCAGAAGTTTTGGAGCATGTTCTCTCTGATCGGATGGTTGAGCGCATTGATGAAATGCTTGGGCACCCCACTTGTGACCCGCATGGAGATCCAATTCCAAGTGCGGATGGCGTGGTCAGTGAAGAACAATCAAAGCCGCTTTGTGAATGCGTCGCCGGTGATTACAAATTGGTGCGCATCACGCGTGACGAACCGGCATTTCTTGAATGGCTTCAGCAATGTGGTTTGCGTCCAGGGGCGAAGTTGCAATTGATTCAGCACGATAAGGTAGCTGGGATTTTGAACGTGAAGGTTCAAGGATCCGATCAAGTTTTTCAAATCAGCGAGGCGGTTGCGGCGTCATTGCGCATCCAGTAGGCTTTTTTGGAAAAGCGCTCAGGCTTGGTTGGCTTCGGCGATGTGTTCGCCATCGCTGGCGCTGTGGCTCGCGAAACGCCTAATCAAGGAACGTTTGATGGAAGTACTGATCCAAGCCAAAACGAAGAGCGATGATGCCACCACGGTCATCGCGCCGGCAGTGGAACATGCCAGCCATAGTGACAGATGGTATCCAATCAGTGAGCTCAGTGCTGAATGGACGACCACAAGAGCCATACGGGTCAACATGCGGTCAGAGAGTTGAGCGGCAAACATGGGTGGGACGATGAGCATCGCTACGGCAAGGATCGCGCCGACTGCTTCAAAGGCAGCGACGACTACGATTGAAAGCACGGCCATTAGGCCATAGTGCCAAACGGAGGTGCGCATACCGAGGGATTTGGCCAAGCCGGCATCGAATGAAGTAACGAGTAGTTCCTTGTAGAAGACGGTGATGGCCAAAAGCACTCCGAGTAAGACAGCGCCCATTCGGATGACTGATGGAGGTCCAATTTCAGCATCACCTACCAGCAAGGGTGGTTCAAGTGCGACAAAGGCAATCTCGCCATAGAGCACGCATTCAGCATCGATATGAAATGACCCCTGTGTCTCTAGGTTGCTCATCATGGCGACACCAATTGCAAACAGCAGAGTGAATGCAATGCAGATTGCGGCATCGGGTTTCACCCGAGATTGTCGGTGAATAAACTCAATGATGAATACAGTGACCATGCCTGCCGTGATCGCTCCAAGAAACATCACTAAGGTTCCGGCATGCCGAAACACGAGGAAGGCAAACACCAGACCGGGTAGCACGCTATGGCTGATGGCATCTCCCACCAAGGCCATGCGACGCAGCAACAAGTAGATGCCAACCAAGCCACATGCGCAGGTCACTAAAAAGCCCATTAGCACGATCCACATAGAGAACGATGAATCGATGCTCCATGGCGCGATGACATGTTGTTGCCAGTCGAAGGTTGGAATTAGATCGTTCATGCGTTTTCTTTGGTAGAGCCGAAGCCGGTCGGTTTATCATCCACCCTTACTGGAGCAGAGATTTTTGTTCCGTGCGCATGAATGTCCCGGATGCTGGGAATGAGTTTTCCGTGAGGATCTCGGGTGGCGTGGTTCAGTGTGCGTTCAAGTTTTCGCACGGCGTCCTCGCCCAGGATGTGCTCCACTTTTTCGGCATCTTCATGGACGTGGTCAGCAGCGATGTTTGCAGTATTTGTGAGATAGAGTTCCCACAACCGGTGATTCCGTACCACTTCACATGCTCGTTGCCATCCATCTGGGGTAAAGGCAGCAGCATCCGATCGTAGTGTTGCAAATCCAGCCTTGTTGATTTCTTTCCACTGTTGGCGGGCATCTTCTATTGTTTCACGGCGTTGCTCGCAGAATTCCTGGATGGTCACAGATTCTTGCACGAAATCGCCGTCTTCCAGAACGCGGTAAAGTGCTTTGAGAGTGTTCTCGCAGCGTATTTTAGCAGTTTGTGAGCGTTGCCGCCACCAGCGAGAAACCAGTCCATGGCGTGGACCAAAAAACAAAGCCGCGGCAAATACCGCGCCAGCCGCAATGACCATGAATGGACCTGTTGGCAAATTGCGTCCCACGAATGACATGAATGCTCCAGTGGCTCCCGCGCACATTCCAAAGATCGCAGCGAGGACAAGCATCACGCTGAGGCGATCTGTTAGTAAATACGCTGCGGCTGCTGGAATGATCAGCATCGCAGATACCAGGACAACTCCGACAGCCTGAAGGGCAGAGACAATCGCAAAAGCAAGAAGCAGCATCAGGCCGTAATGGAAAAGTTGGACGCGCAGTCCGTAAGCTTTTGCAAATCCAGCATCGAAACTGGTGATCTTGAATTCTTTGAAGAAAATCAAAATGGTAATTAGGATGACTGAGGTAACGGTGGCTAAAAGAGTGACGTCGCCTTGCCCCATGGCCGCCGCCTGACCGAACATGAATTTATCGAGCCCGCTGCGATTTCCGCTCGGCAGGTTTTGGATCATCGTGAACAGGCAGATGCCGACGCTGAAGAATGATGCTAATACAAAGCCAAGTGCAGCGTCTTCTTTGTGCCGTGTGGTATTGCGAATGAGTTGAACTGTGCCCGCACCCAAGAGGCCGACTAGGACCGCCCCGATGAATATCGCAATGGGGTCTTTCTCCATGTTCCAGAGAAAGCCGAGCGCGACTCCAGGAAGGACCGCATGAGATAGGGCGTCGCCCATGAGAGCCATTTTTCGAACGATCAAAAAGGAACCCATGAGGCTGCAGCAGGCGCCGAGAAGGATTGAACCAAGCAAGGCGTAACGCACGGATGGATCGCGCAGAGAGAAAAACCGTTGCACCTGCTCGGTCATGCTTGTCTCGGTGATGTCACTAATTCTCGCGGCTTCTGCAGGTTGGCAGAAGACGAGCAGCAGCAAGACAAGGCACAGGCCAACAGTGGATTTTCTCATGACTTTTGCACTCCGATGGTCTGGGCAACTTCCGAGAGAATCGTCAGTCTGCCGCCATAGGTGGTCTGGAGGATTTCGGGTGTGAAGACTTCCTCGGTAGGTCCGAATGCTACCAAGCGCATGTTGAGCAAGAGCAAGCTATCAAAGTATTCCTTTGCCGTTGCGAGGTCGTGGTGGACCACGAGGAGAGTTTTTCCACGTGTCACCAACTCGCGGAGAATTTCGACAATAGCGGCCTCGGTTGCAGCGTCGACGCCGACAAATGGTTCATCCATGAGATAGAGGTCGCTTTCCTGTGCTAGTGCCCGTGCGAGGAATACGCGTTGTTGTTGGCCACCGGAAAGGTTGCCAATTTGGAGTTTCGCGAATGGCAGCATTTTCACCTTCTTCAGGCATTCGACCGCGATCTCTTTATCATTTTTTGTCGGCCGTTGGCCGATTCGTAAATGGCCGTATCTACCCATCAGCACCACATCCATTACGTTCACCGGGAAGTCCCAGTCGACCGACTCACGCTGCGGGACATAGCCGACACGGTGGCAATTTTTTTTGTAGGGCTCGCCAAAGACTTTGACCCAGCCTGCCGACGCTGGGAGTAGTCCCATGATGGCTTTGATGAGTGTTGATTTCCCCGCACCATTCGGTCCGATGATGCCGACCAGGCTGCCTTTTGGTACCGCCATATCGATGCCGTAGAGAACCGGCTTCTTGTGATAGGCCACGGTGAGGTCATGCAGCTCGAGTGGAGGTGGATTGTCTGGGTCAACCATGGTTGGTTTGTGTTGGTGTGGATGGAAAAGAAAAATTTGGCACCTGGTGTTGTAAGACAACTCCAGATGCCAATTGGCGAATTAAAATGAGTTATGCGGCTATTTCAGCGCATTTACAATTATTGTTAGATTGTGACGAACCATGCCATCATAAGTCCCGGTGTCGAATCCACCGTGCATTTCACCTTTTTTCCCCATGGCGTCGGAGAATAGCTCACCACCGATTTTCACCTTGGCATCGGATGATACGCGTTTGATCGCTTCCGGGTTGACGCTGGTTTCCACAAAGATGGCCTTCACCTCTTGTTTTTTAATGAAGTCAACCAGGCTGGACATATCAGAAAGGGCGGCTTCAGATACGGTGGAGACACCTTGAAGGCCGATGACTTTAAATCCATAGGCGCGGCCAAAGTAGTTGTAGGCATCGTGACTGGTTACCAAGATACGTGATGATTTTGGCAATTCAGCGGCCTTCTTTTGGCACCAGCTGTGTAATTCTGTGAGCTTTTTGGTTAATAGCTCGCCATTGGCTTCGTAGGTTTTTTTACCAGCGGGGTCTGATTCGCATAGGCCATTGACGATTGCTGGCACAGTCATCGCCCAAAGTTCCACATCAAACCAAAGGTGTGGATCGTAGTGGCCTTCGAATTCTGCCGGTTCCAGCAGTTTCTTTTTGTCCACGGTCTCGGTGACCGGGTAGGCACTCACTCCACGGCGGGCTAGGCGGCTGAAAAGGTCGCCCATTCTACCTTCGAGCATCAGGCCTGAGTAGAAAATGACATCTGCTTTTGCGAGGCGTGCGGCATCTTGTGATGTTGGCTTGTAGAGATGCGGGTCGACGCCCGGTCCCATGAGTTGTGAAACCTCAATCCGATCACCGCCGACTTGTTTTACCAGATCAGCAACCATGCCGATGGTGGTTTCAACTTTCAACTTGGCTTCGCTTGCGGTGGTCGTGATGAAGAAGGAGGCGGTTGCCATCAGGGCGACAGCCAGTTTTTTGGTCCAGTGTGTATTCATGTGTAATTGATTCTTTTTTGTGGGTTTCAATGGATTGCTCAAGGCGCTACTTGGAGGAATAGTAAGGAATTAAATTTACCTGTCAAGATATTTAGTTTGACTACTCAAACTCCAAGCTTCAGAACGCCGCTCATCGATTGTTTTGAACAAATAGATCCAATAATTATGAAAGTAAGACGTCCTGACAAACAAATCACGAGCAGCACGAAAGTGGCACTGCTTGAATCCAAACCGCTGTTACTACTGACATTTTCTGTGGGACTCGCACTAAGCATGGAGCAAGGCTTTGCGGCTCCTGCGATTGATATGCGGGGAGAGGCATCAAGCCCGCGGCCTGGTCTTGTTATGGTTTCAACCCCAGCGGATCAAGAATCGGCCACTGCAGGTTTGACCGGGAACTGGGGTGGCGTTCGCTCTCGTTTGGAAGATCGTGGGATTGTGCCATACGCCGTATTTGCGACTGAGTATTTCAGCAATGTGGATGGTGGCATCCGCAATGGGTCGACCCATCCCGGGCTTCTTGATTTTGGTGTTGAGATGGATCTTGAGAAGTTGATCGGTTGGCAGGGTGGAGGTTTCACCGTCACGGCCTTTGCAGGGTATGGTGACGATGGTTCTGCCGAAAATACTGGGGACTTCA